>ERZ1106983.2303-NODE-2303-length-13126-cov-10.229133_pt1 | contig 13126 bp, 8 predicted proteins | sample MGYA00403693_ERZ1106983 | MGnify/ENA primary metagenome ERZ1106983 (study PRJEB35170, sample SAMEA104062420) | human gut metagenome | biome: human gut; feature: human-associated habitat; material: faeces | place: Denmark | collected 2012-07-13 ...
AGGTTTACCTCATAGTGAACCAATAAGCTTAACTAAGTGACATTGGTTCTGAATAATTACATTTATTCCGGCTCAATTTGTACGGTTTGAAGCATCTGTAAATTCATACTTTCTGATCTCACAATTTCTGATTCCAAAGGCTGCATACTCTTCATTATCCATATCATAAAAATAAGAGTTCACAACTCTTGCAATGCCATTGTGTGCAACCAGCAAATATGTTTTAGAATCCGACTCCTCTTTGATTTCATCCAATAAATTATAGATTCTTTGTGCTAAATGAAGCATAGTCTCTCCACCATCAAAATGATTGACGAACTGCTTCTTTGCTTCCTGAAATACCACGCCATCCCTTGGTGTTGACTCGTACTTCCCAAAATTCTGCTCTGTCAACCTTGGCTCTTCTCTGCATGGTATTCCTGTCTCTTCGGAGATATGCTTTGCCGTGTCTGCGGCTCTCATAAGCGGCGAATACAATATTTCATCTATCTTCAATTCTTCTTTTTTGATTCTCTGTCCTAGTGCAACAGCCTGTTCATGACCTAATTGTGTTAATGCTATATCTGTTGCTCCGCAGATCTTATTTTCTACATTCCAGATTGTCTGTCCATGTCTGGTAAAATATACGCATCCCATGCCTTTTTCCTCTTATATCTATATTATCTATATCTTTAACTCAGCCATGCAGAAATGATTGTACAAAATACCCTTAGTGAGCAAGCTCCCACGGACATTCTGCACAGTCATTTCTACATGGCTTGTTATATACATCTTAACAAAAGACTTAATTGATGTATATAAAAATATAATTTTATGTTATAATCTAATTCATGTTTTGATTATTACTATATAAATAGGGAAGGAAGTATCTGATTATGCATAATTTTCAAACATATCCAATAGACATGCTGGAATTCAATCCTTTTACTAAAATAGGCAAAGAATGGGCACTTGTTACCACCAATGCTGATACAAAAGACAATACAATGACAATCAGCTGGGGCGGTGTGGGCGTCATGTGGGGTAAGAACGTTGTATATGTCTTTATCCGTGATACCCGCTATACAAAAGAATTTATTGATAAAAATGAGTTCTTTTCCATCAGCTTCCTGGATGAAACTTACCGTCAGGCTCTGAATTACTGCGGTGCCCACTCTGGTCGTGATGAGGATAAAATTGCAAATGCCGGATTAAACAGCAATCATAAAATGGGTATCCCTTTTATTGATGAAAGCAACCTGGTTCTGCTTTGCCATAAGCTATCTGCCACAAGAATCACCGAAGATTCTTTCCTTTCTCCTGACATTAAAGAGAAATGGTATCCTGATGGTAATATGCACACTATGTATATTGCAGAGATCATGGAGGTTCTTGCCAGATAATGCGTCGTAAAATTGCTTTTTTTGATATAGATGGAACCCTGACATCTGAAATTGATGGTTCTGTTCCTGCTGATGCAGCTTCTGCGATTCGTCAGGCACGTAACAATGGGCATTTGATGTTTATCAACACCGGAAGATGTATGCAGAATGTGGAGGAACGCTTCCGTGAAGTGGGATTTGACGGCTATTGCTGTGGTTGTGGCACTAATATCTACTGCACAAAAGACAATACTCTGCAAGAGATTCTTTATGTTCAGCAGAATCATTCCATCGTAGCCGAGATTCTTGATGAAGCCAGGAAATATCCCCTTGATATATTATTTGAGTCCAAGCAGGAAGTATGTTTTGATATGGTTCATCCCCCACTTACACAAGGAGGCATCGAACAGTATAATGCCTTTGCTGCCAGACATTATGATATGTCACATTACCCGGATTCTGCTGACTTTACATGTGATAAATTCGTGATCTGGTTTCAGAACATTGAAGATCTGGCTTCTTTTCGCCGTGTAAGTGACCGATATTTTGAATGTATAGACAGGGGCGGGGATTTCCGTGAATTCGTTCCTCTTGGCTATTCCAAAGCCACAGGAATTCAGACAATTCTTGATTATTACGGATTATCCCTGGAAGATGCATATGCTTTTGGAGACAGCAATAATGATTTCTCCATGCTTTCATATGTAAAGCACAGCATTGCTATGGGAAATTCTTCACCGCAATCCCTGTTCTCCAAGGTATCCTATGTAACAGGTAATGCAAGCCAGGGCGGTATTATGCAGGCTCTTGCGCATTTTGATTTTATCTAAATAAAAAACATGTGTATATGGTATATCTTTTTCATTTCGATATGTCTATATACACATGTTTTATTTTTGCTCTTATTCTTCTTATATGCCTATATCCAGCTTAATTCCCAGTTTATCTGCTTTTAACACGTCATTGACTGTCTTGTCGCATGCCTGATTTATACTTGATACGTAGGATGAATCTTCACCGAATAACATATCATATGTATTACAAAATGCACTATCTTGTATCTTACTTTCATCCAGAAGCAGGCTGTTGTCTTCCTGAATTGTAATTCCCAGATTTGCCAGTTCACTTTCCTGATTTTTTTGAATCTCCTGTAGTTTACTCAAAGAAGACAAATCCACATTTTGTGCTAATAGCTGATTATATGTATTTACATATTCCTTTAAGCTGATCCGCTTTGCATCCTCATCTGTGCCACCAACATTAGCCTGACAGTTTGTGATACATGTCTGCTTTAATTGATTTGCCAGTGTTGCTGTATTAATTTCTGCGTCAGTATATTGGGTTATTGTATGAAAACGTCTCAGATTCAACTGATATTCTTCTTCATCTGCGGATTTGTCCATATCCCGCCCTGTTTTATATACCTTAGATATGAAAGAATCACTGCCCTCAAATAATGTCTGAAGTACCTTTTTTGTTTCTTTATCAGTCAGATCATCAAAAGTATCTGTATCAAACTTCAGCTTATTATTACTTGATTTAATTCCCAGTTTTTTCAGGCTTTTCTCATTATCCGACAAATACTCTTCCAGCTTATCCATTTCTTTCTTTATGCTGGCATTATCTGCCTGATCAGAAGAACTCTTCAAACTGTTATAGCTTTTAACGAAAGCTGTAAGCTGACGTTTTACCTGTTTCTTATTATAGGAATCCGAACTGTAATTTCTTAGATTCTTTACATCTTTACGAAAAATAACCAGTTGTTTCTGCACATCCTGCACATCTGTATCTGCTTCCCTGACTCGTTTACTGTAATTCGATATATAGGAATTTCCATTATTTGTTATCTTGTCAAGTAAATCTGACGTACTATATGATATTGAAGCCATTACTCCATCCCCTGCATTTAATTGTATTAGTAACTATTCAGAACCCATACGCAAAACTGCATCTGCGATGCTTTATTTAGATAACAAGTTTACTCGTTATCTGCTATTATAGTTACTTATATTATATATTTCGGCTTTTTCTTCTGATTTCATAATAGCTGTCATTCACCATCCCGAATTCTTCTATATCTTATTTGATAATCAGATCTTCTAATTTAATCTTAGGAACATGGTGTGTCTGTTTGGAATCTCTATAATATTTGATATCTCCATCTTTTGTAATTTCATCAATTACAACTTCTTCTTTTGGATATCCCAACGCAATTACCAGCTTAATCTGATATCCTTCCGGTACTTGTATAGCTTCCGCAAGACCTGCTCTGTCTACATTGGCAATAAAGCATCCTCCCATTCCTTCTTCTGTTGCACTTAAAAGAATAGTCTGTCCAATAATACCTTCATCCTGAGGTGCATTCACACCAGCCGGGCTCAGTAAAATGATATAAGCCGCAGGTCTTTCTCCTTCTTCTGGACCATCCCAATCCTGATAATATCCCGCCCATCTCAGATAGGGAAATACCTTATTATTCTCTTCTTCTGTGCATGTATACATATATCTGATTGGCTGCTTATTTGCGCCTGAAGGTGTTAATCTTGCGATATCAAGTAATTCTCTTACCTGTTCCTCAGTAATCTTTTTCTCCTGATAAAACCTCCTGTAAGAACGATTTTTTTGCACTAAATCCTTCATCATTTTACATTTTCCTCCTTATATGCAATATTTCTTTCATTTTTCTACATGAATTATGTAATATCGAGGGCAAAAGTCTCCAATAATAATGCCTGCGGATTGTTTCTCACTATGTGCTTCCTCAATTCTCCCCAATATTCTCATATCGTTGAATTGACATCATTCCCTGCAGCTATTTAGAACCATATAATTTGTACCATATACACTTGTAAACATATATTTTCTATCTCTATTTACATGGTTCTGAATAATTACATATTACTATATTATACCAAAATAATCTACATTCCTGGTTTATTTTTGTGGCGATTTATATTTCTTTTCCGATTATTTTTCCTTCGTTCCATCCTCAATTAAAGTGTATATTTTAGCCGTATTTATTTCATCTTCTACTTCATTTTTCTCATTCGTCTATAATTTTCTTGCTCTCTTTAAGGTCAAAAAAGTTCTATTACTATATCTCTGACTGTTATAATATTTTCTCCTGTCGCAAATTTTCTTGTTAATTTGCAGGTTGAATATTATTCATTTTTTTGTATGGTTATACATATTATATTTTATTTACTTTTTCTGTTTTATATTTTATGCTCTGGCGGATAACGGAATCTACTTTTTTATTTCACAGTCATTCTTTTATACCTTTTTGCTTTCTAATATTTCTTCTTCATTTTATTATACTCTTTATTGTCATTTCACTTTGTCTGCTTTGGTCATTTTTTATTCTGTTGACATAATTTTTTTCTTATTTATATACTGATTATTTATTGACTATATAAGTCTTAGTTAATAACTTTTTTATTTCACATTCTTATGGTTTTTTTAATATTTTTTTAAGTTATATTGACTTTTTATTTCAATATATTATTTGTATATACTTTGCCGCCATTTTTTCACAGCTTGCAAATTTTTATATTATGCAATATTCTTATGTAATCTTTGCATTTTTTCCTGCATGAAATTACTTTTTTATACAGCTTTTTTCTTTCATTTTACTTGAAATATTCTTCTATTTTTTATATCCATATACTTTTTAGTAGAATTTCATTGACTTTCTTTTTTTTCTCATTATCATAATTACTATATGGTTTATTTCCATTTTGCATGATTTTCTTATATACGTGATTTTATATGGTATTTTTTATACAGTATATATTCAGAAAGGAGTCATCTATAATGACTACGAAAAATACAAATCAACAAATCAGGAAAGGCGATCCTCTGGCAAAGTTGAATACTTCAAAAAGTCAAATCAATTCTATGTCAAATTCTTCTATTGGATACAAATTAAATACCCGTATCCGTTCTCTTCGAAATGCAAAAGGATGGTCTCAAACTGAATTGGGTGAGAAGCTTGCAGAAGTTCTTGGCAACTCTTCCAAAATTCCGACCTCTACAATTGCAAGCTGGGAACATAAAGATCCCGCCCTGGCAAAAATACCCTCACCAGATAAAATCGATGCTCTGGCAAAATTATTCAGTGTATCTGCTGACTATCTGAAAGGGCTCTCAGAAGACCCAAAACGTTCTGCCATGGAATTTATCGCAAATCAGTCTCAAATTCAAAATATAGAGATTCTGCCACAGGAATTGGCTCAACATATGGGAGAGCCTATATGGATACAATCAGACTCATATAATGGCTGGATGTTACTAACTGAGCTCTACGAATTGGTCGATTCCAATGGTAAAATCCACTCTGTGCAGGAAATCCGTAAGTTAAACGCTGTTTTTTCCGTTTTTCCTCCATGCCATGTTTATTTCAGGCAAATATATAACCGATACGTTATCCCGGAGACACAGATTCGTAACTATCGTGAGAAAATGTGGGTCTGCATCAATTCTCCTGATCCTAAAATGCAGGAACTAAACGGCTGGTATACCAGAACTCCTGATGGCATTGGTGTAAAAGGTAAAACTTTGCTCTCTTTTGATTCCTACTTTGATTTTTGGCTTGCTTATACCACTCCGTTATCCGATTAACACAATATGTTATATATTATATAGTGTATGTCATCTTTTATTTGGTGATATATTTGTGCATACATTATGTATTACATTTTATATTTTGTTTTAGATTATTTTCTATAATTCTATTACGTTATTTCATATACGTATCTGTGTGTTTTAGATTACATGATAAAATGTATTGTATAATATATTTTATCATGTATTTTTTTACAAATTTTCTTGTTTTTAAATTATTTAATTTAATATTTTTATATTATGTAATATATTATATATTTCATGTGTTTATATTTTAAATATATAATATGTTGTGTGATATCATACATTTTACACTTTGTAATACATTATAAATTATTATTTTCGTATTTTTCATTTTATATAATATTCATTATTAACTAAAGATTTTCCTTCCAAAATACAGGTAGCTGAATATGCTACCTGTTTGTGGATTACCTATTTCAAACTACAATCCTTTTTATTTTGCTTTTTACCTTATTCCGTTGTCTGATGCTGCAAAGTTATTGTGGTTAGTATAAGATGATGTACGGACCCATGACATAAATGTCTCTTCTCGATGAAATGTCGCAAAAGTATATATATGTGTCGTAAAAGCGTACTCTTGTTATGTTAATTTTCAGATGATCAGAATGTTTTTTGTGCAGTTCTTGGACGTTTTCCCGATTTTCTATATCTTTCCGTCGATTTTTGTGTCTTGATTTAAAACAAGAGAATGCTATATGAAAAAACACAATGAATGGACGAAGAGAACTACTCTTTTAAGAAGAGTTCTGCTGATACTGGTTTCTTTTCTTTTGATAGGAGTAGACATAAATGCTTCGTATAGTCTCCGGCAATTTTCCAGTAAGAACGGATTATCCAATAGTGCTATTCTTTCGATGTGTCAGGATAGGCATGGCGTGATATGGATCGGTTCATGCGATGGGCTGAATATCTACGACGGCACTTATCTGGGATTGTACAAACCAACCAATGTGCACCATAGTTTCTCCGGTAATCTCATCGAACGGATTATCGAGGCGGACAACGATGTGCTTTGGATACAGACTAATTATGGGCTCGACCGCTTTGATACACGCAGACAGACCATACAAAGCTTCAAAGACTTTAAATACATAAACCGTATGGCGATAAGTCCCGAAGATGATTTCTTTATTATTAAGGATGATGGCTACATTTATTATTATCAGCCGGAGCAGAAGGACTTCTGTAAACTTGATGTGAAAAAGATACATTTTGAGGAAGTACAACAAATGGCTATTGATAACTTTGGAGTACTTTGGATATTCTCTTCGGATAATGATAACCGGAGTTATATAATAGAGAAAAACGGAAATCAAGTGAAGCTGGTTCCCAGTAATTGCCTGAATCATTCGGAAAAGTTGTTGTGGACGTTTGTAGATGGCGATTTTCTCTATTTCATAGACAGTACTTATGCACTTTATGAATACGATCTGAATAATCATAAAGCGTATTTTATAGCAGATATGGAGGCAGAGATACTTCGTCGGGGTGAGGTTTCTTCCATTATAAAACAGAAAACTGATTATTTTATCGGCTTTAAGAGTAGTGGATTAATCCAATTAAAGTATATGCCGGATTCAAAGGTAAAATATAGCCTCCAGTCCATAAATGTTCAGTCCGGTATCTTTTGTCTTATGAAAGACCGGTTTCAGGATATAATCTGGGTGAGCGCTGACGGTCAAGGGCTTTATATGTATTTTACAGATGAGTTTTCTATTGACAACATCATGTTGGATGTACCGGAGTATCGGGTAGATAATCCGGTTCGTGCTCTATATCAGGATCAGGATCAGACATTGTGGATAGGTACGAAGGGAGGGGGAATATTAAAGATGTTTGATTTCCATCCTGATATGGAAACTTTGCCTCGGGCAGAAAGGATCCTGGCAAGTAATAGTCCGTTGATGGACAACTCGGTGTATAGTTTTGCTCCCAGCCGGAGGAAACTCTTATGGATTGGAACGGAGAGCGGACTTAATTACTACTCCTATTCACAGAAGCGGATACAGGAATTTCCGGTCATGGCAGATGGCAAGATGGTGAAGTATGTACATTCTGTCCGTGAGACAAATGATAGTACGTTGTGGGTGGTTTCTGCCGGTGAAGGTATTGTGAAAATCATTCTGGATGCTACTTCACTTTTACCTAAAGTGAAGTCTGCCCGTCGCTTTACACTGGATGGCGGAAAGAGAAACTCCAATTATTTCTTTGTCTCTTTTCAGGAGAATGATTCGGTTATTTGGTTTGGTAACCGTGGATATGGTGCGTATAAAATGAATACGCATACCAATCAACTAACTCCCTGCCGCATTGACGATGTAGTGAAGAATCAGACTGTAAATGATATTTTTGCCATTCATAAGAATGACGAAGGATACTGGTTTGGTACGAGTTTCGGATTGACCCGGCTTTATCAGGGCGAATATAGGGTATATAACGAGACTGACGGCTTTCCCAACAATACGATTCACGGCATATTGGAAGGAAGGGACAATAACTTGTGGCTTAGCACCAATCAAGGGTTGGTGAGGTTTAATGTCCGCGAAAACACAGTTCAGACGTATCGGCAGCAGGGCGACCTGGAAGTGATTGAGTTTAGTGACGGTGCTTTCTTCAAGGATCAGCAGACGGGGACATTATTTTTTGGTGGTACGAACGGATTCATTACGATTAGCGAGAATGATCAACTTTCGGAAGAATACATGCCTCCTTTGCATTTCAACCGCCTCTCTATTTTTGGTAAAGAGTGCAATATTTATGATTTTCTGCAAGGCGCTACGAAGCAAGAAACTTTGGTGCTGGACTATAGTCAGAACTTCTTTAACCTTTCATTTATTGCTGTCGATTACATTAACGGGAACAATTATACTTACTCTTATAAGATAGACGGTTTGAGCGATAGTTGGATTGAGAACGGATTGTCTACGGTGGCGGTTTTCTCTAATCTATCTCCTGGAGAATACACCTTGCTAGTGAAGTACCGAAGTAATATAACAGGGAAAGAGAGTGAACCTTATTCATTATTGATCCGTATCACTCCTCCCTGGTATATGACTACTTGTGCTTATATTGTCTATTTCTTATTATTAGCCGGGGTAATTGCAGGAGCTATCCGGATGGTGATAAAACGTTATCGCAGAAAGCGGAATGTTATGATCGAGGAAATGAACCGCCAGCAGCGCGAAGAACTGTATGAATCGAAATTGCGTTTCTTTACTAACATTACCCATGAATTTTGTACTCCGTTGACATTGATCAACGGTCCGTGTGAAAAAATCCTTTCCTATAGCCGGGTAGACAGTTATGTCCGGAAGTATGCTTCCATGATTCAGCAGAATGCGTTGAAACTGAATGCGCTGATATTGGAACTGATTGAGTTCCGCCGACTGGAGACGGGGAACAAGATTTTGAAGATAAAACATGTTCCTGTCACAGAACAGATACGGACTATTGCCGAATCATTCGGAGAGCTGGCGGAAAGCCGGAAACTGAACTATCGATTGCAGATAGAAGATGGAGTTTTTTGGAATACGGATGTCAGCTGTCTGAGTAAAATTGTAAATAACCTGATTTCTAACGCTTTCAAATATACTCCGGAGAATGGTTCCATTACGGTAGAGCTGCGTATTGAAGGAGAACAACTTTGCATTCGGGTATCTAATACGGGAAAAGGAATCAAGGAGGCTGATCTCACGAAAATATTCGACCGTTATAAGATTCTGGATAATTTCGAAGTGCAGAACAAGAATGGGATTTCTCCGCGAAATGGATTGGGACTGGCCATTTGTCACAGTATGGTAAATCTGTTGAATGGACAGATTCAGGTATCCAGTATTCCTAATGAGGTGACTACTTTTGATGTATGGCTGCCTGTTATGGAGGTTACGGTGGATAATGAAGATGAAAAAGTAGCTGAAGAATTGGTTTTGTCATCAGATGAGCAAGCAGTCGAACTCAAGAATTCGTCGGTTGAATTTGATAAGAACAAGCAGACGATTATGATTATTGACGATGACCCTTCTATGTTATGGTTTGTTACGGAGATATTTGTCGGGGCATACAATGTTGTCTCTTTAGGCAGCGCAGAGGAAGCCTTGAAGCAGTTGGGCATCCAGTTACCGGATTTGATTATTTCGGATGTAATGATGCCCGGTATGGATGGAATGTCGTTTGCCAAAAAGATAAAGTCGGATAAACTGTTGAGCCGTATCCCGTTAATACTGCTTTCGGCACTGAATAATATTGACGAGCAGACGAGGGGAATTGAATCCGGCGCGGAAGCATATATCACGAAACCTTTCAATGTGGAATATCTCGAGAAAGTCGTTAGAAGGCTGTTACAGCGCGAAGAGGACCTGAAAGAGTATTATAGCTCTGTTCTAAGTGCTTTTGAACTGGATGATGGTCATTTTCTGCATAAAGAGGATAAATCCTTCTTCGAGAAGATGATGCAGATTATTGATAGTCATATACAGAATACGGATTTATCAGTGGAATTGTTGAGTAGTTCATTAGGATACAGTACCCGGCAGTTCTATCGGAAGCTGAAAAATGTCACGGAGAAGACTCCTGCCGACATCATCAGAGAGTATCGCCTGACGATTGTAGAACGCTTGTTGCTGACAACGCAACTTTCCATTGAAGAGATTATGGATAAAACCGGATTCTCGAACAGGGGGACTTTCTATAAAGCATTTGCCCAGAAGTTCGAGATGACGCCCAAGCAGTACAGGAATATCAAGACGAAGGATGTTCATGATGCTTCTGAGGAAGGAGGAGGAACTATGAACGTATAAAACTCCTGAAGACTTGACAAACGGCTTTTAATGTTGTATATTTGTATCCTTACAATAAATGAATTAAAACTTAGACCAATGAGAATATCTTACCTTATACTGCATTTGTTGTGCTGATATAGTATAATATGACAACATTTTATCCGATAATGCCTTGCTTCGGAAGGCTTTTCGGTAGCTTGTATATAAGAAACAGGCTGCAAACTTTTGAGAGGTTTGCAGCCTGTTTTGTTATATAAATTCGGATAAATGCTATCGAAAAGCCATGTAATCGTTTTTAATAAACTTGGATACCGTTTCTAATAAACGATCAAGAAGTTTATTAAAAACTGAAATATAGATTAGGCATAACAGTTCAGTATTTTTCAGCAGAGTCGGATAGAGAATAAATATGCTACGTCAATATCGGTTATGAATAGGTAAACTATATCAACGCCTTAAATCTTCTTCTTTTCCAACATTACCTTATAATGGCTGTTTTGCCTGTTACTTCTTTTTCGGCTTTCTGCGTGCCCATCCTTCCTCGCTGAAGTCAGGCTCTTTATCTTTAAAGAACTGTTGCCAGTCGTCTGTCTTTTTAGGACCACGTGCTCCGTAACCCCGTTCTTCGCGGCTGGGCTTGTCGCTTCTTTTTTTCTTGTCGGTCTTGTCACTGCCTTTAGTCGCTCTGTCAGCTCGCGGTGCTCTGTCCGATCTTTCGGAACGTGAGTTGCGGCTACTGTCACTACGCTTTTCGGAGGAACTTCCGAAAGGACGTTTTCCTCCTCTGCGTTCGGCAGAACCACTGCCTCTCCGACCTTCTCCTGCTTCCTCACCGGCAACTTCTACAGATACTTTGCGGCCGTTCCAGTTAGCGCGGTTCAACGCCTTCACTACGTTTTGTGCTTCTTTCTCTTCTACTTCGAAGAAGGAGAAATTTTTCATCAAGTCAATGCGTCCCAACTCGATTCGTCCACGTGTATTGCTGTTCAGCAAGCTGATCAGTTCGCTTGGGAAGAAACTGTCCATTTTTCCCAGATTGATGAATAAGCGGGTGAAACCCGGCGCTGCCTTGCGGCTGCCTCTTTCACGGCTGTCACGTGTGTTACGTTCGCGGCTGTCGGTCGGAGTCTCGATCTCTTCACGGTCGCGGTAGTAGTCCAGAAAACGATTGAACTCATGCGATACCATGCGTTTGATCAGATCCTCTTTGCTCAGCCATTCCAGCTTACGATAAATCTCCGGCATGAAGTCCGTGATTTCTTCTTCGTTTACCTTCACCTTTTCCAGTTCATCAATCACTTTGATAAGCTGTTTTTCGCAGATCTGCTTGCCTGTCGGCATTTCTCCGGCAATAAACTTCTTGCCGATGATGCGCTCTATCTCACGCAGCTTTCCTTTTTCGCGCAGGTTGATGATAGCGATGGAAGTACCTGTCTTTCCGGCACGTCCGGTACGTCCGCTACGATGTGTGTAGCTTTCCGTATCATCGGGCAGGCCGTAGTTGATCACGTGTGTCAGGTCGTCTACGTCCAGTCCGCGTGCGGCAACGTCCGTAGCAACCAGTAATTGCAGGTTGCGGATGCGGAATTTCTGCATCACGGCATCGCGCTGAGCCTGTGACAGTTCTCCGTGCAGTGAATCTGCGTTATAGCCTTCCTGCATCAATTTATCGGCTATTTCCTGCGTTTCTTTACGGGTACGGCAGAAAATGATACCATATATTTGCGGGTAATAGTCAACAATGCGTTTCAGGGCTGCATATTTGTCTTTGGCTTGTACGGTATAAGCTACGTGTTTCACGTTGCTTGTACTTTCGTTCTTGCGTCCGATGGTAATCTCCTTGGCATTCTGCAAGTAGTTCTTGGAGATGCGGGCGATTTCGGGGCTCATGGTTGCCGAGAAGAGCAAGGTGTTCCGTTCTTTGGGGACATCGGCAAGGATAGCGTTGATGCTGTCGGTGAATCCCATATTCAGCATTTCGTCCGCTTCGTCCATCACTATGTTGTGAACGGTCGATAAAGATACGGTTTTGCGCTCCATCAGGTCGAGCAGTCGTCCCGGTGTGGCCACGATGATATGTACGCCGCGTTTCAGGCTGCGTATCTGGCTGTCGATGGAAGAACCGCCGTAAACTGGCAGTACTTTCAGTCCGTCAATGTATTTTGAGTAATCGTTCAGATCGCCCGCTATCTGGAGGCATAGCTCACGGGTGGGGCAAAGTATTAGTGACTGGGGAACCCTGTTCTTTACGTCAATCTGTTGGAGCAGAGGCAGGCCGAATGCGGCTGTTTTACCTGTTCCAGTTTGTGCAAGAGCTACTACATCGTTATTTTCTCCTAA
>ERZ1106983.2320-NODE-2320-length-13064-cov-21.988777_pt1 | contig 13064 bp, 2 predicted proteins | sample MGYA00403693_ERZ1106983 | MGnify/ENA primary metagenome ERZ1106983 (study PRJEB35170, sample SAMEA104062420) | human gut metagenome | biome: human gut; feature: human-associated habitat; material: faeces | place: Denmark | collected 2012-07-13 ...
AGGAAGCAGCGGAGAGCCGGGTGGAAACCCTGCTGGACAGCCTGAACGAGAAGTTTCCGGCACCGAGCAAGGAGAAAGACCCGCTGGCATGGGCGGCGCACCAGAACAACCTGACGGCGATGGCAGAAGAGATCGTCTTGAAGGAATTGGTGTACAATTAACTGAAACAACAACGGAACAGGATTTGAGCGAAGCAGAGGAAGAAATTGCCTCTGCTTTTTCTTTTCCTGATTTGCCGACCGTGGAACAGCAGATCCATGCCATCGAAGAACCGATTCGGGCGCAGTACGCAGAGAAGATTGCACTGGATTCCGAGGTGGTTGATGAAGTTCTGCGCACGGGCAGCAACCGCAGCAAAGGTCAGCTTCGGCTGATCTACAATTTCATGGTTGAGAAAACCCCGGAAGAATACACAGAGTTCGTGAAAAACGAATATGGTACGGGCGGCAAAGGCTTTGAAATTGGCGGTGCAAAGTATGCGGTCTGGTTCGATGATTTAGGGCTGCGCATTGCGGCAGGCAGCACGGCAAAGGGCGGTACGATTGCCAATGCGTTTCTTTCGTGGGAGGATGTGAGCAATCGTATCCATGAACTGCTCCGGCAGGGCGAGTATGCGCCGCAGGCGGTTCTGGATGCTGCACGGCAGAACGCCTTGCAGGAACACGCGCAGACGTTGGCTTATATGGAGCGCGACTTGGCAGATGGCGTTGCCGAAGCAGTCTTTCAGGATGTAGAAATCTTCAGGGGCGGTTTCCCGGAACTGACGGACAGGCTGGCAGGCTTGCTGGACGATACGGATTTTCTAACAGACCTCAACGAGAGATTGTCTGCGCTGGGGGAAGCCTATGCCGAAGATAAAGACCTGATGCGGATGCACTTTTATAAGCCGGATAAAGTGGCAGCTCTGTTCCAGCAGTTTGCAAAGCCTTATCAGAACTACTCCGCGCGGGATGGCTTTCACTGGAATGAGTATAAACGATTCATCACGGAAGATGAAATCAATGGATATTTCACGCGGGGAAGCAATTACTCGGATAGTCGGCTGGCAATCTATTCGTTCTTTCTGAATCATGAGGATAAAAAAGAGCGGGCTGATTTCCTGAAAGACCATTATGGAATCGGCGGCAGCAGCCATGCACTCTGCGGGGCAGACGATTCCCACGAAGATCACGATGGCAGGGGCATTTCTTTGGAGCGTGGCCCATACGGGAACCCGGATGCAAGCGTTCATCTGAACTGGAATCAGGCCGCAGGCCGAATCGACCAGCTTATCCGTGACAGTGAGTATTTGAAGCCGGCAGACTACTCCCGGATGCCTGCTTATGAGCAAGAGAAGATGGCAATGCGGGTGATAAATTTCTACCATCGTCTGCCGAATGAAGTGGAACGTCCTTTCCCGCAAGACCTTTACCATGAAGAAGGACGAAAGGCTCTTGTTGAAAAGCTGGCAGACCCAGAACAGTCGGCGGAACTGCTGGAGCAGATGGACAATGCACTCCTGTCTGTGCCGCTGGATTCCGAGGAATACAAGGGCAAGGCAGAATCTCTTTCTGTTCTGCACCAGTATGTTGAGGGGACGTACACGATTTTCCCGGAAAAGAAGAGGGCTGTTGAGATTGCGGTTCCTGAACAGGGGCAGATGTCCATGTTTGACTTCATGGAGCAGGAGCCGCAAGCGAAAGAGCAGTCAACCGCCGCAGCGGTTGAGGTACACCAAAAGGCAAAAGTCGTTGCGCGGTATCAGTCAACGGTGATGATGCAGGAGGGATATATCGAGGATATTGCAATTCTGCAATATCCTGATGGCAAGTTCTATAACCATTATAACTATGACGAAGAAAAGGGCACGGGTGCTGCAGAAACAGGGCCGTTTAACAGTCTGAATGATGCAAAGGCTGTCATTCGTCAAACGAGGGAAGATGCAAAAGCAGTAGAATCGTTTGAAAATCAGCCTAAGCAAACGTACAGCAGAGAAAACGGCAGTTTTCTGTATCTGGAAAACGACCATCTGTACCGCATTGAGCGTTCCAATGCCTACGATGTGTACCTGAAAGACATGGAAAATTCGGCGGTGGCTGGCCGGGTCATTCCGTTACCGTTATATAGCGAAACGCTGGCGAAGAATCCGCTGAACGATTTCCTGAAACTGGTTGCGGACCACACCCAGAAAGACAGCCGCAGCATCTATAAAGAATGTCTGTACACGCTGTTGGAAAAGGTAGAGCGCAGCGAAATCTATCCGTTGCTGCGTGACCGCGATACCACCGAGGAAGAAGCGGAAAATCTGATCCGTGAGAAAATTGAGGATTTGTTTGCTTCCAGTGAGGTGAAAAATGCCGCTTATTCTGAGGCATTTGACACATGGGCGCACTTCGGAGAGTGGATTCAGGAAGATATTTTCCAGCGCACCTATCAGGACGTTATTACGGACAGACGGGATGCTGTTGCACTGTATCAGGATAGCATGGATGCTCCGCAGTGGGTACGCGGCATTATGGTTCCGTATGCAGCGGAAGAAAAGACCGTTGAGCCGACCTTGCAGCCCCTGCCACTGGATGCCGCCAACGAGTATAACGCGCTGAAAGAGCGTTACCCGGATGCGCTGGTCGGTTATGAGCAGTACGGTAACTTTGAGTTCTACGGCGAGGATGCAAAGCGCGTTTCGGAACTGCTTGGCAGCAAACTGTTGGAAAAGAAAACTGCACTCGGCAAAGTAGATGTATCTGGTTTTCCGCGTGAACAGTGGGTTTCACAGGCAAAGAAGCTCTGGAAGCAGGGGGTGAGCGTCTATCTGTCCGGCCAGCAGGAAGATGGAACCCATGTGCAGACAAAATATTTCCGCAGAGAAGAATATCTGCCAGTCAACACCATTGTCGAACTGGACGATAGAGAGTTCCGCGTGGATTCGGTCAACTTTGAGCAGGGAACGGTCAGTTTGCAGGACATGACCCTTGCAAAAGAAGCCCGGTATCCGATTTTCCGAATGGAACCGCTGGAGTACATTCGGCATCTGTACGAACAGGCAGATGTATCGATGGAAGAAGCAGTGGAGATCACTGTCTTTACGGCTCTGCACAACGCTGGCATAGCATACGAAGATTTCTCCCCGGAGCAGATGGATGTGATTTATTCGGTGGCAGAATCGGGCGGCGAACTGGAAGAACTGCTGAATCCCGACTTCCCGCCAGAACAGATGCAGCTGATCGCAGATGTGCAGAACCGAACGGATGCCATCAGCCGTGCAGCAGCAGAGGAAGCCCTTGAACCGCTGACCCAACAGCCTATGACCCCGGCAGAGGTCAACTATGCACGGCGGCAGCACAATCTTCCGCTGGACAGTGGAGCAGGAACAGAACAGCCTGCACAGCCCAAACAGGAGTCTATGAACTTCCGTATTACGGACGATGATCTCGGTGCAGGAGGGCCGAAAACAAAGTATAAAGCCAATGTGGAAGCCATTCGGCTGCTGAAAACGCTGGATGCAGAGCAGCGGCAGGCTACCGCAGAAGAGCAGGAGATACTTTCCCGGTATGTGGGCTGGGGCGGCATTCCGCAGGCGTTCGATGAAAACAATGCGGAGTGGTCGAAAGAGTATGCCGAACTGCAGTCCTTACTCACGGCAGATGAGTATAAGGAAGCTCGTGCCAGTACCCTGAATGCGTTTTACACTTCCCCTACGGTCATCAAGGCAATGTATGAAGCCCTGGGCAATATGGGATTGTCCAAAGGCAACGTGCTGGAACCCTCCTGTGGTGTCGGCAATTTCATGGGTCTGGTGCCGGACAGCATGGAAAAGATTCGGATGTACGGTGTGGAGCTGGACAGCATTTCAGGCCGCATTGCACAGCAGTTGTACCAGAAAAACAAGATTGCGGTGCAGGGCTTTGAAACAATGCAGTTCCCGGACAGCTTCTTTGACTGTGTTGTGGGTAACGTACCGTTCGGCAATTACAAAGTGCCGGATAAGCGGTATGATCGCCACAATTTCCTCATCCACGATTATTTTATCGCCAAGAGCCTTGACCTTGTGCGTCCGGGCGGTGTGGTAGCCGTGGTGACTTCCAGCGGTACGATGGATAAGAAGGATTCCTCTGTCCGTGAGTATCTTGCTAACCGTGCCGATTTGGTAGGTGCGATTCGACTGCCGAACAATGCGTTCCAGCGCAATGCCAACACCAGCGTGGTTGCTGACATTCTGTTCCTGCAGAAGCGTGACCGTGCAGCGGTGGAGCGGGCTGACTGGGTAGATCTCGATGAAACGCCGGAAGGGTATTCCATCAACCAGTATTTTGCGCAGCATCCTGAGATGGTGCTGGGAGAGGTCACTACCGAAAGCACTCAGTATGGCAAGCAGGAAACTACGGTTAAGCCCATCGATGGCGCAGACCTTGCCCAGCAGTTGAAGGAAGCTGTCAGCTACATCCATGCCACCATCACAGAGCCGGAAATCTCCGATGATGAGCTGGAAGTGCAGGAAGAACCCATTCCAGCAGACCCAAGTGTGAAGAATTTCAGCTTCACGAACGTGGACGGGCAGATTTACTACCGTGAAAACTCCTTTATGAACAAGGTGGAACTGCCTGCCGTAACTGCAGAGCGGGTGCTGGGCATGATCGCTCTGCGGGAAACCACCCGGAAGCTGTTGGATTGTCAGCTGCATGATGGTTCGGATGCGGAAGTACAGCTTTTGCAGAATGAACTGAAACAGCAATACACCGCATTTAAGGCGCAGTATGGTCTGATTAACAGCACTGCCAACAAGCGGGCGTTCCGACAGGACAGCAGCTATTGTCTGCTGGCATCACTGGAAATTCTGGATGAGGAGAAGAATCTCAAACGGCTTGCCGATATTTTTACCAAACGTACCATCCGTAAGCCGGAGCCTGTTACCTCGGTGGACACGCCAAGCGAAGCCCTGGCACTTTCCATTGGAGAAAAAGCAAAGGTGGATGTGTCGTTTATGGTGCAGCTCTGCGGTAAACCGGAACAGGAGATCACGGATGAGCTGGCAGGTGCGATTTTCCGAAATCCTGTGACACAGCAGTGGGAAACCTCGGATGAATACCTGTCCGGCAATGTTCGTGAAAAACTGGCCACAGCAGAAACCTTTGCAGCGAACCATGCAGAGTATCAGATCAATGTGGATTACCTGAAACGGGTACAGCCCAAAGACCTGGATGCTTCGGAAATCGAAGTGCGGCTGGGTGCAAACTGGGTAAAACCGGAATACATCACGCGATTTATGCGGGAAGTGTTCAAGACACCTGGCTACTATGCAGGCGACGAAATCAAGGCAACCTATTCCGAAATCTCCGGTGCATGGAATATTTCTGGCAAGTCGATGGATCGCGGCAATCCGCTTGTTACCAATACCTACGGAACGATGAGGGTCAACGCCTATAAGCTGCTGGAAGATGCGCTGAATCTCCGGGATACCAAAATCTACGATACGATTCACGATGCGGATGGCGACCACCGTGTGCTGAATAAGCAGGAAACCATGCTTGCACAGCAGGCACAGGAATCCATTCGGGAAGCGTTCAAGCAGTGGATTTTCAAGGATTTAGACCGCCGCGAGGATTTGTGTGCGACCTATAATCGGATTTTCAATGCGATTCGGCCCCGTGAGTACGATGGCAGTCACATTCGTTTTGAGGGCATGACCCCGGAAATCTCTCTGATGCCGCACCAGAAAAATGCGGTGGCGCACATCCTGTACGGCAACAATACGCTGCTGGCACATTGCGTGGGCGCAGGCAAGACCTTCCAGATGATCGCTGCCGGCATGGAAAGCCGCAGGTTGGGCTTATCGCAGAAAAACCTCTATGTGGTGCCGAACCATCTCACAGAGCAGTGGGGCGCAGATTTCCTGCGGCTCTATCCCAATGCGAATGTGTTGGTGGCAACGAAAAAGGACTTTGAACCCAGCAATCGCAAACAGTTCTGTTCCCGTATCGCAACCGGCGATTACGATGCCATCGTGATCGGACACTCGCAGTTTGAGCGTGTGCCGCTTTCTCCAGAACGGCAGAAAGCCATTGTGGAGCGTCAGATCGACGATATTACACTGGCTTTGGCCGATGCCCGGAGTGAGGATAGCCGCAGTTTTACGGTCAAGCAGATGGAAAAAACAAAGAAAACACTGGAAGCAAAGCTGCAAAAGCTGAACGACCAGACAAGAAAGGATGATGTGGTTACATTTGAGGAACTGGGTGTTGACCGTCTGTTTGTGGACGAGTCACATTTCTATAAAAATATGTTCCTCTACACGAAAATGCGGAATATCGCAGGTATCGCCCAGACCGATGCCCAGAAGTCCAGCGATATGTTTGCAAAGTGTCAGTATCTGGATGAACTGACAGGCGGTAAAGGCGTGACCTTTGCAACCGGAACCCCGGTCAGCAACTCGATGGTGGAACTGTACACCATTATGCGTTATCTCCAGTATGACACCCTGCAGAAGATGGGGCTAAGCCATTTCGATGATTGGGCGGCGTCTTTTGGTGAAACCGTTACGGCAATCGAGCTTTCCCCGGAAGGAACCGGCTACCGTGCGAAAACACGTTTTGCCCGGTTCTTCAATCTGCCGGAGCTGATTTCTCTGTTCAAAGAATCCGCAGATGTGCAGACAGCGGATATGCTGAACCTTCCTGTGCCACAAGCAGAGTACATCAATGAAGTGCTGAAACCCAGCGAAACACAGGAAGAAATGGTAAGTTCCTTTGCAGACCGTGCCGAGGCTGTACGAAATGGCAGCGTGAATCCGAAGTTCGATAACATGCTGAAGATTACCAACGATGGCAGAAAACTGGCACTCGACCAGCGGCTTATGAATGATATGCTGCCGGACGAGCCTGAGAGTAAAGTAAATCGCTGTGTGGACAATGCGTTCAAGGTCTGGGAAGAATCGGCCCCGGATAGGGGAACACAGTTGATTTTTTGCGACTTATCGACACCAAAAGCCGATGGCACATTCAATGTTTATGATGATGTGCGGGAAAAGTTGGTGGCGAGAGGTGTTCCCCGTGAGGAAGTGGCGTTCATTCACGAGTACAACACGGAAACCAAAAAGGCAGAGCTTTTTGCAAAGGTGCGCGCCGGACAGGTGCGTATCCTGATGGGGTCTACGCCGAAGCTTGGCGCAGGAACCAATATTCAGGATCGGCTGATTGCCCTGCATCATCTGGACTGCCCGTGGAAGCCGTCTGACCTGGAACAGCAGGAAGGACGTATTCTCCGGCAGGGAAACCGAAATAAGCAGGTGAAAATCTATCGTTACGTCACGGAAAATACGTTTGACTCGTATATGTGGCAGATTCTGGAAAATAAGCAGAAGTTCATTTCCCAGATCATGACTTCCAAATCTCCTGTTCGTGCCTGCGATGATGTAGATGACACTGCACTGTCTTATGCCGAAATCAAGGCACTGGCAACCGGCAATCCCTACATCAAGGAAAAGATGGATTTGGATATTCAGGTCAGCAAGCTCAAACTGCTGAAAGCCAATCACACCAGTCAGATTTATAGTTTGGAATCGGATATTGCGCGCCGCTATCCGCGAGAAATCGCTACGGCAAAGGGTCAGATCGAAGCACTGAAAACCGATATGGAAGCGGCAAAACCACTTCTGGCGCAGGATAAAGACCACTTCGCTATTGAAATCAGCGGCAAGGTGTACACCGAATGCAAGGAAGCGGGTGCAGCCATTATCGAGGCTTGTAAGGCTTTGAAGGCGGCTGGTACCGAGGGCAGAATCGGCAGCTACGGTGCGTTTGAACTGCATTCCCGGTTTGACAACTTCGATAAGGTGTTCCGTTTGTCCATCAAGGGCGCATGGAACTATTCGATGGAAGTCGGCAAAGACCCGCTGGGTAATATCCTGCGCGTTACCAATGCACTGGCAGGTATCGAAAGAGCATTGCCGCAGGTGGAACGCAGACTGGAAACCTTGGAACAGCAGTTGGCGCAGGCAAAGGAAGAAGCCAAACGTCCTTTCGCGCAGGAAGCAGAATTGGCCGAAAAATCTGCGCGCCTTGCGGAGCTGAACGCTCTGCTCAACATGGATGAAAAGGGTAGTGAGGATGCGCTGGGAGTGGATGAGGATGCAGCCGAAACCGAGGTTGCAGATAAGCCACGTCAGCCTGTGAACTACGCAGGCCGCGTTGCAGAGCGCACTGCGGACAATGTGCGGAAACCCTCTGTGCTGGCACAGCTTCATGCAAAACAGGTAGAACGCAGCGTAGAAACGCAGAAATCCCAGAAGCGGAAAAGTCACGATATGGAACTGTAAATAGGATAACCCCGTTAGATCTCTGCAAGGAATCTAACGGGGCATTTTTGAAAAAGGAGGGCCTTTGCTGACATTAACACCGATCAATCTGAAAACGGCAAACGCATTTGTGCAGCAATATCACCGCCACCATAAGCCGACGCGAGGGCATAAGTTCTCCATCGGCGTATCGGACAATGGTGCTCTGGTGGGCGTTGCCATCTGCGGCAGGCCCGTAGCGCGGAGGCTGGACGATGGCTATACGCTGGAAGTCAATCGCCTGTGTACGGATGGAACTCCAAACGCCTGCAGCATCCTGTATGCGGCGGCGTACCGTGCAGCACGGGCAATGGGTTACAACAGAGTTGTTACCTACATTCTGGATACGGAGAATGGCAGTTCCTTGAAAGCTGCCGGGTACACCTGTGAAGGCAGGGCCGGGGGTTTGGAATGGAACGGCGCAAAAGCACCAAAACAGGCCGACCAATATCCGCGCCAGATGAAAACACGATGGGTCAAGAAAAAGGAGGGCTTGCATGGCAGTTGACCGCAAACAGCAGATGAAAGAAATCACGGAACGGCTGGAGCAGGGCGTAAAGGACATTTTCACATCGGAAATGTACACGACATACCTGCGCACGATGGCAAAATTCCACAATTACAGCTTCAACAATACGCTGTTGATCGCTATGCAGCGGCCTGATGCCACACTGGTGGCAGGGTTTAACGCATGGAAGAATAAGTTTAACCGCTACGTCAAAAAAGGCGAAAAGGGCATTCAGATTATCGCTCCGGCTCCCATCAAGGAGGTGGAAGAACGCGAGAAAATCGACAAGGATACGGGTCTGGTTGTGCTGAACGAAAACGGTGAACCGGAAATGGAACGTGTAGAGTATGTGGTTCCGCGTTTCCGAGTGACGACGGTTTTTGATGTTTCACAGACCGATGGGGAACCGATTCCGTCGCTGGAAGTGAACGAACTGACGGCCAGCGTCAAAGACTATGCGCTGCTTACGGCGGCAATCGAGCAGGTATCGCCTGTGCCGATGAGGTTTGATGAAATCGAAGGGGATGCCAAAGGCTATTACAGTGATGCAGACAAAGAAATCTGCATTCAGGTCGGCATGGGCGAGAGCCAGACCATAAAGACGATGATCCACGAGGTTGCTCATGCGATGCTGCATAACAGCGATTTCATGAAACAGCGCGGGGAAGAAAAAGACAGGCTTACAAAGGAAACCGAAGCGGAGAGTATTGCATTTACGGTCTGCTCGGCTCTGGGCATTGATACGTCTGATTATTCATTTCCTTATGTAGCAAGCTGGGCCAGCGGCAAGGAGATGAAGGAACTGAAAGATTCGATGGATACGATTCGATTGACCGCAGCTGATTTTCTGGAAAAGCTGGAAGCGGCAATCGCGGAAAGGAGTGCAGAGCGCATGACCGCGATGCAGTATGCGGAAAAGCTGATTGCCAATAAGGAGCAGGAAAAAACGATTTTCGATGATGAGCAGCGAAACCTCATCGTGAATTTTGCTTTCAAGCTGGATGACCGGGCTGCAACGGAAGAACTGGTGAACGGTCTGGCGGCGGCACTGGCCGAGGATGACAAAGAAGAAGCCAACCGCCTGATGTACGATGCGCAGGAGAAAATCGAAAATCTCCCGGATGGGATGATTGGTCTTTCGGAAATGCACGACTACGGCTACCGGAAAGATGATGTGCTGCCGCTGACGAAAGAGGGCGCACGGGAGTGGCATCGGCTGGGTGAGAGGATTTATCCGCTGTTCCGTGATGGTACGGCAGGTGATTATGTAAGCCAAGAGGAAATCGAGCTGCACGATGGCATTTTCGGCATAAAGGCTGACGCATGGGATGCGATTTTGTTAGAACAACGGGAAGATTATGCTGAGGACGAGTACGCGCGTCCAGACTTTCAGTTGACAGTAATAAACCGTGAACAGGCTCTGCGGCTGTATGACGAGGGAAAGCAGATTTATCTCGTCCGCGTCAGCCCGTGGCCGATTCTTGTCACGGCACGAGAGGAAATCGAGCGCGGAAGTGATACCTTCCAGATTGCAATAGCAGATTTGGAGCAGGAGCGGAACATGACAGAACAGGAAAATGTGCTGCTGTATGGCAACGAAAAGCAGTTCGGTATTTATCAGATCACAGAGCGTGACCCGGAACATAACTATCGTTTCATGGGGCTGGACTATGTGCAGAAAAAAGGCATGACGGTTGCCCGCGCAGACTACGACCTGATTTATACCGCGCCGCTTACGGAAAAGGACACGCTGGATGGCATTTATGAACGGTTCAATATCCAGCGTCCGGCAGACTTTACGGGACATTCGCTGTCGGTCAGTGATGTGGTGGTACTCAATGATGGCAGTACAGTCAAAGCCTACTATGTGGACAGCATTGGATTTGCAGAATTGCCGGATTTTTTCAAGGAAAGGAATATGGATTTGCAGAAAGAAAACCTTTTGAACGCAGAACTGCAGGAAATCGAAATCTTTGATAAGCCGGGTCTTTTCAGCAATGGCCGACTGCGGGATGAAGATGTGCCGGAGGGCTTATATCGCTATGATCTGCGCGGCTCAGACTATGACCCAGGCCAGCCCATTACAGTGGAGAAAACTGTGGTGGTGAACCATGCGGCATCTGTCCTGATGGCCGAAGAACTTGACCTTGGCGCAGATGGGCGGCTGGAACTTGGCGAGGATGGGCTGAATTTTACAGGTGCAGAACTGACCGTGCGGGAGTTCATGGAGGAACAGCAGCAGAAAAGAAACGGACTGATCCACGGCGATTCCGACCATATCGCAGTCGAAGGGCATATCGGCACATGGTACGCCATTGATGAAACGGAAGTTGGTGGCGAGAAGTTCTTCCTGCTGGAACATGAGGAACACGGTGACATGGCGGCCTGTGTTGCAGTCAATGAGCAGGGCAAGCTGGTGGCAGAGGACTTGTGGAACGGCTTCGATGAGGATTTTCAGGAGGCCGTGCAGAAATATTTCTCTGAAAAATGGAATATGCCGAAAAAAGAAGATGTGGTATCGGAGATCATTGAAAAGGCTGCGCCTGTGCCGGACAACAGCGCACAGGACTATTCGGATGTGCCTGTCTACTATGAGCCGTTCAGCTATGCCAAAGAAAATGACGAGGTGGATTTATACCGTACCTCCTATCGGCTGAACGGCGAGTGCAAGCAGGCGATCCATGAAGCGATTGCGGACAATTATGACGGAATGTACCTTGGCGATGATGCAGTCGATCAGGTGGTGAAGCAGTATGGTATGGAGCGTGTGGGGTACATTCTTGCGAATACCTTGCGCTACAAAAACTATGATGACCGCTTTTCTCACAGCAATAAGGAATGGGCAGAGCAGGTCGGCACCCCGGAGAATAATGCGAGAATCATTAAATTTCGAGCAGATTGGGTAGTTACCAGCCATTCGGCTGTGCTGGATGGCTTTGTGACGATGTACCGAGAGAAACTGGAGAAGCAGAAGGAATTGGAACAGCCATTCGTAAAGCGATTCTATGTGGTCGAGAACCGGCAGGCTGTTCCGCTTGAAATTAAGCGGTTTGGCAATCTCGACGATGCAGTGTCGCAGTATCAGGCACTTCCGAACCATTACATGAAAGCCTTGGGTGTGGAGAAAAATCCTGATCCTCTGCCGGGTTCACTGGATATTTTGCAGTGCAGGAACGGCATTGACACCATTGTGGAGGACTACAAAACGGTTCCGGGCTGGGATAACCCGTATATCAAGAACCATGTTGTCCAGCCGTTGCAGGAGGCGTTAGCCGTGCAGGATGTGGAGTTGGCATACGAATTGCCGGATGCCTATTTTCACATTCAGACCTGTGACGATGGTTTCGACTATACCTTATATAGTAAGGACTTCACGGGACGGGATGGCGGCATCCTTGAAACGGACGGAGATAAGTCTGTGCAGGAGGCTATGACGGAGCTGTTGGGAGAGTTCGGCTGCGATGCGGCAGAGGGTAAAGTCATGGACGCGGCAGAACTGCGGGAACAGGTTGATGCGGTGGCTGAACAGCAGGCAGAGGTTTTGAAAGAAAAGCTTGCCGCAGAAAGACCTGCGCCGGAAGAAACGCTCAGCTTTTATGTTGCGGAGTGTTTAGAGTTTACGTTTGCAGGAGAGTTCCACGACCATCTGACGATGGAAGAAGCGTTGGAAGTCTACGACAAGATTCCGTCCGAACGGATGAACGCCGACAAGTGCATTGGATTCTGCATCGAGGAAGATGGAGGCTTTGTCGGAATGTATGAGCTGGTCGTGAATGATAAAGTGCAGCGCGAGAACATCAACTCCATCAACTATTTCAGGGATGATAAGTTGGTGCAGCAGGCTATTTCCGACATGGAAAAGCTGATGGCGGAACGGCAGCAGAGTAAGGAGCAGGAACGCAGTAGTACGAAAAAGTCTGTTCTGGATGCTCTGCGCAATCTGAAAGCCAAGAAACAGGAGCAGTCTGCACAGGAACAGGACAAGCCGAAGAAAGCAAAAACGAAAGGAATGGAGTTATGAGCAATGTACGCTTTGATGAACTGGAATTGATGCTGATGGCGATGTTTGAGCAGCCGACGCTTAGGGATACGATTCAGGTGTTGACGGAGATCCAGCCGCTTGTGGCAGAGGATGCAGAGATGGCTGCGCTCGTTCAGCAGACCATCCCGAAGATGCAGCAGTTGAATGAGCAGCAGTTCAAGGGGCTGGAGTTGGAGTGGCATAGGCCGGAGGATGATGCAGGAAAA
>ERZ1106983.2326-NODE-2326-length-13038-cov-2.570361_pt1 | contig 13038 bp, 10 predicted proteins | sample MGYA00403693_ERZ1106983 | MGnify/ENA primary metagenome ERZ1106983 (study PRJEB35170, sample SAMEA104062420) | human gut metagenome | biome: human gut; feature: human-associated habitat; material: faeces | place: Denmark | collected 2012-07-13 ...
GGAGACGGCCTCAACTCCGTCCCCGAGACGCAGGGCTCTATCTCATTCCGGCTGCGGCTGCTGTGGCAACATCTTCGCTGAAGGTGTTGGTCGTCATGGCAATAATCGGGATAGTGGCTGCGTCCGGGTGATCCGGGGCACTGCGGATCGCCGCTGTTTGATATCCGTCCATCATCGGTATTTGGATGTCCATCAGGATGATGTTATAGGTTCCGGGGGGGGAGGGGGAGGATTTGAACATGTCCACCGCAATTTGTCCGTTCTCCGCGCAACTGACGGATAACCCTTGTGTCTTGAGGAGTTCCTCCGCGATTTTCCGGTTCAGCTCGTTGTCCTCCGCGAGCAGGACGTTGTATCCATGGTGTCGGACAGTTTTTGAATATCTTCGGTGGGGCCGAGATTCCGTTCGGCAATGACGGCTATGGCCTTTTCCTGGAGGCTATAGCGTTCTGTCTGGAACTCGATCGGTTCTTTGCTCTCTTGTGAGTTCCCTGCAGGAACACCTTGAAAAACGATCGTGTATCGAGCAGACGGGAACGGATTTCCTGGGCGGTTATGGTCACTTATCTACGCGCTCTTATGCCCTTTTCAAGTGTCGTTTGAAAAATGTTCCTTTGAAACAATCCTTGTTCAGCCGAGAGGAGTATCCTGTTTACAAGAATTGATAACGTACCTTGGCTATACACTATATTACCCTTTGCTGGTTTCTTGAGGTGAATTCTTCCGAACAGGGCATTCATACTTCGATTGTTTATCCCCTTCGTGGCGAAGACGGAGGAGTGATATTCTCTGTATTCAGTGTCAGAGTCTGAATACTGCGCACGGGATTGGCGATTACTTGATCGTTCGTTTGGCAAGTGCTTTTTTTCTGAAATACCCCTCTCGAAATCATGGGTACCCCGGTATCATGTATTATTTGCGGTTAACTTGTTGCGTCATCAGATCAAAATACTGAAATCCGGCGTTGCGGATTGCATCGATGATTGCCACAAGTTTACCAACTTCTACCTCTTGATCTGCGCGTACCTGTACGGCTTGTTTTTCATCAATCTTCCGCAGGCTGACGAGTTCCGTTTCCAGAGATTGTGATGGGACATCTTTTCCATTCAGACGGCTCACCCCTTCCGGGGTTACTGTCAGGATAATCTCCGTTTCCGATTGTTGTTTTGCCGATGAAGATGTCGGCAGTTCTACGGAGATGGCCTCCTCAGGAGAAAAATGAAGGGTGAGAGCAAAAAACAGCAATAAGAGGAATACCACATCGACAAGCGGCGTAATGCTCATGCTGTTGCGTGCCCGTTTGCGCCGTTTAATGTCCATGGGATATCCCACAGAAGGCAATGCGGCGAACGTCAACGATTTCTTGAACAGTCTGGATAAGTTCAGACAGACGGTTCTCAAGGAAATGATAGGCGACATGCGCGGGAAGGGCGACCAGTAATCCTGCAGCCGTCGTGATCAGGGCTTCCCATATACCCCCGGCGAGCACGGAAGGATCCACCCGTGATCCGTGTTCCCCTATCGCTTGAAATGTGCTGATCATGCCGGTCACTGTGCCGGTAAGCCCCAGGATGGGTGCGATCGTCGTGATCAACTCCAGGACGCCGAGCCCCCGCTCCAGCTTCCTGACCTGCCTGTTCGCTGTGAGGGATAACGTTTCTTCGTCGGCTGTCGCCAGTCGTTCGCAGATGGGTGCCAAAAACCAAGGCAGGGGAATGGAGTCTCCCTGTTTGATTTTTCCGAGCGTATGCAGGGCTGTCGTATATTCCAACGTCTTGAACAGGACTATGGCGAGAGCGAGTACGGAACACAGGAGAATGGGCCACATGAGCGGGCCGCCTTTGGCAAAGAAATCGGCAAACGACATGAGAAAATTCATGAGGCATTCCTCAGCGTAAAGTGGATGGGAAGGAGAACAATACAGGTTGCCGGGCGTCCGTTATGGGTCGCGGGGCGGAAAATGGCCTTCCGGACGGCTTCAAGGGCCGCTTCATCGAATCCGTTCCCCCCGCTTTTTTTTATGGACGCACTCATCAAACGCCCCTCCGCGTCAATCATCAATTCCATGAGAACCTGTCCCTCGATACCTTTGCGTTGCGCCAGCCGTGGGTAACGCGGTGCTGGCGGCTGGAGGAATTTCGGCCCGTCCACGGCGTCGAATGACGTGTGCCGAGGGGCGGCTGCTTCCGTTTTTCCTTGTGCCGGCTGTACGGTGTGTTGTGGAGAGGAAGGTGAGGGGGCCTTTGCCGATTGAGCCTGTGGTGCGCGGGAATGCTCTGGCGGTGTTGCTGTTTTTTGGGGGGCTGTTCTCCGTTTTTCAGTTTTGGCCTGGTGGGTGGAACGCTTTTGAGGCGGCGGAGGTTCCTGCTGGGGCGTTGGTCGGGGAGGCGTTTTTTCTTTCGGAGCAAGCGGGGGGGGCTGCGGGCTGGATTCCGCTGCATTGGTCGGCGCGGGTGGAGCTGGCGTTACGGCGAGGGGCAGAGAGAGCGGAGCTTCTTTAGATTCGGAGAGACGTGCCAGCGGCGAGCGATTGAGGAAAAGCCCTCCGTGTGCCAAAAGCGACAGGCCCAACATGAGGCAGAAACAGCGCCCTCCTGACAGGTTCATCCCTGTGCGCTCCTGACACTGAGGATAGCCCACGTAAACGCGGCGCCGGCACCAAGAAAAAGCAGGCCGCAGGAAAGAAAACGCACGGGTTGTCCGATAGCGGCGGCTTGCATGGCTTGCGCCGCATGGGGAAGAGGGAGGAGTTCCAAAACATGTTGAGCCCAACCGGGGAGGCGATCCAATGGAAAGAACGTGCCGCCGAGAAAGGCCATGGGCGTAATGACGAAGTTGGACAGCAGCGCCTGATCCGCATGGGCTTTGACATGCAAAGCAAGCGCTACGGCAAGGCTTGAAAAGAACCACGCGTTCAACAAGAGGGCGAGCCAGAGCCCCGGTGCGCCATAGGCGATCTGGATACCGCCGAGCAACCCGATTCCCATAACAACAAGACAGGCCAATACGGCACGGGTCATCCCCGCCAATACCTCTCCAGTAACATAAGCTGCAGCATGGAGGGGGGCCGTCTGAAATTCATCAAAGGTATGCCAGTAAAAACGGCTGATGTTGATGTCGCTGGCGATGGCCCAGCTTTGGGTCATGCTGCTCATGGCTACGAGCCCGGGCAGGAGGAAATCGGCATAGGGACGCGAGCCGACGAGCGTATCGTTCATGGCGTAATGAAAAGCCACCAGATACAGAAGCGGCGAGACGAGCCACGAAGCAAACTGTTTGAGTATGCGGCGTCTGAGGATGAGCATTTCCCGCAGGTATACGGCCGCCATGCCGCGAAGGGGTTTCACTGTGCGCTCCCCGAGACTTTACGTCCCGTAATGCTCAGAAACACATCTTCAAGATTGACCCTCCTCACCGTGCTGGTCCCCTGTTCCTGAGTGGTTTCTCTGGCGGCTTCATCGCGTTCATTGAAGTAGCGGGTCGTCAACAGACCGTTGCACTGGACATCAAGAGCCCATTGGCCGATTCGGTTCATGAGCGCGTTCGGCGTACCTTCGGCAACGATGCGCCCCTTGTCGAGAAAGATAACCCGATCGGCAAGAAATTCCGCTTCCTCAATGTAATGCGTTGTCAGGAGGATGGTTGTGCCTTCCTGCTGGATGCGTTTGATCAAGCCCCAGAGTTTTCGGCGGATGAGCGGATCAAGCCCTACCGTGGGTTCGTCCAGAAAGAGGATGCGGGGTTTATGCAATAAGGCCCGCGCCAGCATGATACGCCGTTTTTCTCCCCCCGAAAGCGTTTTCGTCAGCACGTCGACCTTGTGTGCCATTTCGACGGTTTCAAGCAAACTGGTGATCCCTTCCTTTCTCTCGGATGCGTTCATGCCGAAAAGCCGTCCGTGGATGTCCAGATTTTCCCGTACTGAAAGTTCCGCATCCAGATTGAGATGCTGGCTCACGACGCCGCACAATGCCTTGGCTTCCAACGGGTGTTCGGTGAGGTTACGCCCGGCAAGTTTGACGGTGCCGCCGTCTGCCCGGGCCTGACCGGACAGGATACGTACGGTCGTTGTCTTTCCGGCTCCGTTCGGTCCGAGATAGGCCACAAGTTCCCGATCCCTCACATGCAGGCTTATGCCGGACAGGATGCGGGTTCGGCCAAATGATTTGGTGATATGTTCAGTCTGAATCATCAGTCAGGAGCCTGTCGCTGGGTGTATTGGGAAGAGATGAGGGCGTAAGGAACCTCGTCGAACACGAAAAAAGAAGTAGCACAATCGTAAAGAGTGTGCTACCTATTCTGGTGACATTTTTTTAATAAAAATAATACTCAAATGAGATTGAAGAGATGCATGCCATTCCTGCTGCTCGCTACCTTGCTCGCCGTAAACGGCAGAATCTTCTTTTGGGGCTGCTCGCCTTGGTGGCGTTGAGTATGCTCCTTTTGGGGGTGAGCGTGGGAAACGGTGTGGTGCGCCTTCCCTTGGGGCTCTCTGAACACGAGTTGGCGCTCTTTGTTCGCCTGCGCCTTCCCCGAGTGCTCATGGGGGCGCTGGTGGGAGCCGGGCTTGCCATGAGTGGAACGCTGGCACAGGCGGTACTGCGGAACCCGTTGGCCTCTCCTTTTACGCTGGGCATCTCCTCCGGTGCGGCCTTCGGTGCCGCGCTGGCTATTCTACTGGGCGGGGCATCGCAATGGGGGATGGCGGGGAACGCTTTTGTATTCGCCGCATTGACGGCGTTTGCGGCACTGGGCTTTGCCCGACTGCGCGACAGCCGTCCTGAAACGCTGATCCTCGGCGGGGTTGCCATTATGTTCCTGTTTTCCGCCGCGACCTCGTTGCTGCAATATGTTGCCACGGAATATGAGGTACAGGCGATTGTCTTTTGGGGGTTCGGCAATTTGGGACGCGTGGGATGGTCGGAGTTGGGGATGGCCGCTGTCATGATCTTGCTTCCGGTACCGTTCGCACTGAAACTGTCATGGGATCTCAATGCGTTGCTTGCCGGTGAAGAAACCGCTTCGTCGCTGGGCGTCAATGTGCGGCGTTTGCGTATCGGCGGGATTCTGGCCGCTTCGCTCATGGCGGCGGGGGCTATATGCTTTACCGGAGTCATCGGTTTTATTGGACTGGTTGCCCCGCATATCGCACGTCTTGCCCTTGGCGCCGAACACCGCTTCCTGATTCCCGGTGCGGCGTTGTTTGGGGCGTCCCTTGTCACCTTTTCCGATGTGCTCGCCAGAAACATTTGCCCTCCTCAGATCATACCCATCGGGATTTTGACCTCTTTTCTCGGCGTTCCTTTCTTCTTCTGGCTGTTGATGCGGAAAGGGCAGAATCATGCTTGAACTCCGCGATCTGTCTTTTGCTTATCCGGCAGGGAGGCCCCTCCTTGAGGGCCTTTCCTTCACGTTTCGAAGTGGTGGGATCTGTGCCGTTCTCGGTCCCAACGGAACCGGAAAAACGACGCTCCTCAAGCTGTTGCTGGGAATCTTGAAACCTTCCTCTGGCGAAATGCTCCTGTCGGGTATGCCGATAGGACGCATGACCGCCCAGAGGCGTGCCCGCAAGCTCGCCTATATCCCGCAGGATGTGTCCCTGCGTTTTCCGCTCAGTGTATTTGAGTTCGTATTGCTTGGACGCAAACCGTGGTTTGTGTGGGGGCCTTCCCCTTCCGATGTGGCGTTGACGGGGACGGTTCTTTCCCGGCTGGATCTGGATGCGCTCGCGGAGCGTCCTCTTGCCAACCTTTCCGGAGGGCAACGCCAGAAGGTTGCGTTGGCCCGCGCTCTTGTTCAGGAGACGGATTGGCTGCTTCTTGATGAGCCCACCAGCAGCCTGGATCTCCGTCATCAGGTGGAAGTACTGACAACGGCTCGCCGTGTTGCCACGAAGCAGGGCAAGGGCGTCATCCTTTCCATGCACGACATCAATCTTGCCGCCCGCTATGCCGATACGATTCTCCTCATGAAGGATGGGGGGATCGTGGCTTCCGGCGCTCCGGCGGATGTTTTGACGGGCGAACGCATCGTCTCGGTTTATGGTCTTCCCATGCGCGCGTTCCATGCCGCGGACAATCCGCAGGTTTCCCTGTGGTTTCCCGATACGACAGAGGAGGGGGCGGTTTTTCCGTCCCGTTCAGGGATTTTTCAAGAAGAGGACATGGAACAGTGAAGAAGCAAGGAACCTGTCTGGCCGCGTTGTTGGGGGCTCTGTGTTTGTTCCCGCAAGGCGCACTTGCGGAGGAAACCGTCAGCGCGACCATGAAGCCGGGCGTCGTCACAGCGACCAAAACGGAACACAGCCTTGGTGAAACGACGGCAGACGTTTCCGTGGTGACGCGCGAACAGATCGAAAAGATGCCCGCCAACAACGTGTTGGACGTCATGCGCACGATGCCGGGCGTTACCGTCGATTCGGCACGTTCCTTTTATGGTACGAGCACGCAGAATAAGGTGATCATCCGTGGTATGGGCGGTGACGACGTCAACGGGCGCGTCCTGGTACTTATGGACGGCCTCCCTGTTATGACGGCGGGGAACAATATCTTCAACTGGGACACCATCAGCCTCGATACCGTGGAGCGCATCGAAGTGGTGCGTGGGCCCGCTTCCGCGCTGTACGGTTCCAGCGCGATGGGCGGCGTCATCAACATCATCACGAGAAAACCGACGGAAGAAGGTTTCAAAACCACGGTCGGCACCAAGTTCGGACGCTACAACACATGGCAGAACAAACTCTACCATACCGGGGCCATTGACAAATTCAGCTACGCCATTTCCGGCAGCATGTTGAAGTCGCGCGGTTTCAACGTCCTGCCGGAACACAGTCCCAAAACCAGTTCAAACCGGAACGAATTCAACAGTGCCCGAGAGAAGATGGAGAACTACAACGGGGCGTTGGCGTTGAATTACCGTTTTGACGAAACCGCGGATCTCTCCATACATGGAGAAATGTCCTCCTTTGAAAATACAGGTAGATGGCACATCGAAGACTTTAACCTGTACAGCAATAAGCATCAGGGCATCGGTGCCAGATTGCATAAGGATTTTGGCGTAGTGGACAGCAGTTTTTCCGTTCGGGGCGACTTCACCAAGTCCGATTATGACAACGCCAGCAAAACGGTCAAAACGTCCGAAGCCCCTTCCAGGATGCGGACCGTTTCTTGGGATCAAAGCAATACGTTTGCCCTTGGCGACATGCATTTGTTTACGGTCGGGGTCGCTGGCTCTTGGGGAAAATTCGATTCGGAGTCCAACTACGTCACTTCGACCCGCTATACTCAGAAGGGCGGCAAGGAGCTGAACCTGAGTGGCTATCTTCAGGATGAAATATCGATTTGGGACGGCAAGCTCACCGTCGTACCCGGCGTTCGTTACGACTACTGGCGGAGCAAGGGATACCTTCAAGACACCAATGACAGGGTGAATCCCGACAAACAGGATTTCGCTTCGACCAGCAACGTGCGTTTTTCTCCCAAGCTCGGCGTACGCGTGGACCCATGGGATAACCTTGTGGTGTTCCGGTCCAACTACGGTGAGGCGTTCCGCGCGCCGACGCTCAACGATCTTTTTGGCGGTTCCATCATCGGTTCGAGCCGCTATAAGAGCAACCCTGACCTGAAACCCGAACTGTCCAAGACGTGGGATGTCGGTGTGGACGTCAACCCCACGGACAGGCTGACCCTGAATGTGACCGGCTACAAGACGTGGGCCGAGGATTACATCGCCAACATCCCGAAGGGAAAGGAAGGCGGCTACAACATCAAGATAAAGGAAAACATCGACAAGGTGACCATCACCGGCATCGAAGCCAACATCCACTACCAATACAACGAGTATTTGAAGCTTTTTGCCGAAGGGACCGCGCTGCGCCCGGAAATCCGCTCCGGAGCCAATCAGGGAAACCATCTGCACAATGTTCCCACGCGCAAGGCGAGCCTTGGGTTTACGTTCTCACATCCCGACTGGTTTACGTTGCAGGCCAGCGCCACATGGTTGGGCCGCATCTGGCAGGATCAGACGGACAACGGTGATATCGCCGAGGGCAACTTCTGGCTGGGCGAGTTCAAGCTGTCCAAGCGGTTTGATTACGAACGATACTGGCTGGAACCTTTCATCGAAATGCAAGGTATCACCACGAAGGATGAAATCCGCTATACGAACGGTTCCCGCGTTCCGATCAACATGTTTTTCGTTGGTCTGGAGGCCGGGTTCTAAAAATTGTAATGGGTCTCCCTCCATTACATGACAGGGAAGGGGCTGCGAGTGTTGCCGCGCCCCTTCCCGTATCCTTTTCAGGAGGAATGCATGTCCGTTGTCTGTGTCGCCTGGTCCAGCCATGTGGGCGCATTGATGTCCGCAGCCTCTCGCCCTGGGATGCCCTCGGTGCGCGTCCTGTCTTCCCGTATGCTGGAGGAGCCGGACGGCGTGGAGCGCTGCCTTGAAACCATGCGTTCCGCCACAGCGCTTTTCGTGTTTCGGACAACGGACGCGCTGTGGGATCAGCTTGATGAAGGCATCCGCCTGATAGGGAAGACGGTACCGGTGGTCTGCGTCAGTTACGATCCGGCTGCGTGGGCGTTGTCCTCGGTACCCGTCGAAACGGCACAGACGGCTTATCGCTATCTGACCTATGGCGGCGCGGAGAATCTCGGCAATCTGTTCCGTTTTCTGGACGCATTGCCGAATGCCGCGGCGGTTCCGGAACCGGTTCCCGTTCCTTGGGAAGGGCTTTGGCATCCCGATGCGCCGGTCCGCGCCTTTGCCACGGTGCGGGGCTATCTGGAGTGGTATGCGGGGTATGCGTGTGAACGCGGCCTGAGCTTGGATCCGGAACGGACGGTCGGATTGCTGTTCGGTCGGCATTACTGGGTCAACGACATGCCCGACGTGGAAGCGGCACTTGTCCATGCTCTCGAAGCGAAGGGCTTGGGCGTGTTTCCGGCCTTTACGAATACGCTGCGGGACAAGGCGACGGGCAACAAGGGGGCGACGATCTGGTCACGTGAGGTCTTTCTTGGGGAGAGCGGGAGCCGGATCGGGGCCCTCGTCAAGTTTTTGCCGTACTTCACCAATAGCGGTGGGAATATGCCCGCGTTTGTCGGAGACGATTCCCCGGCGCGGGAAAGCGTGTGCGTTTTCCGTGAACTCGGCGTGCCTATCTTCCAGCCCATTTTCGCTTCTTCAAAAACACTTGAGGAATGGGAAGCCGATCCGCAGGGTCTGAACAGCGAAGTGTCGTGGGCCGTCGCCATGCCCGAATTTGAAGGAGCCATTGAGCCGTTTTTCCTCGGTGGCGGCACCTTGTCCCAGGCCGGCGTGGGCGGAACCGAAATCGAGCGCCGTACGCCCCATCCCGAACGGGTGGAGCGTTTCGCCTCCCGCATCGCCCGCTGGCTGCGTCTCAGAAATAAGCCCGTGGCGGAACGCCGGGTCGCCTTTCTTTTGAACAGTGATCCCTGCGCGTCCGTGGAGGCATCCGTAGGCGGAGCCGCCAAGCTGGATTCTCTGGAGTCGGTGAGCCGTATCCTCCGGGCCATGCGGCAGGCCGGATATGCCGTGGATGTCCCCGAGTCCGGTGCGGCGCTCATCGAAACCATCATGGAGCGCAAGGCTATTTCCGAATTCCGTTGGACGACGGTGCAGGAAATTGAGGCCAAGGGCGGGGTACTCGCCCATGTGGATCTCGCAACCTATCGGCGATGGTTCGATGCCTACCCGGAAAACGTCAGGCAAAAGGTTGCGGAGGCATGGGGCAATCCGCCGGGGGAACCGATGAACGGTGTCCCCGCCGCAATGGTGCTCAACGGGGATATCCTCGTTACCGGCGTCCGTTGGGGCAATGCCGTGGTTTGCATCCAGCCCAAGCGCGGATGCGCCGGCTCCCGGTGTGACGGGCAGGTCTGCAAAATATTGCATGATCCCTCCGTGCCGCCTCCACATCAATATATAGCGACCTACCGCTGGCTTCAGGACGGTTTCGGGGCGGATGTCGTGGTGCATGTGGGAACGCACGGCAACCTTGAATTTCTTCCCGGGAAGAGCGTCGGCCTGTCCGGTGCCTGTTTCCCCGATCTTGCGCTGCATGAAGTTCCGCACGTCTATATCTACAACTCCGACAATCCTCCGGAAGGTGTTGTCGCCAAGCGGCGGAGCTATGCGGAACTAGTCGATCACATGCAGACGGTTATGGTGCAGAGCGGCCTCTACGACGCACTGGAAGAGCTGGATCGCCTGCTTGGGGAATGGGAACAGGCTCGCGCCGGGAATCCCAACCGGGCGCACCAGCTGGAACACCTGATCCGGGAAGGCATCGCTGCCGCCAATCTGGAATCGCAAGTCTCTCCTGAAACGTCCCCCGACTTCGCCACCCTTGCCTCCCGTATCCATGCGGCTCTCGGCCTTCTCCGCAATACGCATATGGAAGACGGTATGCACGTTTTTGGGGAAACGCCGCAGGGGAAACGGCGGGCGCAGTTTATCGCGTCCATTGTCCGGTACGATGCGGGACAGGCCGACTCGTTGCGGAAAAGGTTGTGCACAGCCCAAGGGTTCGAGCTTGAAACACTACTTGCTGAACCGGGAGGAGTGGACAAACGCCTTGGGCAGAGCCATGCCAGCCTGTTGGAAAAGGTGGAAAAACAGCTTGTTGACGTATGTGAAATACTGATGGAGGGTAAGGATCCGGATGTATCCGCTCCCTGCTGGGGGATGCGTGCCTCGTGCCGGACGCGCTGGGGGGCCTTGTTTCGGTGGGGCGGAGGATTCTCGGCATCATCGAACGGATGGAGGCCACGGACGAGACGGGTTCTTTGCTGAGCGCCTTCACGGGCAACTATGTGTTGCCGGGGCCTTCCGGCATCATTACGCGGGGGCGTGAAGATATTTTGCCGACTGGCCGGAATTTCTACACGCTTGATCCCCGACGCCTGCCTACCCGTGCGGCGTGGCGCGTAGGGCAGAACCTCGCCCGCGCGCTTATCGCCAAACATCTGGAGGAAGAGGGGCGCTACCCCGAGAACGTCGCCATGTTCTGGATGTGCAACGACATGATGTGGGCCGACGGCGAGGGGATGGGGCAGCTCCTCTATCTTCTCGGAGTGGTTCCGTGTTGGCTGGGCAACGGGATGGTGGAAGGGTTCGACGTCATCCCGCTGCAAGAGATGGGCCGCCCGCGTATTGACGTGACCGTCCGCGTATCGGGCCTGCTTCGGGACAGTTTCCCTGCGGCCATGCACATGCTGGATGCGGCGGTACAGGCCGTCGCCGCGCTGGATGAGCCTCTGGAAAGCAACTTTGTCCGCAAACATACGCAGGAACGTCTGGCGGCTATCGAAGCTGATGATCCCGATGCGTGGCGTTCCGCGACCTTTCGTATTTTTTCTTCGGAGCCGGGAACCTATCAGGCCGGGGTCAATCTCGCCGTCTACGCGTCCGCATGGCAGACGGAGGCCGATCTCGCGGATATTTTTCTCCATTGGAACGGGTACGCCTACGGCAAGGACGCGTTCGGGGTCAAACGCCCGAGGGCGCTGGAGGCCAGCCTCTCCACAGTGGATGTTACCTACAACAAGGTGGTCAGCGACGAGCACGATCTGTTCAACTGCTGCGGCTACTATGGGACGCACGGCGGCATGACGGCTGCGGCGTCGCACTTCCGGGGAGGGCAGGTTAAAACCTATTACGGAGACACGCGCGAACCCGAACAGGTGCAGGTACGCGATCTGACTGATGAGGTGCGCCGCGTCGTGCGGACCCGTTTGCTCAATCCCAAATGGATAGAGGGCATGAAGCGGCACGGATACAAGGGCGCGGGCGATATTTCCAAGCGTACCGGGCGCGTGTACGGGTGGGAAGCCACCACGCAGGCCGTCGATGACTGGATTTTCGACGATATCGCCAAAACCTTCGTGCTGGATCCCGAAACCCGGGCTTTTTTTGATGAAAACAATCCGTGGGCACTGGAAGAAATCGCCCGTCGGCTGCTTGAGGCCGAAGCCCGGCATTTATGGAAAGCCGATCCCGATGTGCTCGCCGAATTGCGCGAGGCCTACATGGATATAGAGGGAACTCTGGAAGACCGTACGGAGGCGTTCGGTGGGGAATTTCAGGGAGGCTCCATCGACATCGTCACGTCCGACGATGTGGCGGAATGGAAACGGGCGCTGGAAGTCGTGCGCGGAAACAACCAGTAAGATCGAAGGAGAAGCTATGAAGACACTTCGCCAGCGTTACCCCTTTTCCGCTATTGTCGGGCAGGAGGAGCTGAAACAGGCCCTGTTGCTGAATCTGATCTATCCCGGCATCGGCGGGGTACTTATCCGAGGCGAAAAAGGGACCGCCAAGTCCACGGCTGTGCGGGCTCTGGAAGCGATTCTCCCGGAAATCGACGTGGTGGATGGGTGTCCCTGCGGATGCGACCCCCACGGCGACGCGTTGTGCCCGTGGTGTCTGGAGCAGGAAGCTCTTGAATCCGTTTCGCGTCAGGTTCGTGTGGTCGACTTGCCGGTCGGTTCCACGGAAGATCGCGTCGTCGGCTCACTGGATATGGAAACGGCCCTCCGTGAAGGCAGACGGCGTTTCGAACCGGGGATCCTTGCGGATGCCAACCGGGGTATCCTGTATGTGGACGAAATCAACCTGCTGGATGACCATATTGTGGACGTATTGCTGGATGCGGCGGCAATGGGCGTAAACACGGTCGAGCGAGAAGGCGTTTCTTGGTCGCATCCTTCCCGTTTTGTACTTGTTGGAACGATGAACCCGGAAGAAGGGGAACTCCGCCCGCAGCTTCTCGACAGGTTCGGGCTGTGCGTGGAGGTCAGGGGTATGGCGGAACAGGAAGCGCGGCTTCAGGTGATGACGCGCCGTGCGGCCTTTGAAGATGATCCGGTGGGCTTCCGTGCCGCATGGCAGGAACGGGAAAATGAGATAGCCGAACGGATTGTCGCCGCCAGACGGAAACTCGGGAGCGTCGCTGTTCCGGAAGATGTCATGCGCGCCATTGTCGAACTTGCTATTGAAACGGAAGTGGAC
>ERZ1106983.2330-NODE-2330-length-13023-cov-47.274907_pt1 | contig 13023 bp, 13 predicted proteins | sample MGYA00403693_ERZ1106983 | MGnify/ENA primary metagenome ERZ1106983 (study PRJEB35170, sample SAMEA104062420) | human gut metagenome | biome: human gut; feature: human-associated habitat; material: faeces | place: Denmark | collected 2012-07-13 ...
TGTCGTTATAGGATGGTAGGAGGTGCGTGCCTACACTATTGCTGAATAGTTACTTGCGTTAGAGAAACCTTACTCTTGGCAGCTACAAACCAACTGCAAGAGGATCTTGTCTCCCAGCTTATTATCAGTGCCGATACCCCACAAGACTCCTGCTTGAGAAAACTTGCCGTCGATCAATGACACTAACCGGTTGAGCTCATTCATCATTAAGGGATATGCCGACGACGTAACAATCTGGATAACGATTCTGTCATATTGACTGTAGTCAATGTTTCCAAAGTCCTCAAATTCCCTTATGACTGAATCTACACGTGGTTCGTCATCCTTGGGAAAGGAATGGATTCTCCTTTTCAATATGGCCTTAGCCTGATGAAGATAGTCAAGATCATCCTCTTTGATGGCTACGGTCATCGGGATGGACGTAATTTGATTGATTAGGGCTTCCAGCTCTTGACCCTGCTTGATATTTCCTTTCATTATTCTATAGGTATTGAAGCAAACAATGCTACGATTTGTGAAGAAGACTCTCCGATGTTCCAATATGTAATGTTCTCACACGGAAAGGCATCCATAAAGTCACGAATGGAAGCCTGTCTGTTACCTATCTCGTCGTTGTCACATTTATCGACTGAAAAATACAGAAGATATCTTACACCTTCGTGTGTCTTGACCGATTTTAGTTGGTCTAAAGCTTCAGTGATATTTTCTCTATATTCATAGGAGACAATCGAAATCACGTTCCGTCCTCTTATCAGCATAAAGAAGTCACGGAAATCATAACAGAGTAAACTACGTTTCTCCACATTCTCCTTGTACAGTCGAAGGAATCTCTTCAATTCTGGATAAGGCTTACTTCCTTGCTGAAATTCCAATATGGCATCAATGTGTGGTTCATCGGGTATACTGATCTCTGAAGTGATTTTTATAACAACATTCCTCCTATCTGACTGATGCTCCTGCACCACTTTCAGAACATTGCCAACACCAGTCTCTGTTGATACCAGCACTATATTGACACATATAACCGGGCTATTTTGAATAGTATATATACCATCCAAACGAAGTTGATTTATCATTAGCTCACTAACGTGATCGGCAGCAAGCAATTGTACATACTTTAATGCTATATCATTCATATTTATCCCATTTGTTAGGAGGTTACTCCATTCATTGATGCCTATGAACTCCAACCCTTCTCCTATTAGTTCGCTGGACATCTCTTCTTCACCTTTGATGCTAATCTGAGTTGCGCTCTCCTCCATTTCATGAAGTCCATAACTGGAGATCTTGATTTCTACATTTTCAGCTTTCATAATCGTAATTATTTCCTTGTTTCTAAATCTGGTACAAAGTTAAGGAGAGACTATGCCATCCATGGGCACAGGCGCAAAAAATAATGATACGATATAAAATCATACCATTATTTCTTTTGCTTGAAGAATGCTTGCTATAATCAAATCTTCGAGATTGGATCAGCACAAGCTTCTGCATCCGCAAGTTCATTGTGATGATTCTTTAAGTCGAAGCCACAACGTTCGGCAATGATATCGAGGTTGTGATGACCTTCTGGCCATACCTGCCGTGAACGAAGGTGCGTTTAAGCAACTCCTCACCGCCGCTCAGATCCTCTTTGTCCATCCATTTGCGGTTAAGATCCCCAAAGGTAATTCTATATCATTTCATACAAATCATACAAACCATCTGCAACGATTTGCTTATGGCATATACATAGCAGAAAGTTAGATTCAGTACAGCATAACTCATTGGAAATCTTGCATTATTCAGAGGGTTGAGACGATGGCCTTGCAAACGTTTGCAAAGCTTTTTCCCCATCTTTTCCATTTTCCCTAATATAGCGTAATGCAAAAGTTCATACATTTGCGGTCGAAAATAACACAAAGAACGAGAACAGTCTTGGTCCAGCATAATGTGCAGGACCTGCTCTAAAAACATAAAACGTAGCATATTTATAACTAACGCAATAATTCTGAAAAGATGAAAAAGTCAACTAAATGCCTATTTGCCCTTTTGTTGATGCTTGGGGCAATGTTGGAGATGAAGGCGGCAGATGTATATCTGCTTACAGCCCAAACAATCAACGGTGTCGTTGGTAAGTATGAAGTGCCAAGCAACCATCAGCTTGCTCCGAACACTTCTTATGGCGACAATGTGTATTCCCTTAAAATCACTTCCATGCCCGAAACGGGATTCTGGTTCCGTATCGGAGTGTCAGGGGGGGGTAATCAGATGCAGCTTAAAGTCGATGGTGATCAGCTGAAGATAAACGAGGAAGGAACACAAAATCCCACCTCTTATTCTATAGAAAGCGACTGCTATGGAAGCAGCAATGCCTGGAAAGTAAGCTATACGGCGGACGAATATGAATATCTCACGGTTAATGTGGATATCACGAATGGCTCGACGCGCCGCGTATGGATAGAAGGAAAGAAAACTTCCGCAGGAGGAAGCGGTGAGCCTGTTGTATGGTCTACAACAGATGTCGAACCGGGTTACTATCTCGTGGGCAATTTCTTCTCGCCATATAATAGAGGTGGAGAATATAATCCGGGAGGCGACGGCGAAAAGATAGACTATGAAAAACATGTGTATTTCAAATTCGAAGAGCAAAAAGACAAGAGCTATGCGTTCAGCATCCCGGCATGCCTCACGGCACATGCACAGATTCTTGCTGTTGACGAGTATGACAATAAGATGGTTTACGGACCGGGCGAGGTATTCAACCTGCATGGCGCAAAGGGTAATACCAGCGCATTGCCGTCAACAAACGGAGCTGTGGGAACTATTTGTGGAACAACAGCGGCAAAGACACTTGTCGGTTCTGCGACATTAGCAGAGGACGGCAACTACTGGAATCTCGTGACCCGCAATGACAAAGTGACAGACGACGATGGCATGTATACCTTCAGCTTTACGCTTGACAAAGACGGAACCCCCTCCGACTGGCAGGTGAAGCATGATGCTACGACACGTGTGACTTATCTTATTGGCAACATGGAAGGGGCTACGGCGCAGCCGCTCTTCGATAAGCGTAAAAGTGGTGGAAATGAGGGCGAATTCAGCGACAATATGGAGGCTCCGCTCTATTTTGATGGTTCTAACAGCTATTGGGCAATCGATTATATTGTGAATGACGTATCCACTACAGAGATAAGTGCTCAGGCTATAACGGCAACGCCAGATATTCATGAAACAAAGAGCGTACACAATAATTCCGGAACTCACGATAAACTCTTCTTCCTCGGCAACGGAGGTGTTGACTACAATTCTACCAGCGAGTATCGTGACAAGGTATGGGCTAACCAGAAACCTTTCACCCTTGATCTGCAAGGTATAAAGAGAATACAGTATAATCCTAACAAAGGAGACAACAATCTGTCGACACAAGACGGCAGTTACGGTCTGTCGGGCAGTATACAGGTAATCGGCGGTAACGCTAAAGATGCCGACTTCCTGATAAAAACCATGTCTATGATAGGCGATGCCGTGGAAGGAACTTATGATGCAGTAACGGGCGACTGGATGTATACTTCTACCGCAGGAGACATGAAGTATGATGCCAACGAGCGTTGCTTCTCGCTGACGATATCTACTGTAGGCGATAAATACAAAAATTCGCATTTCAGGTTTGTTGCCAACAATGACGCACACCAGAACTGGGGCGAGACGGACGGCAATATTTCAAGCAATAAAGGATTTGCAAGACCTACTTATGATGCCGCCGATGATGGCAACCACTCATGTATGGCTGACGATCCGAACGACGTGCAGTTCTGTAAAACGGCGAGAGAGGATGAGGAGGGCTTCGAAAGCACAACTCCTAATCAGAAGGATATCCTCTGGAACCGTCCCGAAGGAATATGGACGGTAAGGTTCTACCCAGAGCTCGACGAGAAAGGTAATGACATCTCTCGCTATACCATATCAGGAACAAAAGTCATCAAGATTCCTTTCACATATTGCGTAGGGAAGTTTATCCGTACATACAGCAACAATGTGGCGATGGTACCTGTCAACGACAACGTGAAAGTGTACGAGGCATATAGATACGAAAAAACGGAGAATGCAAAAGACCCACAATCACAGGGCACGGTTTATCTTCGTCAGCTCAAGTACATTCCGGCAAATATGGGAGTGGTACTCGTAGGGGAAGTGCCTGAGGGAGGAACCTTCTCAGACGGTAACAAACTGGATTTCTCTTTGATGGAAGCACCGGCAGATATACTGGTAGAAGGTGATAATTACAAGGCAGTGTGGACAAAGGCAGACGATTATGTCAATGACGAATGGAACAACTATCTCAAGCCGACAGTCACGGCTATCGACAAACTTGGAAATGCTGATACCGATGCTGATGGAAAAATACTCCATCGTTTCTTCGGCCTTGCAAACTTCCATTCCACAAAATATTACAAGGAGAATCTGACCGGAGACGACTATATCGGTTTCTTCCGCCTTACGCCGAATGGTAAAAGCGGCGCAAACAAAGCTTATCTGAGTATTCCGGCAAATACTGTTATAGACGAAGGAGTAGGAGCGAAGTTCGGGTATATCGACTTTAACGGACAGTTTCTCGGAAATGAGACGGACGACGACCCGAAGAATCCGTCGCTTGCCAAGATGGCTATTGTCTTCGACGATGAAGATGATGGCGGAAGCACTACTACTGTAACAGAAGTCAAGCCGAATAGTACAGACGGCGACGCATCGTTCTATACCCTTCAAGGAGTAAAGGTGTCACGTCCTGTCAAAGGAGTGTATATTCATAATGGAAAGAAATTTATCAAATAAAGAACCAAGGAAATATGAAAAGTTATATTAAACCGGAAGTCAAGGTGTATAAAGTTAGAATCGAGCCTCTTCTTAGTGGAAGCGTTGAAGGTGGACAGATAGAAGCTTCGTTTGTCAAAAAATATGACCATTCTCTCTTTGATGAGGAAAATGATGACGGAGATACTGGTCGCATCTGCTGTCTTTGGGATGACGAAGACTTTGAAGATTGAATGAAATATTCTGAATAAATGTAGTTTTAGTTGCGTTAAGCAATCCGGTTAGTAGTGAGACAATCTGTAGGAGCTTTAGTGGATATTATCCCTAAAAGCTCTTGCAGATTGTCTCTTTTTCGTTAGAAAAAGTGTGTAGCTGGTTGATTATTCGTTAGAGGAAGTGTAGAAACCGCCTCGGTCGATGCGCTCACAAAAATAAGGAAACAACGACACCATACTCTTCTGCTTCACTCATGTCAGATATGATCATACCAGAGAACAAACCATGCAGCCCTTCCTTCTTGGCAAATTCCATGGCATGACACCATATACCGATGATACCTCCACAATGTTTGTGAAGATAATAGGCTTGCGGATGCCCTACGATAATACCGTCAAAGTCTTCCTCCTCATCATTGTTGCGGAAGTACAAGCCTTTGTTCGAACCGTGACCAAGCAGCATGATACGCTCACTTGGCGACGTATGGCGAAGCAGATGCCCCATCTCTTTGTTGGAGCAATCGGTTTCAATCAACCGTGCTCCCAACCCTTCATAAAGGATTGAGAGCATTTCGGTCGTTCTATCTGTCGGATGTATCACTAACATAGTCTTTCCTTTTATCTCGTTTATGATAATAGGGAGAGAAAAGTAACCTCTAATCTATCACTCCATTGTTCCCCATCCTCCAACCCATTCTTTATATGTCGTGAGATAGTGGAGTTATTGCGCTGAAACCACTCTGTTCTCTGTCAAATATTCGTTTTTTCTCAGATATGACGCTCAATAAAGTGCGGATAATGATATTTTCCCCCCAGTTCTTTTGGAAACTTTATTTTTAATGGCTATCTTTGTATCTATTATATGTGACGACGCTATGATAAGGATAAGACTATGGGCCGGTTTGGCCGCGCTGTGTATCTCTGTGGCCTCATGGGGACAGGCTGTGGATAGTTGTTACTACTCGGACGGCAGGGCCATGGTGCCCGTCGAGGAGGGGGTGGAGGCGCAGGGGTTCTTCGCCGAGCATGCTCCCGACGGACTGTTGCGGGAGGAGTGCGACAAGGTGTATGAACCCAACTCGCCCTGCAACAAGGATATGGGCGATCATCACTTCAAGGGCTTCCTCGAACTGTACAACCTGGTGCCGGTCAAGCGCACCAGCTACCTCTTCAGCAACTATTCGGGTGCCGACGACGAGGGGAGCATAGAGCGACGCTTTCGCATGACCATTCCCTATTTCCAGAAAAACCACATCGTGCCTCTTGAGCCGCGGGAAGAGACCGTGGTGAAGGGCGTGAAAAACTACGCCACATTCTTTGCCGTGGGCAAGAATCGCGTGGGCTACAAGACCGTGGTCTCGTTCGACGACCGATACATGATAGCCATACTGGGCTTTGTGCGCTTCGACGGCCTGTGGTTTCTCACGGAGTCACACGTCGGCTTCTTAGACTACCCAGAGTAGAATCGCTATTCTTTCTGTTCAAACCGCTTGAACGCTTTGTAAATGTTGCTATACGACTCGCCATTGGTGCCGAAACTCTCTGCTCGTTGCATGGCTGTTTCAAGACGGTTGTCGACAAGTAATTCTGCCACCCATTTCTCCTTGGAGAGGAAAGAGTCATGCTTATCGAAATTTGAAATGTGGCGACGAAGCACTTGTACCACATCACGCGAAGAGGCAAAGTACTTGTTGGTGTTCAGAAAGTGGATCAGAAACCAGAACTCGATGGAGGGCATACTGTCGCAGATGACAACATTTTCACGGTTTGCGTACTTCTTGCGCATGGCGTCAAGTTTGGCCTTCTCTGCAGGCTTGGCTCTTGCTACATCGGCATCGAAGACACACACGGCCACGCCTCGGTCTGCCAACACACGTTCCACCTGTTTCTGAATATCCTCAATCGACTGCTCGGTGAAGTTGCGTGGCTTGCAGGTATAACGATAACCCTTCAACCTCTTGAGGTGGGTGAAGTAATAACGCTCCGTGAGCCCTTCGCCAATGATGGTGATGCCTGGGCTCTGTATCGCTCTTTCTTTAGTTTTGCGTGCCATAGTCTTTACATGATTACATTGGGCAAGGCTCCAAACTGGCCATTCATATAGGCGCGGTGGATGGAGGAAAGCTTGTTCAAGCCACGGAACTCTATGAGCGAATAGAGGTTGCTATTGCCATCCTTTGCCTTCTCGGTGAACCACACTGAGTCCTTGCCGAAGATATCATCAATATCCTTCAAGATAGGGTCATAGTGTGTGGTGATGAGCAACTGCGATTCATTGTCACGACTGTTGATAAACTTCGTGAGGATGTACTCCATCAGGTTTGGGTGTATGGACATCTCCATCTCGTCTATGCACATCAGGCCCTGGCACTTGAGTAGATTGTAGATACTAGACTCCAGTTCGACCATGCGGGTTGTACCGGCACTCTGACATGATTCGGGTAGTACATACTCCTCCTCGCCTCTTTCTGTCTCCACATGGTGTCCGAACAGAGCTGCCATCTTCTTCACCTTGATATCTGAGATATTGAAGTCTGCCTCCTTGGCAAACATCAGCAAATACTCCTTGAAGTCTTCATCGTCAGAGATCATCGACTTGGTGGTCTGCGAGATTGAAACTGCCGACCCATTCTGCAGTGGCATCATGCGCTGGTCTATCCAGTTGCGAAGTTTGCTAGCGTAGGCCACCTCTATATTCACCTTCTTAAGGACAGCCAGCATTGACATGTTGCGAAGACAGTTCATCGAGAGCACATCCACCTCGGCCTGAGAGAGTTTCACTACGGCAGGGTTGAATGTAAGTTTAGAAATGCCGTTCACGTCCTGGCGCGTAAAGATCTTGGTGGGGCGATTGGTGTTATAGACAAAGAGGGTCTCGCTCATCACCTTTTCCGGATTGATGGTAAGCTGGTACAAATAGCGTACGCCCTCTACGTAGATGCTTGCCTCCAGTTCCGTATCGTGACTCAAGGCATCGGGTTGCATCAGGAAAGGCTGTACGTCGGTTCCCTCATCGTTCTTTATCGGCGTCTTGTTCCAGAACGCGCGAAGAAAATCGATAGCCTCCAGCAGATTACTCTTGCCACTGGCATTGGCACCAAGCACTACGGCAAAACGCAGCAACTTCACTTTGTCTGGCATAGTTACCGTGCTATTGTATCTGTCGTCGGTCGAAGCCTCGAAGCTGAGTACCACTTCGTCTCTGAACGACCTGTAGTTCTTAATCTTTAATTCATGTAGCATAAATGAATGTATTTATGGGTGCAAAGATACTCTTTTTCCTTAAAATGGGAAAATAAAATGCGTTGGATATTGATTTTATTCTTAATTTTAGACCATAATAGTCTATTTCCGGAATTAAATCCTCTAAAAGATTGTGCTACGCAACGGCACAAATGATTTTGCTGTACTGATAACCGAACGATCTACACCTTAGACCGAGGGTTGAGTCGATTACAGATGACAATGTGGAGTCAAATTGCTCCATGATTGAAAATAATCCTCCGAAAGGAGTGAGTTTCTCAGATTTAATTTGTATCTTTGCCATGTCTGTCGTTGGATTCTCTTGTTTGTTTTTGCAACACTAAGATAAGTGAATTCTTCGACATGGCAAAATCTTGGGCAACTTTTTGTTGCTCAGCTACTTAAAAAGTTTAATTTACAATAGTGTTGCGGAATTAAGGACTAAAATGACCCCAAAAAATAAAAAAACTGATAGAAAATAGTTACTTTTGCACTCTCTATACATAAACAAATAGCCGATGGTGGTTCGTGTGGAATTGGCCGCCAAAGACTGTAACGAGACAACTTCCACAAAAAAAACAGGCAAGGGTAAGCAGACCCACTAAAAAAATGTAATTGAAAAATGACCCAAAGAGAACAATACAATGGGCTGTGAGACAAAGGGTCCTCACAGATATGCCCGACAGAATAATAACAAGCAATGGCGTTTGTGCTTGCTTACAATATATAGGAGAGCTGCACATGCCATACAAAAACAAGAAGTAAGAAAATGTTAGAGCTGAAAGGTAAATACTGCAAGGACTGCAAGATATTTACAGACAATATAGATCAGGATGCATTGTCGATGATTTACCACTTCCTCGACCATCCTATGTTTGAAGGCTCAAAGATTCGTATCATGCCCGATGTGCATGCTGGAAAGGACATTGTGGTAGGTTTCACAGTGCCATTTACCGACCATGTGAACCCCGACCATGTGGGTGGCGACATCGGTTGCTCGGTAAGTACTGCGACGACCGACCTCCCCTGTAACCCGGAGGACTATCCCGCCATAGAGAAGGCTATACGCGAGAAGGTGAAGTTCGGTATGACCATCCATCAGAAAGCCGTGTATGACTACAGAGAACTCTATAAGTACCTTCAGATGGCGGTGCAGAAGGCTCGCCAGCAGTGGCCGGAGATGGTCAACAACATGGACGTGAGCGAACGGGGCATCACAGCGTTTCTCAAGCGTATTGACCAGTCGGAGCACATGTTTTATCATAGCATTGGTACTGTGGGCGGTGGCAACCACTTTGTAGAGGTGGGCATTACGCCCGATGGCAATTATGCCTTCACCGCACACTGTGGCAGCCGTAATCTCGGACAGAAGGTATGGAAATACTGGAAGATGGAGGCAGGCAAACTGACGGACACGTCAAACGGTTATCTCACTGGCGACGCTATGAAGGGATACATCACCGACATGGTTGTGTCGCAGGCATACGCTGAGTACAACCATAAGGTGATTGACCGCCTGGTGCTGGAGGCTATCGCCGAGGCAAGCGGCAAGACGGTTAAGATAGTGGAGCAGATATACACCACCCACAACTACATCGACTTCTCGATGAAGATGCTGCGCAAGGGTGCCGTGGCAGCACCAGAGGGTCGCAAGCTCGTCATACCGTTCAATATGCGTGACGGACTAATCATCTGTCATGGCAAGGGCAATGACGACTGGAACCAGAGTGCACCTCATGGTGCAGGACGACTCCTGTCGCGTGCCGATGCCAAGGAATTGATTGACTTGGATGAGTACAAGAAATCGATGAAAGGCATTTACTCTACGAGTGTTGGTACAGGAACCATAGACGAGAGTCCGATGGCATACAAGGATCCTAAAGAGATTCTCCAGCTTATTGCTGATACTGTGGAGGTGGACTACTTCATCAAGCCGGTCATCAACCTCAAGGCAACTTGCAGCTACGACTCAAGCGTAGAGATTGATATAAACGAGGAGCAGGATTAATAGCCAACACTTTGAATACGCATATATAATACAAGGCTCGTTTCAATGTAGGTGTCTTGTCAAGGCTTACTACTTGAAACGAGCCTTATTCGTATAACTAACATTAATATGGAGATAAGATATGCAACAATGAGCAAGACTGGCAGAAGGCATAACAATGAGGATGCCTTCAAGGTCATTGATATGCCTGAAAGCAATCGGTTTGTGGGAATAGTCTGTGACGGCATGGGCGGCCATTCCTTTGGAGAGACAGCCAGTGAAACGGTATGCAATACTATATCTGACTTTTGGAAGAAGCATATCAGTATGCCCGATTGTGACTCAAAGGTGAAACTTGCTTGCAAGAAAGCGAGTTGTGCAATTGACAAAAAGACATTTGAACTTCATCATGCAGAGATGGGTACGACCATGGTCATGGTAAGTATTGAGAACGATGTGGCAACCATTGCACATATTGGTGATAGTCGTTGCTATGTACAAAGACCTGGTGATGGATTACTCTATCAGACAAAAGACCATATCCGGCTTGATTTCGGATGGGAGATTGTGTCACGCTGTTTCTTTACCTATCGTCCAGAAGTCGCTGTTCCCGACATCAGGCAGTTCACCATTCAGAAAGGAGACAGAATATTACTCTGTTCTGATGGCTTGTACAAGAGCATGGCACCCGACATCCTACAAGCAAGGATGTTGGACGACAAGCCATTGGAAGATATACTCGATGTATTTGACTTTCTCTGTCAAAAACAAGGTGATGACAACTATACGGCAATATTGATTGAAATAGAATAAAAGAGAGACAAGATGAGAAAGATATTATTAGGAATTGATTTGGCTATATGTTCTTTGTGGACTATAGCCGCATTGGGAAGCAGAATAGCATGGGTCGATACCCCTGTAACATGGATTGTAATGTTACTTATTATGTCACGTCTGCTGCTCTCGTTCACGCTTTACCATAGGGAAAAGAAATCATGGATTCCAGGATTGCTGTTCATGGGATTGACAGCCTTTGCTATCAGTACAGAACTTGACATAAAACTTAGTGAGCTCGCCTCAAAAGTATTTCCATTGTTGAACCTTGACTTTAACCGATGGTGGTATGTAGGGCTTACTTTAGCTGTGGCTACATGGTTGTGGATAGTTCCTTTGGTTGTCTTCCTCGTCAATATCTTCTGTAAGGGCAGTCTGACAGACACCTTGACATGGAAAGACGCACTTGGCAAACTACTCTGGACAGATAAAACCGCAAGGACATACTGTTCCCTACTGTTGATAACAATAGGCACATTGTATGCAGGTCTCACTATGAATGCGAGACTATGCCTGTTTGCCAGTGTCGTGGCTCCGACAATGAGTTTCCATCTGCTTAAAAGATATTATGGATTGGAGAAAGGGAAAATGTGGGTGTTGGTTATATCTATGCTGATATTCTTCTTTGCCCAACCCCATGCCGGACTGTTGCGAATGTCCATGTTGGGCATCAGTTTTAGCATGGTTGCCTATGTATGCAGTTCCTTCTACCAGAAAGAGAAGAAACTGTTACTGTCCGTTATATCAGCCATCTATGTGGGCATATTGTTGCCAAGTTTGGCCATAGGCAACAACAAATATACCTGCTTCAATGTAGGAAGAACCGGATATTATTCCCTTGACATCTATCCTGGCATATTCAGCATAGAGGACAAGAAAACAGGGAAGATAGGACTGCGTAGCAGATACGCTCTGTTGGTGAAACCAGAGTATGAGTCTATCGTCTATCATACGCCAAGACATTGGTTTGGCAAGTTGGAACTGCGTAAGAATGGATATTACACCCTCTATGACATCTGTAATAACGAGTATCGTAAAGACAATCATATTAGCCATCAACTACAGGACAGTCTCTGTCAAATAGTAGAAGAACACCTCTCGGAGTACGACTATAAATATGATGAAAGACTTGAAGTAAGACTAATAGAAGCAAAGAACAGCCAAGTACGCACCCATATCAAGGCATTAAAAAATGGGTCTGTCATTTACAATTACGATGACAAGGGAGCGTTTATACCAACAGATTCCGTCTCATATACTCCAGGAACAATAGTTTGTGACTCATTGGTCAGATTGGAATGGTGTATGCTGAAATCACTTAGCTATACACACAATGCGACCACAAATGATTCTGCAGTCTATAACATTCATGTGACGCTTGCGAGAGAAAACATGCCCAAGCCAAAGGAGGCAGAAATGCTTGTACAAAAAATCTCATGTTTTCTGAAGAAAGTTGATATAATATCCGACCGGGTGTAGGGACGTTGAAGTGTAAGATTAAGGGATATTGAATAATGACATTTTAATTTTTGTGTTATGGTTATTGATGAAAATAAGATTAAGGAATACGTTAATTATCATGATTGGGTATACAGTCCCAATGAGTGGCATGAATTATGGAACACATCTGTAAGTGTCAGAGGTATTCTTCTTGAAAATATTACTAATGAGGACATAATGAAATGTATATGGCTTTCTGAAAGGATTGAGCAAGAGGCAAAACCTCTTCTTCGTTACGCAGAATTCACATCATATATTTTAGTCTTTTACAAAATCACAGACTCGAAAATATGGTATCGTTGGTTCTTTGATAAGGACTACATTTTGCCAAGCGATGGACGCGATATGTTAATGGGCGTAACTCGCTCTAAATTGGACTTTGATTGAAAATCAAGAAGTTAGGCGTTTGCCTATATTATATAGGTAACAATATGGAAACGAGCGGACTTCTGCTCG
>ERZ1106983.2345-NODE-2345-length-12970-cov-4.112195_pt1 | contig 12970 bp, 8 predicted proteins | sample MGYA00403693_ERZ1106983 | MGnify/ENA primary metagenome ERZ1106983 (study PRJEB35170, sample SAMEA104062420) | human gut metagenome | biome: human gut; feature: human-associated habitat; material: faeces | place: Denmark | collected 2012-07-13 ...
TTTGGCATATTCATGCCAAAACACCTCGCGGAATAGTGGTGTGTGAACAGTAACACTAAAATACTTATAGTCTTAGGCTTGATTATTCCGGTGGAATATTCTATAATAAAACCTAAATTTCCATAAATTAGCGTGTCAAAGTGCCGGTTCAGGAGAAAATCAGTTTTCATCTGGAAATTTGAAGACTGGTGTGGATAAGGTGAGTTCCATAACTGCATTTGTGATATGCAAAAAAACAGAATGGAGGAGACATTATGAAATTATACGATACCGGTGTGTATTTGCTGAATGGTCAGAAGATTGTTCCGGAGAATCAGGCAGATTTTCCTGTTTCCAAAGAGGAAGCTGCAAAGAGTACAATTGCCTATTCAATTCTGAAAGCACACAATACTTCCGGAAATATGGAGAAACTTCAGATTAAATTTGATAAACTGACTTCTCATGATATCACTTTTGTCGGAATTATCCAGACTGCACGTGCTTCAGGCCTTGAGAAATTTCCGGTGCCATATGTACTGACAAACTGCCATAATTCACTCTGTGCAGTAGGCGGAACTATTAATGAAGATGATCATATGTTTGGACTTACCTGTGCCAAGAAATATGGCGGCGTATATGTACCGCCTCATCAGGCGGTTATCCATCAGTTTGCAAGAGAAATGCTTGCAGCAGGCGGTAAAATGATCCTCGGTTCAGACAGCCATACACGATATGGCGCACTGGGAACCATGGCAATGGGTGAGGGCGGACCGGAGCTTGTAAAGCAGCTTCTTTCCCAGACTTATGATATCAATATGCCAGGTGTAGTTGCCATTTATCTTACAGGTTCTCCACGACCGGGCGTAGGTCCTCAGGACGTTGCGCTTGCGATTATCGGCAAGGTTTTTGCAAACGGATATGTGAAGAATAAAGTTATGGAATTTGTAGGACCCGGTGTTGCAAATTTAAGTGCTGATTTCCGAATTGGCGTAGATGTAATGACAACAGAGACCACCTGTCTTTCCTCTATCTGGCAGACAGATGAGAAGATTCAGGAATTCTATGAGATCCATGGCAGAAGTGAAGATTACAAAGAACTGAAACCAGGTGAAACAGCATACTATGATGGCTGTGTAGAGATTGATCTGAGTGAGATCAGACCAATGATCGCTATGCCATTCCATCCAAGCAATACATATACAATTGATGAACTGAAAGCAAATCTGGATGATATTCTGGCAGATGTTGAGAAAAAAGCACAGATCAGCCTTGATGGAAAAGTTCCATATACATTAAGAGACAAAGTAATTGATGGTAAACTTTATGTAGAACAGGGAATCATCGCAGGATGTGCAGGTGGTGGATTTGAAAATATCTGTGCAGCAGCTGATATCCTTAAAGGCAAGAGCATTGGTGCAGATGCCTTCACATTGAGTGTATATCCGGCAAGTACTCCGATTTATATGGAACTGGCTAAGAATGGCGTTCTGGCAGGACTTCTTGAAACGGGAGCTGTTGTGAAGACTGCTTTTTGCGGACCTTGCTTTGGTGCAGGGGATACTCCTGCAAATAATGCATTCAGTATCCGTCATACGACCAGAAACTTCCCGAACCGCGAAGGTTCCAAAATCCAGAATGGCCAGATTTCTTCTGTTGCACTTATGGACGCACGTTCTATTGCGGCAACTGCAGCAAACAAAGGTTTCCTGACTTCAGCAGAGGATTATACGGGTGGTTATACAGGACAGAAATATTTCTTTGATAAGACAATTTATGACAATCGTGTATTTGACAGCAAGGGTATAGCTGATCCAAGTGTAGAGATCCAGTTTGGTCCGAATATTAAGGACTGGCCGGAGATGGCTGCACTTCCGGAGAATCTGATCGTGAAGGTTGTTTCTGAGATCCATGATCCGGTTACTACAACAGATGAACTGATCCCATCCGGTGAGACATCTTCTTATCGTTCCAATCCACTTGGGCTGGCTGAGTTTACACTTTCCAGAAAAGATCCTGCTTATGTAGGACGTGCGAAAGAAGTTCAGAAAGCTCAGAAGGCTATTCAGGAAGGAAAATGTCCGGTTGAGGCATTACCGGAGATGAAACCTGTAATGGATGTGATCAAAAAGGATTATCCGAATGTAAGCAAGGAAAATCTTGGTGTGGGAAGTACGATCTTTGCAGTGAAACCAGGTGATGGTTCTGCGCGTGAGCAGGCTGCTTCCTGTCAGAAAGTGCTTGGCGGATGGGCAAATATCGCCAATGAGTATGCGACAAAGAGATACCGTTCCAATCTGATCAACTGGGGTATGCTTCCATTCCTGATTAAAGAAGGGGAGCTTCCGTTTGCAAACGGAGATTATCTGTTCTTCCCACAGATTCGTAAGGCAGTGGAAGAAAAGGATGATGTGATCCAGGGATATGTTGTCGGTGCTGAGGGACTGAAGGAGTTTGAAGTGGCTCTTGGGGAGCTTACGGATGATGAGCGTGAGATTATCCTTAAGGGATGCCTGATTAATTATAATCGAAAATAGGAAGTGATGAAGATGCAGCTATCCTCTCTTTGGGTTGGGAGTAGCTGCATCTTTATTGTTTATGAAATTATGAGAATTGCGGGAACTGCTTTGCGGCGGAGCGATTCGTGGATATAATAGAGCCCCGGGCAGCAACATACTGCATCGAAGAAAGTGAAATAGTCTGAAAATTATCAAATAAATAAAAATATTATAAAATTAGTGCAAATAAGACAAAGATAAATAGAAAATATTGAAATAAAATGCAAAAATGTATTGACAAATAATAACAAGAGTGTTATTATAACACCATCAAAAGAAACAAGGAAACGAATTAAACAATCAAAGAAATTCATTCAATTCATAGCATATATAAATGTTCCAATGAAAAGGATGAAAATAAAAGAAAGGTTTGGGTGATTCCATTGGGAAAGAATTTATAACTTCATCAATATAAGAGTAACGGGTATCGCATTTCCTGCAAGAAAGACCTGATACGGAGATTATAAAAAAGTATTTTCCTTATATAATATAAGAGCATACGCACAGTCTGATTAATAAGGAAGGAATGTATCAAAGGTATTATAGAAGCGATAACTTATATTGAATATCTGTTGCAGACCTGATACAGGGATTTTGGTAAATGTGTAAAGAAATATTTACCGGAAGAGCATAACCCTTATCTCAGTAGTTAGCCTGAAAGCAGAGGTTCAGGTAACAGATAAACTGAAGGTAAGAACGATGTTTTGAGAGGCATATAGAAGTTTAAGTATATGGTTTGAAATCCTGCATCAGAAGAATATCCGGTATATAAAATTACAGGATATTGAGAGAAATATTAAGGTACTTTTTCAGTGATATTTTACATGATTCAGAACATCTGCCATTAATGTTCGATAAATATGAAAAGCACATAAGGAAATTAAACAGTTGTGAATTTAAGAAGTTAGGTTTATGATTGCTTAGCACGAAAAATAATGAAAAAGTGTATCCGATATTTCATAAATGAAAAACAAATTATAATACGTGAAATTATAATTTAAAATCTATAAAACTTTCTAAGTAAGTTCCGATGAACTGAATAACTGATATCATAAAAGCATAAAAGCAGGAATGAATCAGATTATAAACAGTACATATGGATTATGAGCAGGAAACAGAATAGGAATTTTAAATAAACATAGAAAAATTTAATAGTGAACTTATAAAGTAGTTTGTAAATAACATATTATTTTATTATAGAAAGAATACTAAGAGGAAAATAAATTGAATAACGAAGAACATTGAAGCGGTCATCATTTTTGAAATCAGGAAAAGTAAAAAGTGATGACCGTTTTCAAATTGTATTCATATATATTCGTTTATTGCGTGAAATGGAATTTTAGGATATACTCTCCATGAAAAGGAGAGTTTTTTATGTGGATAAAAGATATCAGAGATTATATTTTATATGAAGATAAAGATATTCTGGTCTGTCACAAACCGGCAGGGCTTGCAGTTCAGAATGCGCGGGTTGGCAGTATGGATATGGAGAGCCTCTTGAAGAATTATATTGCTCAGAAGGTGCCGGGTAAGATGCCGTATCTGGGTATTATCCATCGCCTGGATCAGCCGGTGGAGGGGGTTCTTGTGTTTGCCCTGAATCCGAAGGCAGCAGCAGATCTCAGCAGACAGATGACAGCGGGAAAAATAAAGAAGACTTATCTTGCAGTTACAGAAGGAACAGTGAAAGTGAAGAGTGCAAAACTGGTGGACTGGCTGAAGAAGGATGGCAGGACCAACAGCTCTGCAGTGGTTGAGGGAGGGACTTCCGGAGCAAAAAAGGCGATATTGTCTTATGAAGTTCTGGAAACCTGGAAAAATAAAGAAGATGCACAGGATTGTGGCGAAAGAAATCTGATTCGGATTGATCTGGATACAGGCAGGCATCATCAGATTCGTGTGCAGATGGCGCATCATGGGATGCCGCTGTGGGCAGACGGAAAATATAAGAAAAAAGAAGAGATGCTGGAAGCGGAACAGGGAACGGCCATTGGTCTGTGTGCCTGGCGCCTGGAATTTGCACATCCAAAGACCGGGAAAAAAATGAAATTTGAAGTACAGCCGGAAGGTGCATGTTTCCAGGAATTTTCAGAAGTAATAAAACCATAAAAATTATTTGATGATGAATTTAAAAAATTAGCCACAAAAAAATCAAGAAAAACTTAAAGAACGCCTATGGACTATTTTGAATGGTCATGTATAATAGAGACGATGTGAAAACTTTCGCGTATCCGGTGAAAAAAGTATCTGTGCAGGTACAAAACAGTTATGTGCCGGAAGCATATTACATAAGGGGAATATAAGATGAGAAGAAAGATAGGAAGAATATTAGCCCCTGTCATGGCAGCTATGCTGGTATTTGGCGGGTGTGGAAATAAGACAGCAGACCGGGTGACAGAAAATCAGACCCATAAAACAGAGAATGAAAGTAACGAGCCGGTGGAAAAAGAACCGGCAGAAGATGAAGATGAACTGAAAGAAGAAAATCAGGAAGAACAGAATACACAAGATCAGGAAACAGATGTTGAGGAAGAGGAGGAAAAGGCAGAGATTCCGGAAGAGAGCACCCTGGATATTGATTATACATCGGTGGATGGTCTGCGCATGGAAAAAGGCAGCAGGATCTCTGTGGTGATTAAAAATACAGAATCCGATTACTGGAAAGCGGTAAAAAAAGGAATGGAGCAGGCGGTTTCTGATCTGAATGAATATCTGGGATACAAAGGTGATGATGCGATCATCTGTACCATCGAGGGTCCAAAGGATGAAAACGGTGTCGATGAACAGGTGAATATTCTGGATATGGTACTGACGGAGAATCCGGTGGTGGTATGTCTGTCAGCAGTTGATATGAGTTCCTGTGAGGCACAGCTGGAGGCGGCACAGGAAGACGGAATTCCGGTTGTCATGCTGGATTCCGGTGTGAAGAGCGATGACGATCTGGTTTATGCATACTGTGGAACAGATAATAAGGAAGCAGGCGAAGAGGCGGCAAAACAGTTGTGTGAAGCGATCAAAGATGCGGGTGAGGTGGCAGTGATGTCTCATACTCAGCTTTCCCAGAGCAGCAAAGACCGCGTGGAAGGTTTTCAGGAAGAAATCACAAAGAATCACCCGAATGTCAGTGTCGTCAGCGTGGATTATCAGCCGTCCAAGGACGATGATCCGACCGAGGAAGAATCGATTGAGGCAGTGCTGGAAAAATATCCGGATCTGAAAGGATATTATGCGACAAATCAGGCGACCAGTGAGGCAGTACTTTCTGTTCTGGACAAACACACAGACCGTTCTGTTCAGATGATCGGTGTTGATATGGGGGATACCCAGAAAAAAGCGATCGAGGATGGAAAAGAAGTCGGAAGTGTATGCCAGAATCCGTACGGTATGGGATATGCAACCATTGTGGCAGGTGCAAGAGCTTCACTGGGTCTGGAGAGTGACAAAAAAATCGATTCCGGTTTTCAGTGGATCGATAAGAATACAATTGGTCTGGAAGAGTACGCAAGATATTTGTATTAATAGATGGCACTGCTGTATATCGTGAAAGTTCTTAAGATGCGGCGGTGGCGGAGAAAACAGAAACAAAGTTCAGAAAAAAAGATGCGGGTATGGAGTTTGCCCGCATTTTCTGTATAAAGGGTACGAAAAAATGACGATGGAATACAAATCAAACTATGAGAAAGTGACAGAAGACTGGAAAAAACGTTTTCTGGAGATGGATCAGGAACGGCTGATCGAACGTTTTCAATTAAACCATGACGGACAGTGGCTGTACCTTCGCTATCTGGGGCAGCAGCTGAAGCTATCGCGTACATCAGGAAAGGTTCTGTTTGCAGACAGAGAAGAAATACCGGAATTTGATACGGTTATTACGGTATATAATATGTTTTACTATGCAAAAGAGCATCCGGCAGCATCCGGGGAACTGGTTCCTTTTCGCCTGGTGAAACGGGTGTATCCTTTTGAACGTGCCTATCAGAAACAGATTCTGGAACCATTCGCCAGATTATTTTCCGGGCATGTGAAAGAACTGCGGGAAGCGTGTGAAAAACTGGGTGGTACAAAACTTCCACAGGGAGATGCGGGTTATCGGATCCCGGTATATCCGTATTTTGATATGGCGGTGTTGTTCTGGGACAGAGACGATGAGTTTGAGGCACAGGGAAATATGCTGTTTGATTCTAATATCACGGATTTTGTCCATGAAGAGAACGTGGTGTGTATTGCAGCGGATGCAGTAAGATATCTGTCCAGGGCAGCGGGCCTGGAAGAAATGAAGATTTATGCGGGATAATAAATAAAGAAAAGATATACCGGAAGAGATAAGGAGGGTAATATGAAGATTCGGGCGATGCAGCTGAAAGATATGGAAGAAGTGGTTGGGATGATGCGGGTATTTTATGATTCTCCTGCGGTGATCCATGCAGCACCGGACGAGATTCTGAGACAGGATGTAAAAGACTGTGTGGGAGATTGCCCGTATATTGAGGGATATATTTTTGAAGAAAATGACAGAATCCTTGGATACAGCATGGTGGCGAAAAGCTATTCTACGGAATATGGTGGTATATGTGTCTGGGTGGAAGATCTTTACATGAAAGAAGAAGCGAGAGGTCTGGGGATCGGAACTGCATTTTTCAGTTTCCTTGATGAAAAATACAAGGATCAGGCGGTACGATTCCGTCTCGAAGTGGAGGAAGAGAATGAGCGGGCGGTTGCTGTCTATAAGAAAGCAGGATATCATCCGTTGCCGTATATGCAGATGACAAAGGAACAGTAGAAGTGTAACTGACATTGAAAAACGAAAAGTAACTATTCAGTAGCCATTAACTGTGAAGGTACTGAACAGTTACAACGAAAAAGCAAAAGAAAACGGGGACAGCAGCTGAAAATGATGCTGTCTCCGTTTTTCTTTTATTATTTGATCAGTGCGGAAATCTCTCTGAATCTCGGATGCATGGATGTTTCCATCAGTTCAAAGAGAATTGCTTCGTAGCTGGTAACAACGGCGCCGGCCTGCGCTATCCGGCGGATAGCAGTCTGAAGATCAGAGGATTTTCGGGAAGAGACGCAGTCTGCAATCAGAAAAACCTCGTAACCCAGATGTAAAAGATCGAGTACGGTCTGTTCTACGCAAATATGCGCTTCTACTCCGCAGACGATTACCTGTTTTTTGTGGAAATCCTGAAGCGTCTTTCGGATAATCTCATCTCCGAGACAGCTGAATGTCCGTTTCTCCAGCCAGGAATCTGTCCCGGCTGCTTCAAAAAGAGAGGGGGCAGACATTCCCAGTCCTTTCGTGTACTGCTGGGTGATCAGAATGGGAATGTCCAGGAGACGGAGTCCTTTCAACAGCGTTTCTGTATGACGCAGAGTCTCTTCGCCGTTCTGCATGGCGGGAAGAAGACGTTCCTGTTCGTCGATGGCAAGGGCAATGGCATGTGGCAGCTTGATTTTCATAAAATATGTCCTCCAAAAGTTTACAGAGTAGGGATCATGCTTTCTAGAGCGTGTCTGAAAAATCATTTCCGCAATCTGCAAGCCCCACTTTGCGGTATATTTTACCCTCATTCGGTTGCCGTAGCCCGCTACGCCGCCCTCATTCGGATAAAATCTCCCACAAACTGGGACTCGCAGCTCACGAAAAGCCTTTTTCAAACACGCTCTAGGGTACTATAACATAAAAATACGGTGTTGCATATATTGAGAAAAAGGAAAGAGGTGGATAGCATGCGGTATGAGCAGCCGATTCCCTTTTACATGGCGTATCCATTCCTGCTTCCTCTGGATCAGGAACAGGCACAGGAAAAGGATCTGCAGGTGATGAAGTCTTTTTACTCGCGCCGGGCAGCAAGAATACAGGAGAAGGCAGACCGGGAGTGTGACCGGATGGAATACGATGGCAGTATGATGTTTGATGAGTATCCGGACAAATTTATGATGGAACACCTTTGCAGGAAGATCGAACAGGAGGTGCTGAAAGAAGAGGAGGGGAATACGTCTGTACTTATAATAGAAGAGACCTGTCAGGGGGGACAGGGAAGCTGCGGAAACAGAAGAGAGGAAGAGGGACTCCGGGATCTGATCGGAGTGATCTTATTCAACGAGATGTTTCGCAGACGGAGCCGTCACAGAAGACAGAAAAGATTTTATTAACAGAACTTTAATACAAATATAAAATTTGGGTGTTGTGGTTTACAGGGAAAACCATTAGAATAAGAAGGTAAACAGGAAGGCAAAACCTGAAACTGTTTTCAGGAAAAACAAGTAGGAATCAGCGGCAAAGCCGCAGGAGAATATAGATGACAGAACTGAAGAAACTATTGAGCATTTATCTGGATCTTTATCTGCACCAGATTATTATAAGCGGAGCGAGAACAAAAGAAGGGGCGTCCAAGATACGGATTCGCCCCGTAATTATGAAGGACAAACTGTATTTTCAGTGTACAAGCACTGTGGGTACCAAGGAAATTCATGAAAATTATGAAAAAGAGCCTTTGCTGGAACATATAGAAGGCTGGATCACCGAAGATTTCCGGCAATTGCAGCTGGAAAGTGAACTGGGAAGTGTGAACGTACTCTCAAGTAAGAAGGGAAAACTCACAATTAAGGAAAAAAAGAAAAAAAAGGAAGGTAATCTTTGCAACAAACCGATCCGCATGGAAGCGTTGTCTCATAATCGGAAGAAGCGGTACATTCTGGAAGAGGGAAAAGCGGTAGAATTTCTGATCGACCTGGGAGTTATGACTTCTGAGGGGAAGATTGTACACAGTCGTTATGATAAATTCCGACAGATCAATCGTTTTCTGGAGTTTATTGAGGATATCCTTCCCAAACTTACCAGAGACCGGGAAGTGACAATCCTGGATTTTGGATGTGGAAAGTCGTATCTTACGTTTGCGATGTATTATTATCTGCATGAACTGCAGCAGTACGATGTACGGATCGTCGGACTGGATCTGAAAGAGGACGTCATTGAAAAATGCAGCGTGCTGGCAAAAAAATACGGCTATGAGAAGCTGACTTTCTGTCAGGGGGATATTGCTTCTTATGAAGGCGTTGATCGGGTCGATATGGTGGTGACGCTTCATGCATGCGACACGGCTACGGATTATGCACTGGCAAAAGCGGTTGCCTGGGGAGCTTCTGTGATCCTGTCGGTGCCTTGCTGTCAGCATGAACTGAACCGGCAGATTCACAATGAAGTGCTGGCTCCGGTTTTTTCCTACGGGGTGCTGAAAGAGAGAATCGCCGCGCTGATGACAGACGGTCTGCGGGCTCAGATGTTAGAACAGGCGGGATATGACACGCAGATTCTGGAATTTATTGATATGGAACATACGCCGAAGAATCTACTGATCCGGGCAGTTTATACCGGGAAAAAGAAGGAAAATAAAGAACAGCTTCGTGCCTGTCTGGATGCTTTCGGACTGCATCCGACACTGGAACGGCTTCTGAAAGAAGGAGGTCGGGAAGCATGAAAAAGGGGTTATTAAAAGCGGGAGTACTGTTGCTGTTGTTTGCGGCAGCGCTGGGAGGAACAGCAGCACTCATCAATCGGGAAAAGATCGTGGGAACGAGACAGATGGAGGATGCAAGTCTTCCGATTCTGTATATGGAAGTTGCAGATACAAAGGTGAATCCGATGTATGGATATGCCGGTGAAATGGAAGAACAGTATATGCGCGACAGTCTGACACCACTTCCGACGGACAGAAGTCTGACGATGGCGATAGATCCGAAGAATGCATCGGTAAAGACGGTGAGCTACCGTGTATCGACGGCAGACGGAACGGAAGTTGTGGAGACAAGCAAGATCAGCAAGCTGAAGAAGAAGGACGGGGAGATCAGGGCAGAATTTCAGCTGGAAACACCGATCCTGATGAACCAGGAATACACGCTTCGGTTTGATGTGACACTGGATAACGGGGAAACGTATTATTATTACACCCGTCTGTTGCAGCGGGCAGGAACCAATATTTCAGAATATCTGGAATTTGCAGACAGCTTTTATCAGACATGTCTGGATCCCGAGAATGCATCCACGCTGGCAGCTTATCTGGAACCGGATGAGACACAGACCAACAGCACCTATGAGAATCTGAATATACATTCCAGCTTTGAACGGATCACCTGGGGAACCCTGGATATGAAGCTGGAAAAAAAGGCAGTGCCGGTGATCAAAGATATGAATGAGACCACCTGCAGTATCTATCTGACGTATGTGTTGTCAGATACTCCTGAGGATGAGACGACAGATTATTATAATGTGACCGATTTTTACCGAATGCGCTATGCACAGTCCCGCGTGATGCTTCTGGATTTTGACCGGAATACACAGGAGTTGTATGACGGAAAACATACGGAACTGACCAGCAAAGGGATCGATCTGGGAGTTGTGGCCAAAGATGTTCAGTATCAGTCTAATAAAAGTTCGGATATTGTGGCATTTGTTCAGGAAGGAGAGCTGTGGAGTTATAACCGCAGTGCCAATAAGACAACACAGATTTTCAGTTTCCGGGATGGTGATCTGGATGAGCGGGAGAATCTGCAGGAACATGGAGTTAAGATCGTCCGGGTGGAAGAATCCGGAGATATTGATTTTGTTGTATATGGCTATATGAACCGGGATGTACATGAAGGAGAAGTGGGGATCGCGGTTTACCATTACGGGGCAGAGCTGAATCAGGTGGAAGAAGAGCTCTTTATTCCGATGAAGAGTTCTTATGAATATCTGAAAGAAGACATGGAACTTCTGTCTTATGTGACCCGGGATGATATGCTGTATGTCATTCTGGAAGATGATCTGTACCAGATCGATATCAAGCAGAAGAGTTTTCAGATTGTAAAAGAAAAACTGATCAAAGACCGATATGTGGTCTCAAAGTCTCAGGCGAGCCTTGCCTGGATGGATCAGGAGGAGGAAAATGCATGCACACAGATCACGGTGATGAGCCTGGAGCAGGGAGATACTTATACGATCCAGGCACAGTCCGGACAGAAGATCAAGGCACTGGGATTTATGAATGAGGATCTGGTGTACGGAATTGCCAATGACAGTGATATTGTGACAGATAATGCGGGCAATACGGTATTTGCCATGAACACCGTCCGGATCGAACAGTTTGGCGGCGAAGTGGTCAAGGAACATCATGAGGATAATGTCTGGGTCAGCAATGTGAAACTGCAGGAAGGTCTGCTGGAACTGGAACGGGTACAGTGGGAGAACGGTGCATATGTGGCGATCAGCAGCGATCATATCATGAATAATCTTCAGATCAGGGAAGAGCAGATAACCCTGCGTCTGATCACTACAGAACGAAAAGCCACACAGATCGGTCTTGATTTCGAAAAGAGCGTGACCAGTAAGAATGTACTGTATCTGGCATCGAATCTGGAAGATCAGGAGACGTATAATATACTTTCTATGGAACTGACGAGAACGGATTCCAATATTTACTATGTATATGCCAAAGGTGTACTGGACAGTACCTGGAGCAGAGTCTGTGATGCCATTAACCGGGCAGACGGACAGATGGGTGTGGTACTGAACCGGCAGCAGCAGTATGTCTGGGAGCGAGGCAACCGCCAGGAAAGTTATCAGGCAAATCTGGATGAAGTGCCGGATGTGGTTCTGAGCGGAACTATTGATGAAAATACCCTGCAGCAGTCTCTGGGCGCGGATTATACGGTGATGAACCTTACCGGATGTTCTCTGGACAGCGTGCTGTATCAGGTCAGCAAAGGAAATCCGGTAATTGCAAAGGTATCTGATACGGTAAATGTGGTAATCATAGGATATAACAGCAAAAATACGATCCTGTACTATCCGGCAACCCAGGAACAGGGTTATTTCGGTATGCAGGACAGCACCAGCCTGTTTGAAAGCGCCGGTAACGTATTTGTCGGCTATATGGACAATCTTGGTGCGGCGAGCAAAAGCGAATAAAAGATATGAAAAACACTCCGCAGGATGGTTGACTGTTGACTGGTTACAATGATACAATAAATGCAATATGGGCAGTTTGCAGGTACGGGCAGGCTGCCTGAGAAAACATCAGAGAGGGAGGACTTTTGTTATGCAGCTTACAACTGTAAGAGAAATATACAAAAACCGGGAAACATTCCTGGACAAAGAGATTACTGTAGGGGGATGGGTACGAAGCGTACGTGACTCCAAAACATTTGGATTTATCGTTCTGCATGACGGAACATTTTTTGAGACCTTACAGGTGGTATACCACGATTCTATGGAGAACTTTGCAGAGATTTCCAGACTGAATGTCGGTGCGGCCATCATTGTAAAAGGAACACTGGTAGCAACACCACAGGCAAAACAGCCGTTTGAGATCCAGGCAACTGAGATCAGCGTAGAGGGAGCTTCCGCACCGGATTATCCGCTGCAGAAAAAACGCCACTCCATGGAATACCTTCGT
>ERZ1106983.2346-NODE-2346-length-12952-cov-2.452508_pt1 | contig 12952 bp, 12 predicted proteins | sample MGYA00403693_ERZ1106983 | MGnify/ENA primary metagenome ERZ1106983 (study PRJEB35170, sample SAMEA104062420) | human gut metagenome | biome: human gut; feature: human-associated habitat; material: faeces | place: Denmark | collected 2012-07-13 ...
AGGCTCGAACTCGCTACCTCCACCTTGGCAAGGTGGCGCTCTACCAGATGAGCTATGCCCGCGGAACAAGGGGTATTTTACCAGAGAAACACCCGCTTGTCAAGACTCTTCTGCAAGATTTTCCGAATTTTCTTCCGCAGCAGCCGCGGCGTCTCCGCCCATCACAAACTCGATCAGCCCCACCGGACCCTGTGCCGGATAATAGGAGATCGTCCAGGGCGGCGTCTCTGCCAGACCTCGCGCCTCCCGGAGCTGTGCCACCGTCTCCTCCACCCGGGCCTGGCCGTCCTCTCCCCAATAGCCGACCCGGACCGCCAGCTCTGTGCGGCCCTCGTCCAGCGCCGCCTCCAGCAGGGCGGACAGCGCCTCCGTACTGGTGGCGTTCACCACCGCCTGGATCTGCTCCGCCGTCCGGCGGTAGCTGACCTGGATGCTGATCTCATAGTACCCCCGCTGGGACCGGCTGGAGGCGGTGATATACTCCACGGCATAGGCGCCCATAGGCGTCTCCTGCTGGACCTCCGTAGTGGCCTGCTCCAGTGTGTCCGCCACCGTCAGATCGTCCTCGTAGTTGTAGAGGCGGACCGTGGCGCTCTCCGTGTGCTGGCCGATGAGGATCAGCAGGTCGTTCACGATGTCCTGGTAGTTCTCCGCCCGGAGAGTCCCGGCGGCCTCGCTCTCCCAGAACTTGCTGCTGTGGGGCTCCACGGTGGCATAGTTCCGCTCCAGCAGGGCGCTGCACCCCGTCAGGGACAGGCTGACGCACAGGAGCAGGGTGAGATGGCGCAGCTTCACGGCTCGGCGCCTCCTTTCCGGTCAGAATGGCCCAGGGACGGGCAGGGGCGCGCTTACAGCCCCAGGTCCTCGTCCACCAGCAGGACCTCCGTCTCCATGCCCAGCATAGGCCCCCAGAGAGTCACCAAGGCGCGGCAGACCCGCTCAGGACTCCGGCAGTCGTAGCAGCGGTCCGCCTTCACGGCGCAGGGCGTCTTCTTCCCCAGCTGCCGGGCGCGCTGGGGTGCAGCCACGTTCCGGGCCCGGTACACCGCCGCCTCGTAGGTGGGGGCCAGCTTGTTCCGGCCGATGACAAAGTACACCTTCTCATGGCCGAACAGCGTAGCGGACACCCGGTTGCCGGTGCCGTCGATGTTGACGATCTCCCCCGACTCCGCCAGGCCATTGGCAGAGGACAGGTACACCTGGGTCTGCATGGCCGCCTTCCGGGCGGCGTTCGCCTCCTGCTTCCAGTGCCAGATGACGGTGTTGTGGGCCGCCAGCTTGTCGTACACCCCCAGAGCGTCCAGGGTGGCGGAGCCGCCGAAGCCCACGGTCTTGCCGTCGATGGCGCCGTCCAGGTAGGCCGCGGCCTCCGCCGCCGCCGCAAAGGTGCGTACGGTGTAGCCCCGGCGCTCCAGGGCCTGCTGAACCTTCGTGAAATCTGTCATGTCAAATTTCCTCCTTCTGATAATCCCCAAATCCCTCGCCCAGGATCTCATGGGCGTCGCACACGATGAAAAAAGCCTTCGGGTCGATCTCCCGCAGCATCCGCTTGATGGGCACGATCTCCCGCTGCCTGAAGGCCACCAGCAGTACCTGCTTCTCCGCGCCGGTGTATGCGCCTTTTCCCTGAAGCAGCGTCACGCCCCGGTTCATATCCAGCAGTCCCTGGACCGTCTCCTCCCACCGGTCGGTGATGATGTAGGCCACACGAGAGGTATCCCACCCGTACAGGATCATATCCATGACCTTGGACAGCAGATACATCTGAATCAAGCCATAAAGTGCCGCGTTGACGGTGCCGAACACCACTGCAGCCAGGATCACCACCACCATGTCCGGGATCATCACCAGCTTACCGATGGGCAGCCAGGGGAATTTCAGCTTCAGCAGCTTGCCGATGATATCCGTGCCGCCCGTCGTGGCCCCCTGGGAGAATACCAATCCCAGCCCTACCCCCATCCCGGCGCCGCCGTACAGGGTCGCCAGGATCGGGTCCATCGGGGGGAAGGTATGCATCCATGCAATCACGTCAATGGCCAAGGAACTGACTGCCATGGCGTACAGGCTGCTCACCAGCAGGCGGCCTCCCAGGAGCCGCCAGCCCGCCAGAAACAGCGGCACATTGACAAGGATGGACAGCACTCCCACCGGCAGGACCGGCACCAGGGCGTTCACGATCTGGGCCAGACCCGTCACGCCGCCCATGGCGATCTGGTTGGGGGCTACGAACCAGTCAAATGCCAGGGCGTAGATCACCGCCCCCAGCGTGATGATACCGCAGCTCCTCACCTTCTGCGCCATAGATCTACTCCTTTTCTATCTGATTCAGTCCAGCAGATCCATCTGCCGCTCCTCGGAGTCCTCCTCCCGCAGCAGGGCGCCCGCCGCCGGGAGACTGCGCACCCGGTAGCGGCTCTGGTTGGTGATGGGCGTGTCCTCCAGCGCCTTCACCGTCTCCAGCTGGTACTTTGGCTTCAGGGTCATCACCGCCACCCCCTGGGTGGTGCGGGTGGTCTTGGGAGCCAGCAGAGCGGTGTGGAAAATCAGCGCCCGGGGCTCCGTGGAGTACACCGCCAGCTCGCAGTCTGCATCCAGCCTGCGGATACAGGCCAGGGGCGCCTTGTCGGAGTAGGCCCCCGTCAGCTTGCGGCGGTTGGAGGTGGTCTTGTAGGCGGTCAGGTCCACCCGGGCCGCCTTGCCGTTTGCAAAGAAGAACAGCAGGGCCCCGGCGTAGTCCGGTCCCGGCAGGACGGCGTAGATCACATTCTCGCCGCTGTCCATGGAGAGTGTCGCGGGCAGATAATCCCCCAGGGCGCTGGCCTTGGTGTCTTCAAACTCGCTGAGGCGGGTCTTGTACACCTGGCACCGGTCCGTGAAGAACATGATCTCCGCGCCGTTGGTGGTCTCAAAGGTCTGGGACAATCCGTCCCCGTCCTTGTACTTCTGGTCCGCCGCCATTCGCAAAGAGGCAGGGGTGATCTTCTTGAAGTACCCCTCCCTGGAGAGGAACACATGGACGGAGTAGTCCTCCACCTGAGCCTCCTCCACATAGGTCTCGATCTCGTGGCTGTACACGATGGAGGTTCGGCGGGGCTCGCCGTATTTCCTGGCCGCCTCCGTCAGCTCGTCCACCAGGATCTGCTTCAGCCGCCGGGGGGAGTTCAGGGTGTCCTCCAGGTCGGCGATCTCGTCCTGGAGGGCGGCGGTCTCGTTGACCCGCTTGAGGATATACTCCTTGTTGATGTTGCGCAGCTTGATCTCCGCCACGAACACCGCCTGCACCTGGTCAATGCCGAAGCCGATCATCAGGTTGGGGACCACTTCCGCCTCCTCTTCCGTCTGGCGGATGATGGCGATGGCCTGGGGCACCCGGTCCTCCTCTGTGCCGATCAGCAGCGTGGAGTTGCCGCCGGTGAGAAAACCACCGGTGGAGGCCATGCGGGTGAAGTAAAAGCCGGCGTCTGTCAGGGCGGCGCAGACCTCGCTGGTGTCCCGTCTGTTGACGATGGCGGTGATGAGTTTCATGGCAGTCGCTCCTTTGCGTTCGGGTTTCAGGGCCGCGCCCTTGCAGCGGTCCCAGATGTGGATGCGGTGGAGATAGAAGCACAGGCCCAGCGTTCCGGTCACGACTTCCGCAATGGGAAAGGCCAGCCACGTGTAGGCCAGATCGATCCTGGAGAAGAGCCAGAATACGGGAATCAGGCAGAAGATCTGCCTGGTCAGGGAGAGCAGGACGCTGGGCAGCGCCGCCCCGATGGCCTGGAAAAAGACCGGCAGGATCAGGGAGGGCACGGCGGGCAGAAAGCTGATGCCGATGATGTGGAAGGCTTGGACGCCGATCTCCAGGACCGCGGGCTCCGCGGTGAAAATGCGCAGCAGCTGTTCCGGGATCAGCTCGAAGCAGGCGATCCCCACCAGCATGAAGGACATGGCCAGCAGGACGGAGTTCTTCACCACCCGGCGGCAGCGGCCGTAGGCACCCTTGGCGTATGTATAGCTCAGCAGGGGGACGATGCAGGTCTGGAGTCCGGAGAGGGGGATGAAGAAGAAGGACTGCACCTTGTAATACAGGCCCAGGACCGTCACGGCGTCATCGGAAAAGCCGGCCAGGATCATGTTCAGGGCCATGATATAGACCGTGAACAGAAGCTGCATGAAGATGGAGGGAAATCCCAACCGGTAGATCTTGGCCGCATAGGAGCGGAACACCCGGATGGGGGGCGGCTTCCGGAATCCGGAGACAACAATGAGCGCCGCCAGCACCTGGCCTGACACCGTAGCAAAGGCGGCACCGGCCACTCCCAGCGCCGGTGCCGGGCCAAGGCCGATGAATTTCTGGCCGTCCTGTGCCCCGTGCATGAAGCTCATGGCCGCGGCGCCGGCGATCTGGGCCAACATGGGCAGGCGCATGTTGCCGCGGGCTTGGTGGACCTTGCTCCAGGTACTCTCCAGAAACACACCCGGACTGCCCACGCAGACGATGGTACCGTATGTCACGGCAAGGTCCGCCACGGAGGAGGACTCCGTGGAGATCGCGGCAAAGGGGCGCATCAGCAGGCCGCTCAATACGGCGAAGATCAGCCAACTGATCAGCGCCAGGACCGTCCCTGTTCCGGCGGTCCGGTCGGCTAGGTGGTGGTTCCCCTGGCCGTCGTACCGGGACATCAGGGTATTGACGCCCACGCCGGTGCCGACAGCGATGGCGGTGACGATCAGTTGAACAGGGTAGACGATGGAGAGGGCGGTGAGGCCGTCACTGGAGAACTGGCCCACAAAATAGCTGTCCACGATGTTGTACATGGCCTGGATCAGCTGGGCCAGCATGACCGGAGGCGCGATCCGCATCAGGATGGCCCAGACACTCTCTGTATCAAAGAGGCTGTATGCAGAGGATGCTCTCATGATATGGCGGTGCTCCTAACAGGTTCGGGATCTTCCAACCTCCCGCAGAGGGGCGGCCGGGACTTGCGGGGAAGATTATAGCCGGGCCGGAACTGTTTGTCAAGACGCGCAGGGGGCCGGAACAGGCAGAGGAGGCGCTTTTGGAAAAACCTCCAAAAGCGCCTCCGCTTTTTCTTGCGAGTCTGTGGGAGTAAGAGAGGGAACAACGGCGCGGCAACCGGGTCTCAGATGTTCTCCGGCGGGCGGTCCGGCAGGCGGCCCAGGGGACGGTACACGGTGAAATACATGGTGAGGCTGCAGGCCAGGCCGCCTACCAGCTGGGAGATGGCCTCGGCTGTGAATACGCCGGTGGTGCCCATCCAGATAGGCAGGACGACCGTCAGCGGCGCATTGATGATGGCTTTGCGCAGCAGAGAGAAGAAAACCGCCTGCTTGGAGCGCCCCAGGCTCACGAACACACCCTGCCCCGCCATTTGGAGGGACATGGGGATAAACAGGCAGAAGTAAATGCGCAGGGCGGGGATGCCGGCAGCCACCACCTCCGGCTCACTGTTGAAGACCCGGATCAAAAGCCCGGGGAACAACATGGCGGCGGCCCAGAAGACAGCGGCGTAACCAACCGTCACCGCCACGCTGAAGCGGATGGAGCTCCGGACGCGGCTGTATCGGCCGGCGCCGTAGTTGTACCCGGTGACCGGCTGGGCGCCGTTGGTGAGCCCCTGCACCGGCATGAAGAACACCTCCCGCAGGGAGTTGATGATGGTCATCACGCCTACGTACAGGTCGCCGCCGTATGCCTGGAGCGTGGCGTTGCACACCACCTGCACCAGACTGTTGGTGAGATTCATGAAGAAGCCGGACAGGCCCAGGGCCACGATGGATTTCACCCGCCCGGCGCCCAGCGCCAGATTCCGCAGGCGGAGCCGCAGGATGGCCTTCCGCCCGGTGAGGAATTTCAGTACCCACACGGCGGAGCAGCCCTGGGCGATCACGGTGGCCAGCGCCGCGCCCCGCACCCCCATGTCCAGGGCGAAGATGAAGACCGGATCCAGCACGATGTTGACCACCGCCCCCAGGCCCACGGTCATCATCCCGGTGCGGCCGAAGCCCTGAGACGTGATGAAGGGATTCATCCCCAGGCCGATCATGACAAAGACGGTCCCCAGCAGATAGATGGTCATGTACGCCTCGGCATAGGGATAGGTGGCGTCACTGGCGCCGAACAGGTAGAGCAGGGGATGCCGGAACAGCAGGAACACCCCTGTGACAGCGGCGCCGAAAATCAGCAGAAGGGTGAAGGCGTTGCCCATGATCCGCTCGGCCTCTTCCTCCTCGCCCTTGCCCCGGTAGATGGAGCACAGGGGGGCGCCCCCCGTGCCGCACAGGTTGGCAAAGCCCATCACGATGGAGATGATGGGCAGCGTCAGCCCCAGGCCCGTCAGAGCCAGATGCCCGGGGAGCCGCCCCAGGTAGATGCGGTCCACCACGCTGTACAGCACGTTGATGAGCTGGGCAGCCGTCATGGGCAGCGCCAGCGAAATGATGTTGCGGGGAATGCTGCCGACGGAAAAATCGTGCTCCTTGCTTGCCACGGATTCGTTCTCCTCCTTACAGTTCCGTTTTGCTCACGCCGGTTTCAGGCCCCGGCTGGGGCCGTTCCGCCCGCCGCGCTCCCCCTTTGGATGGCCCGGTAAAACCACAGGGCTGCGGCCAGCGAGATGGCGTCCACGATGGGCTGCACCCACATACAGCCGTACAGGGGAAAGAGCGCGTCCATGAGATAGAGCAGCGGAATGTCCAGTACACCCTTGCGCAGGATCGAGCAGACCAGGGACTCCCTGGCCCTGCCCATGGCCTGGAACTGGATGATCATGGGATAGCACAGGGCCATCATGGGCATTGCCGTCACCATGCACCGCAGGAACACGGCCCCATAGCGGACTGTCGCAGCATCGGCAATGAACAGGGAGACCAGGGGGGTGGCAAACGCCTCATAGCAGACCAGACACAGCACGGCGAAGCCAAAGGACATCAGGCTCCCTATCCGGAAGGCCTGCGCACGCCGATGGTGATTCCCGGCAGCGTGGTTATAGGCCAGCAGCGGCAGAAGTCCGTTGGAGACACCGATGGAGAAATACAGGGGCAGCTGGTCCAGTTTTTTTACGATGCCCAGGGCCGCCACCGCCTCTGTGGGGTATTGGGATACAAAGTCGGCCTGGGCAGCGGTGGCCACCACTGTCAGCGCATACTGCAGGGCGGAGGGGAAGCCGATGGCCAGAATGGGGCGCAGGTACTGGGCGGCATACCACAGATTCGCCGGCAGCAGGTTCAAATAGGTGGCGCCCCGGCGGCGGACCAGATAGACGGCAAAACAGGCCACCGCCGCCCCGTTGGAGAGGGCCGTGGCCATGCCCGCGCCCACCGCGCCCAGGCCCAGGAACTGGGGCAGGACGAACAGCGGGTCCAGCAGGATATTCAGGACGCCGCCGAAGGAGACCCCGAAGGCGGCGGCTCCGGCGCCGCCCTCCGCCCGGACCAGATTCGCCAGGAGGGTGTTGAGAATGGTGAAGGGGCCGCCCAGTATGACGACCCATTTGGCGTATCCGTAGGCAGCAGCATAGGTAGCCTCGGTGGCGCCGCACAGGTGCAGCACGGGATCGGCCAGCAGTCGGAACGCCGCGGAGAAGAGCAGGGCGGACAGCAGGCCGCCGGCCAGAGAGACAGCGGCGATCCGCCGGGCACCCTCCTCGTCCTGACGGCCCAGGGCCCGGGCGATGGCGCTGGCCCCGCCCACGCCGAAGAGGTTGGAAATGGCGGTCAGCATCAGAAAGGAGGGATAGGCCACAGTGACGGCCGCGGTTTCATGGGGGGCGTTCAACATCCCCACAAAGTAGGTGTCCGCCAGATTGTAGACCAGCGTGACCATCTGACTGGCCACGGCCGGGACTATCTGCAGCAGCACGGCCTTTCGGACGGGTGTCTTCGCAAAGACCTCCAGATTCTGTTTCCTGTTCATATCCACAGCACCTGCGATTCCTGAAATAGACCGCCTGCGAGGGTCAGCGGTCGGCCACAGCCTTGCGCATCCACTTTCCACTCTTGACCCGGAGCAGGGAGACCGCCGCGCCGATCAGCCAGCCGGCGGGGATGGACCACCAGATGGCGTTGGCCCCCAGCGGGGTGAGATACACCAGTGCGTAGGCGATGCCCACCCGGGAGAACAGGTTGGCCATGGAGCTGAAGGTGAAGGCTGCCATGTCACCCGCGCCCCGCAGCATCCCGTTGGGGACGAACAGCAGGCCCATCAGGATATAGAAGAGGGAGACTGTGTGCATATAGGCCAGACCGTAGCCCATGGCGCCCGAGGCGTCCCCCGGGTCCAAGAACAGGGACAGCAGCTGGTTTCCGAAGAGGAAGATGATGACGGTGATCAGCAGAGAGAATACCGCCACCATCAGCAGACAGGCCTTCAGGCCCTCCTTGACCCGCTCGTACTTGCCTGCACCGATGTTTTGGGCCGTGAAGCTGGACATGGCGTTGGAGATGTTCATGTTGGGCAGCATGGCCAGGGAGTCGATCTTCGTGGCAGCAGTGTATCCGGCCACCAGCACTTTGCCGAAGGAGTTGACCAGACCCTGCATCATCATCATGGAGAGGGACACCAGAGACTGCTGGAGCATGGAGGGCAGGCCGATCTGGGCGATGCGCTTCACCGCCACTATGTGGAAGAGGGGCAGCTTCACGCCCTGTTTTTCCGGCTCGCAGGGCATCCGCCGCATCCGGCGGAGCAACACCAGCAGGGAGGCCACGGCGCAGAGGCCCTGGGCGATCAGCGTGGCCCACGCCACGCCAGCCACGCCCATGCCGAAGCGGATGACGAACAGCAGGTCCAGCACGATGTTTGTCAGGCTGGAGATCATCAGGAAGATCAGGGGCGTCTTGCTGTCCCCCTGGGCGTTATAGATGCCGTTGAGAGTGTTGTAGAGGAACAGGAAGACCGCGCCGCCGAAATAGATCTGCAGATACGTCCGGGAGTCGGCCATGATATCCGGGTCCGTGCCCAGCAGCTGCAGCAGGGGACCGGCCAGCAGCGTTCCCAGGCCCATGATGAGGAGCCCCAGGACGCCCAGAGAGATGATGGCGGTGGAGATGGTGGTCTTCATCTCATGGATGCGCCCGGCACCGAACAGCTGGGACACCACCACCGTACAGCCCATGGACAGTCCGGAGGCCACGGCCACCGACAAAAACACGATGGGGAAGGAGGAGCCTACGGCCGCCACTGCGTCTTCGCCCACAAATTTTCCCACCACCGCGGTGTCCACCATATTGTAGAGCTGCTGGAACAGATTGCCCGCCACCATGGGCAGGGCAAAGAAAAACAGCAGATTCAGCGGTCTGCCCTCCGTCAGATTCTTAACCATGTTCACTTCCCTCTCCTCGACAAAATTCGATCACATTCTCCGCAATGCGGGTCAGAAACGCCTCGTTCAGGGCGCGCTCCTCAGGGGTGAAGCCCTGGTATTTGACATGCCCCCACTCCTCCAGAATCCGCTGGACGCCCTGATATGCGCCCTCCCCCGCGGAAGTCAGAGAGACATGCTTCTCCCGGCGGCACCGGGCGCTCACCTGCCGCTCCACCAGGCCGCGCTTTTCCAGACGGGCCAGGCTCCGGGCCACAGCCCCCTTGTCCACCGCCAGCTGGACGGCCAGGTCCTCCTGCCGCATGCTGCCCTCCCGCCCCAGCAGGTGCAGGATCATGCCGTCCAGCTGCTGCAGGCCCAGGGTGCCAAGCCTGTCCCGAAAATACTGTCGCTCCAGGCGGCGAAACATCTCGATCCGATTCGGCATACCATTCTCCTATCGTTGCATTTTTCAACAATTGTATTTTACAAGAATCGCCATGGGAAATCCATATACAAAACACACAAAATAGGGAATCCTGTCCGTCAATGAAGGGCGGGGTGGAAAGGCCGTCGGAGAGTCCCTGCTGGCCGGGAGAAAAGAGGGGCGATGCGCCTTGAAAAAGCGAAATGACTATGTTAGAATAAAGATGTCTTCCAAAATTTGTTTATTTTGTCAAAAGAGGGGGCCGATATCACATGACAAGAGCTGAATTTGCGGCGCGCCTGAAAAACGCCTGCGCCGCTGTGACCGCCGCTGAGGCGGAGCTGACGGAGATCGATTCCAAATTTGGGGACGCGGATCACGGCCTGACCATGGCGAAGATTGCCGGGGCTATCTCCGAAGCAGTGGACGCCGCCGAGGGGGGGATCCAGTCCATGCTGGATGACGCGGCCATGGCCGTTATGACCCTGAACGGCGGCAGCGCCGTCCCCCTGTGGAACACCTGGCTGGACGGCTTGCAGGAGGAGGCCCCAGAGGGGGAGGAGATCGACGTGGCGGGCCTCAAGGCCATCTTCGCCAAGGCCCTGGAGGAGCTGGAAGATATGTCCGGCGCCAAGGTGGGGGACAAGACTATGATGGATGCCCTGATCCCCGCCAGCGAAGCCGTCGCGGCCTATACAGGAGACAGCGCGGACGAGCTGTTCGATGCCGCGGCCCAGGCCGCCGCCCAGGGGGCGGAGGCTACGAAGCAGTATGTCTCCAAATTCGGCCGGGCCAAGAGTTACGGGACCAAGACCATCGGCACCCCGGACGCGGGCGCCGTGTCCATGTCCTGGTTCTTCCAGGGGCTGGCCCGGGAATAACCTGTTGTTCCACCCGCAGGAGCGGGATTGGCAATGCACCACTTAAATATCACTGGAGGAATGCTGTATGAAAATGAAGAAGTTCATGAACGCGCCGGAGACGGTCACCGACGAAGAGCTGGTGGGCCTGGGTCTGGCTTATCCGGACATTCTGAATGTGGACGGCCACCTGGTCATCAGTAAGGATCTGACCAATGCCGACCGGGTGACCATCGTCACCTACGGCGGCTCCGGCCATGAGCCCGCCCAGGCCGGTTTTGTGGGCAAGGGTATGCTGGACATCCAGGCGGTGGGTGATATCTTCGCCGCCCCCAACGGCCAGCTGGTGTTTGATGCCATGAAGATGGCGGACAAGGGCCACGGCGTGCTGCTGCTGACCCTGAACTACGCCGGCGACCAGCTGGCGGGCAAGCAGGCCATGAAGCTGGCCAAGAAGGCCGGCCTCAATGTGCGTCAGGTGGTCACCGGCGAGGAGATCCAGTACGACCCCAACGGCGAGGACAACAAGCGGGGGCTGGCCGGCGCGGTGGCGCTGTACCACATCGCCGCGGCCGCCGCACGGGAGGGCAAGACTCTGGAGGAGGTAGCGGAGATCGCTCAACATTACGCGGACAACATGGCCTCCATCACCGTCAAGTCCACCGATGCCACCCATCCCCAGAACGGCATGTCCTTCGGCGACCTAGGAGAGACCGACCTGATGGAGATCGGCGCCGGCCAACACGGCGAGGGCGGCGGCGTCCGGGTGCCCATGATGTCCTCCAAGGATACCGTGGCCACCGTGGCCGAGGCCCTGTGCAAGGCCTTGGACCTGAAGCCCGGGGACAAGACCTTTGTGATGATTAACGGCTGCGGCGCCACCACCATGATGGAGATGCTGGTGCTGTTCAAGGACACTGTGGAGTTCCTGAAGGCCAAGGGCATCGAGGTCGTGGCCAGCATGGTGGGTGAGATCCTCACCGTCCAGGAGGCCGCAGGCTTTCAGATGAACATCGCCAAGTGGGACGAGGAGATGCTCCGTCTGTGGAACACCCCCTGCCGCACCCCGGCGTTCAGTAAGGAGTAAGCGCTATGCCAGACGCAATCGGAAACAAGACCGCCCACGACTACCATCTGGACGTGCCTGCCCCGGAGCAGGGCTTCTTCGCCAAGGGCCTGGGCCACGGGGACTGGGGAGCCAAGAATCGGCTCTCCCACCTGTTCAATCCCAAGAGCGGCAACACGGTGATGCTGGCCTTTGACCACGGCTATATCATGGGGGCCACTGCGGGCCTGGAGCGCATGGACGTGACCATCGCCCCTCTGTGCCGGTACGCGGACGTGCTCATGGCCACCCGGGGGGCCATCCGCTCCTGCATCCCCCCCACGGTCCACAATGCCATCTGCCTCCGGGCCACCCATGACGCCAGTGTGCTCATCGACGACATGAGCACCGGCAACGGCGTGGGTGCCGATATGGAGGCCGCCATCCGCATGAATGCCTCCGCCGTGGCCATCCAGTGCTTCATCGGCGGGGCGGGCGAGGCCCGGTCCCTGGAGACCCTATGCCGCGCCGTGGACGCCGGGGAACGGTACGGCATCCCTGTTCTGGGCGTCACCGCCGTGGGCAAGGAGATGGCCCGCACCACCCAGTATTTCCTGCTGGCCACCCGGATGCTGGCAGAGCTGGGGGCGTCCTTCGTCAAGACCTACTACTGCGATGACTTTGAGAAGGTAGTGGCCGCCTGTCCCGTGCCCATCGTCATCGCCGGCGGCAAGAAGCTGCCGGAGGACGAGGCCCTGACCATGGCCTACCGGGCCATCTCCGACGGCGCCCGGGGCGTGGACATGGGCCGCAACATCTTCCAGAGTGAGCATCCCGCCGCCATGTGCCGGGCGGTGGCCAAGATCGTGCACGAGAAATTTACTGACCGGGAGGCCTTCCAGTTCTATCAGGAGTTGGCCGCCCAGGATAACTGACAGGAGGTTTTCCATGGCAGCGGAGTATATGCATATCGGGCTCCCCGTGCTGAACAAAAAGCCCAACATGGTCTACAACGAGTGGGGCGGCTTCTGGGTCAATGAGAGCGTGGATGCCTACGACTACAAGATTGAATACCTGAAATTTGAGGAGGGAACCCGGTTCCCGGAGATCCTTTCCAAACAGCCCCACGTGGCCTACAAGGTGGATAATCTGGAGAAGTACATCGCCGACGCCGACAGCGTCATCTGTGGTCCTATGGACACCAATGGCAAGGGGGACCGGCTGGCCTTTGTCTGGAAGGATGGGGCGGTCCTGGAGCTGTATCAGGAGGCCTGAGCCCCGCCGGGCTCTGGGGTGATTGCCTTCTCTGGCAGTC
>ERZ1106983.2356-NODE-2356-length-12882-cov-3.987916_pt1 | contig 12882 bp, 13 predicted proteins | sample MGYA00403693_ERZ1106983 | MGnify/ENA primary metagenome ERZ1106983 (study PRJEB35170, sample SAMEA104062420) | human gut metagenome | biome: human gut; feature: human-associated habitat; material: faeces | place: Denmark | collected 2012-07-13 ...
TAGAAAGGTCCTCCCTCCCCCGCCGCGCCTCCCCCTCCCACTCCAAAGGCTTTCGCGCTTATCGAATCCCTGTTCGCGGCGTTCCCTGTCCGCCGATGAACGCGGGATAGTGAATAGGGGAATAATAGGCGATGGTTTTACAGGTCATTTTCAATCCCCCATCCGCAGTTGAGGGCATTTATTCCCCCTTCGCGGTTTTCGGGCTCTATAGAAAGGACCTGTTCGTGGGCAAGGTGAAACGAGGGCATCGTATTTCCCGCAATGGGCATAAAAAATCAAACCGTTCGGGATGATACTCATGGCTTTTTATGGCGGCACTTCCTAGCGTGGGATGCAAAAGGAGGGCTGCCATGCTCAAACGTACGTTGTGCGCCGCCTTTGCGGTTGCCGTTCTTGTCGCTTTTTCCGTCCCGGCCTTTGCCGGTTCCCATCACAAAATGCGTGTCCGCGGCACTGTGGAAAGCGTTGATCCCGCCCAAAAGACCTTCGTTGTGAAGGACCGGGACGGCAAGGCGATCCCGTTCCGTGTGGATGACCGCAGCGAATTCGAACTCGAACACAGGGACAAGCCCGATCAGGACGTGCCCTTCACCGAATTGAAGACCGGCGACCGCGTCAAGGTCAAGGCCTTCAAGGGAGAACCGCCGCACCTCGTGGATGATGTGGACATCTACAGGTAAATCCGGTTCCGCCAGCTGATGCCTCAGGGGGGAGAGAACGCCGTTTCTTTCCCCCTCGCTTTATCTTCTCCTTTCCAGACCAGCCATACCGAACACGCCGCAGAACGAAATCCCCGTTGTGCGGCGTGTTGCTTCAAGCATACCGGAAGTACCGAGAGTATGCAGGAGAAATTCCCGGAAAAATCACAGAGGCGTTAAAAATATCCTTGGCAAAGCATCATTCCGTGCCTTTTCCCATGAGGCGGCGGTACAGATCCATGTATTGCTCAGCCATCCGGGTATCGGTGAACTCCAGCACGGATCGGCTTCCCGCCTCGGCAAGCCGTGCCCGCAGGCCTTCATCGGTCAGGCAACGCGCCATCGCGTCGGCAAGCGACACGGGATCGCCCACGGCGGCAAGCAGTCCGTTCTCGTCCCCACGCACCAGTTCCTGATTGGAAGTCAGCGCCGAGCAGATCACCGGAACTCCCGTCACCCAGCCTTCCTTAATGGCCCCGCTGCTCCCCTCTCCGTCCACTGACGGGACCACCAGAGCGTCGCAGTCCGGCAGCATGTCCACGCTGTCCCGGCGGCCGGACAACGCGAGCAGAGCATCCACGCCGAGGGTACGGGCTTCTTCTCTGATGGGATCCAGCAGCGGCCCATCGCCCACGATGCGCACGGCCCACGGAGGCAGGGAGCGCTTCCGCAGTTCCGCCATCGCCCGGACAAGCACGCTGTAGCCTTTCTGAGGCGTGAAGGCGCCTATGCTCTGGAAGAGGAAGCCCCCATCCTGGCGTGCCTCACGAGGGCGGTAACGGGAAGGATCGATTCCGGAATGGATCGCGCTGACCCGTGAGGCGGGGATGCCCGCCCCGATCATGCCGTCGGCGATTTCCCGGCTGACGCCCACAACGGCATCGGCAATCCGGTACTTCCACGAGCGCAGCCCACGCCGCAGCGGATACGAAACCCGGCGGCTGTGGATCAAGAGCGTGCCGCTGTGCAGCAGCTTGTAGAACGCGCCCACCGTAGCGGCGTTGGCGTCGTGCGTGTGCACAATATCCGGGGGAAAATCGCGCAGCCGCTGCCCCATCCAGCGCAGCAGCAACGGGTTGGCAGGGCTCCGGCCCGGCAAGCCCTGAACGGGCAAACCTTCATCACGCAGCAGCTCCGCCAGCTTTCCCGTACGAGGACAGGCCACCAACGGCTCCATGTCGGGTGTGCGGGCCAACGCGCGGGCCAGATAATACACCTGCCGCTGGCCGCCCCGCAGTTCCAGCCCAAGATCCAACAACAGAACGCGCATACCCGTCTTCCACCCCAGTTCATTCTGTTGCCGCCCAACGGCGGCCACCTTCCGAGCCCGGCGCAACCCATCGGCTTTCATGCATAACGCCAAAGCCGATTTCTCCGCCGAGCCCGCTGCCCCAAATTCCAACCGCCCATCAAACGAACGCCCTCCAAGCGGCCCCCCCACCAGTCGAAAGCCTTTGGAGGGAAAGAGGAGGGGGGGAGGGGAAAGGTTCCCTTTCCTCTCCCCCAATTTCATAACATCCACATCACATCTGCTGAGGGTGCTCGTAGCCGGGAAGGACCACGGACGTGGCTTCCATCTGGCCCTGCCCCTTGGGACAGTTGCTCTGAAGCACGCAGATCTCACAGCCCCCTTTGAAGGGATAGTGCGTTACCACGGCATAGCGGCGGGACAGGATGGGATCCTTGTCGTTGCTGTACGGAATACCCTCGGCCTCCAGCGCTTCGCGCAGCGTGGCGGTGGGTTTGGGGGCGGGCGCGCAGCCGGCGTCCTGCACTTCGGGGATCACGGCGTGTACGGCGGCCATGCACATGGTCTGCGCCAGCGCGTTGTACAAGAACGCGTTGGACGGCGAACCTTCCCACGCCTTGTCCACATCCTGCTCCACGCTCTCGTCGAGAGCGACCAAAAGATACTTGATCTTGCCCGTGTCGATGCCCTTCACGGTCAGGTGCGGGAGCCAGTTCTTCCACAGCGTCATGAAACGGTCCATCACGTCGCCGCCAAGCCGGGTCTCCTGGCTGACGCCCATGAACAGTTCCATATCAAACCACGGTTCTACATCGATTTTTTCCGTCGTGAATGCGGTCATGCTTTCCTCTTTGGAGATGTTCAAAAATACCGTACAATATTGGCGGGCCTGATAAGAAGCCGCCGGACGGGAGAGGCAACTTTACTTCATCCCGTCACTTTCCTACAATACCCAAAACCGCATGACGCGGTTGTTTCAGCAAGGTCAAAGGAGCCGTCAATGAGCCAACAGTATCCCAGCCGGATACGCTATGAGTACGAACAGGACCCGGAAACCCGCCTCCAGTATACCCACGGCGTATGGGGGGGCATCAACCCGCAAGGCGAAATCGAAATCAGCTTCTATCTCGAAAGCGACAAGATGCCGCCGTACTCCGAACGTATCATAGCCCCCGACGGCAGCTTCGGCCATGAAATCGCCCCTTACAATGACGAGGAGCGGACCATCACCCGGCATATCCATTCGCGTGTGGTCATGAACTACCACACCGCCCGGGCCATGCTGGAATGGCTGGAAGACAAGGTCGCCGCCCTTGAAGCCGAAGAGGACGGCAGCGCGCCGCTTTCGTTCGACGAGAGCGGCTTCCAGCACCAGTGAGAAGCTTTTGAACCGGTGAGGAAACCTGTTTTCCGACGTTCCCTCACCGGAACCTCTTTTCTCTCTTCCTCAACTTCCGTATCTGTTGCCAGCCCAATGCCGCACCCGGCTTCGGGCTGCTCGGTTCTTCCATTCGCCAATCCGGCGCACTCGAAAAACTGCTGGCATCCCAGATTGCCAAACGGCTTGACGCTTCCCGCGCCGCCTCTGCGCAGCCGAAAACATTCAGAGAGAAGGGAGAGGATTGAAGGAGCAGAGGTTCTTGCTAAAAAAAGCCTGCCTTTCAGGCTTACCTTTTTATCTCACAATTCTCCGAATGCGGATAAGCCGCTTCTTCCAGTATTCCTGAGCCAAACTGTCCTCACGGACACGCTTGCCGCTGGTGGGGCTGTGCACGAACCGCCCGTTGCCCGTGTACAATGCGGTATGGAGCCCCGTGCGCCCGCGATTGGTATCGAAGACAAGGATATCGCCGGGACGCATGGCAATGCCGCGCCCCACGCCGTACCCGGCCTTGGCCTGCGCATCGGTCACGCGGGGGACATTGATCCCATGCTGACGATAGGCCCACCAGATCAGCCCGGAGCAGTCGAACCCTTTGGGCGTGGTACCTCCGAGACGGTAATGCGCACCGATCTGGGAGCGCGCGGTCTGAGCGACCCGGGCGCCGAGGGAAGAGGTATCATACCGCCCACCGTAATCGGGTGCGGAAATATATGTCGTACCGCAGCCGGAGAGCAGCAACGCCAGACAAAGCAAACCGACGAGCGCCATAAAACGGCACGCCGATCCCATCACGAACCATTGTTTCACCACTCTGCCTTCCATCTCAGCATGGTAGATCACGGAAGGGCTCCATGCCAAGCGCCCGTTGAGCCCCCGCCGTCAACGGGACGCACCAGCCCTGGGCCGCGCTTCCCGCAAACCACGCCACGGAACGAGACAGGGCGGCGGCTTCGGAAGCGGCATCAAGCGCCCCCGGCCCGTCCCCCTTATTGGCGAACACGAGACGGCGGCACCCCGCCGGACAGTTGCGGAACAGCCCTTCGGGGTGCTCCACCAGACAGGCCAGCGTCGCGGGCGTCACCGGACTCCCCGGCTCCTGCCCCGCCGCCGCGCAAACCAGTGCGGAACGGTGCACGTGCCCGTCGTCCAACGGCTGCCCCACGCTGTCCAGACCGACCACCGCTACGCAACAGCCCAGAGGCTCCGGCAGGACGGGTTCATGCGCCGCGGGTGCCTTGAGGGGCTTACGGGCCGCGCCGTCGGCCTCCACAAGAAAAAGGGCCTCGGGCAGCGCCGCCGACAGTACGGCAAGCATGCGGGGGGATACGCCGTCCAGCTTCCGCACATCCGGCAGCGGACGCCCGGCAGCCACAACACACGGCACGGCGCTCAGCGCATCGTGGACGGCGGCAACGGGATCGGCCGCGCCTTCCAAGAGAACCACGGGAAGGCCATCCTCAGGCGGGAAAATCTTGGTCGTGGTGGTGCAGACCACACGCCGCCCGGCATCGGCCATGCGCCGGGCCAGCGCGTACATGAGCGTCGTCTTGCCCCCGGCCCCCACAAGCGCGGTCATCCGGGGAAAGGCTACGCCGCCGGATCCGGCAAACAGGGCTTCAAGCGGCCACCTCTTCATGGCTATCCGAGCAGGGAGCGTTTTTTCAGATGGATTTCCAGGCAGGTCAGCGCCGCCGGAGTCACCCCGGAAATGCGCCCCGCCTGGCCAAGGGTACGCGGGCGTACGGCACAGAGCTTTTCCACGATCTCGGCGGACAGGCCGGAAACGGAGGGGTAATCCAGATCCGCCGGGAGGCGGACCTCCTCAAGCCGTGCGGAACGCTTGACCAGCTCGTCCTGCCGCACCAGATAGCCCGCGTACTTCACGGAGGTCTCCGCCTCCAAAAGGACTTCTTCCGGAAAAGCCGTCACGCCGGGATGCAGGCGCTCAAGCCGTTCCAGCGTCATGGACGGACGCCTGAGCACTTCCTCCAGCGTCAGCGACTTGTTCGGCACGGGCTCGCCCAGCTCGCGGAAAGCGTCGCTCGTCGCCGCGTCCGGCGAAACCCGCACTTCACGCAGCATGTCCAGCAGCCGCCCCAATGCGTCCTGCTTGCGCCGGAAGGCGGACCACTGTTCGTCGCCCACCAATCCGAGCTCCCGCCCGAGCGGGGTCAGCCGCGCGTCGGCATTGGCTTCGCGCAGCAGCAGCCTGTATTCCGCCCGCGATGTGAACATACGATACGGCTCCTGCGTCCCACGCGTCACGAGATCATCCACCAGCACAGACATATAGGCCACGTCGCGGCCCGGCAGGAACGGCTGGCGGCCCGTCAGGCGGCACCCCACGTTGATCGCGGCCCACATCCCCTGAGCGGCGGCCTCCTCATAGCCGGACGTCCCGTTGATCTGCCCCGCCAGCCACAAGCCGGGCAGTACCTTGGCCTCCAGCGTGGGCTCAAGCTGTACCGGGTCCACATAGTCGTATTCGATGGCATAGCCGGGACGCACCATCTTGGCATGTTCGAGGCCGGGGATGCTGGCAATCATGGCAAGCTGCACATCCAGCGGCAGGCTGGTGGAAATGCCGTTGGCGTAGCATTCCTGCCCGTTCAACCCTTCCGGCTCGATAAAGACGTGGTGCCGCTCACGCTCGGGAAACCGCGCCACCTTGTCCTCCACGGAGGGGCAGTAGCGCGCGCCCGTGCCTTCAATGACGCCCGTGAACAGCGGCGAGCGGTCCATGCCCGATCGGATGGCGTCGTGCGTCCGCTCGTTGGTCCACGTCACATAACACGGCACCTGCGGCTGTCCGGGCTTTGGCCCGTAAAAGCTAAAGCCCGGAGCCGGATCGTCACCGGGCTGTTCCTCCATTTGCGAAAAATCGATGGACGACCGGAGCAGCCGCGGGGTGGTCCCGGTCTTGAGGCGGCCCAGGGTGAGGCCGTGCTTCCGCAGCGAATCCGAAAGCTTCATGGCGGCGGCATCGCCGAGGCGCCCGCCGGGAAAATGCGTGAGCCCCACGTGGATGAGCCCGCATAGGAACGTGCCCGTGGTCAGGATGACGTGCGGGGCCTCAAAGGTCTGCCCCAGCTCGGTGCGAACCCCGGCGGCGCGTCCGCCCCGCTCCAGCACCTCGTCCACGGTATCCTGCCAGATGGTGATGTCCGGCTCGGCGAACAGGGCGGCCTTCGCCGCCTCCATGTAGCTGTCGCGGTCGATCTGCGCGCGGGTGGCCCGTACGGCGGGCCCCTTGCTGGCGTTCAGCGTGCGGAACTGGATACCCGCCCTGTCGGCCCACAGGCCCATCATGCCGCCGAGGGCGTCGATTTCCCGGACCATATGCCCTTTGGCGAGCCCCCCGATGGCGGGGTTGCACGAAAGGTGCCCGATGCGATCCACATTGCCCGTGATCAGCAGCACGCGCTGCCCGAACCGCGCCAACGTCATGGCGGCTTCGCAGCCCGCATGTCCCGCGCCTACGACTATACAATCGAACATAAGCTTTTCCTTGGGAAAAAGCGGGGGAGGGAAACCCTTCTGGAGAAGGGTTCTCCCTCCCCCGTACCCCACCCTTCCCAAGACTTTCGACTGGTGGGGAGGGGACGCGAAAGGAGTATTCTTTGAAAAAGAAGCAGGGAGAGTCCCGGCTATACCGAAATGTTCCCTTTCAACAAGCCGCCGGGAGACGCCCATCAAGAAACAGCCTCCCAAGCCGCCCGCCCCTCCATCGACCAATACAAAAGCCTTTAGGAGGGAAAGGGGTCGGGTTTGGGGAGGGGGAAGCCCCTCTTCAGAAGGGTTCCCCCTCCCCAATCTTCATCATTCCCTAATCAAACAGCATCCGGGCGAGTACCTGCGCGTCGCCGATGGTGCGGGAAATGAGGGAGTATTCGTTGGCGAGATGATAGGTCGGCACGACGCTGGCCCAGACCGCAGCGGGGATGCCCATGTCGCGGAAGCCCACGGCCACGGTCCCGCCGCCGCTGCCGTCGCAGTGCGGCTCAATGCCGTAGATCTCACGGATACCGGCGGACAGGCGGAGCACCACTTCGCTGTCGGGCGGGGTTGCGGGCGACGCGGGCGCATTGGTCACCGTGGTGATATCCACGGTCACGCCATGACGCTCCGCCACGGCTTCCATGATCTCCCGGGCGGAGGCGAGCACGTCGTCGTGGCTGATGCCCGGCAGAATGCGGCAGTCGATGTAGAACACGTCCTTGCCCGGCAGGGAATTGATATTGGGGACGTTCTCTTCGTGGCGCGTCGGGACGAACGTGCAGCACGGGGGCTGGAACAGCGGATCGACCTGAGCATAGATGGATTCCAGATCCCGCACGTGCAGAATCATATCGGCGGCGGCGACCAGCGAGTTGCGGCCTTCCTGCGGGCGGGACGCGTGGCACTGATGCCCAAGCACCTCGACGCGCATCCACAGCTGGCCTTTCTCGGAAATTTCGATGGAGGAACCATCCGCCACGCCGTAATCGGGCACGACCACGAAATCGTCGGGGCCAAACAGATCGGCGTGGGTCTTGAGGATGTAGTGGATGCCGTAACGGCTGGAAGTCTCTTCGTCGGAAACGAAAATCAGGCCAAGGGAGAGGTCGGGGGTGATGCCCTGCGCCGTCAATTCCTGTGCAATGAGCAGGCCGCAAACGATGGCCTGCTGATTGTCCTCCACGCCACGGCCACGGATCTTGTCGCCGTCGACGACAACCTTCCACGGATCGGTCTTCCAGTAGGAAAGCTCTCCCGGAGGCACAACGTCCATATGCCCCAGAATCCAGAGCCGACGCGGCGACGCGCCGGGGATGCGCGCGACCACATTGGGGCGCACGCCATCGGGGACCCGCGGGTCGGGCGCGTCAATGCGCAGGATGTCCGTTACGCCGAGCTCACGCAACAGCCCTTCCAGATACAGGGCTTTGGGCATTTCGCCCGTGCCGCCGTTCTCCGGGCCGAGAGCGGGGAGTTCCGTCATGCGGGTCTGGTATTCGATGACCTTGTCCCGCTGCTGTCCGATGGACTCAATAAGCCGAGAAAAACGTGTCATATGTTCCTCGTGTACGGCTTCGGAAAATAAGAAAGGGGGAAGACGAAGCCTCCCCCTGCCTTGGGAGAACGCCCTTCCCAAAGACGGGCGTTCTCAAAAAAATTGCGGTGCATACCCGCGAGCAAAACGCTTCCGAACGGCTTAACGACCCTTCGCAGCACGCTTGGACGCCTTCAACGGGTTGACCTTGGCGGCCTTGCCGCTTTCCGTCTTGATGTGGGTAGCAAAGTTGCAGCGGCCGTCGAACCACTTCTTGGCGGGGTTCGGGTAGCTGCCACAGAACTGCTGCTCTTCAAACGTACGAACGCGATCACAGCCTTCGCACTTTTCAACGACGGGCTGCATCAGCATACCCTTCACTTCAACGCCCTGCTCAGTCTTGACGGCACCCACGAGGGTTTTTTCGTCGCTCATGATAACCTCCTGCGCGCCGGAGCGCGATTTTTTACGTAAGAAACGAACTCTTTTATCCATATCAGCGGAAATGTCAAGACCCGTCCACGTGTTCCGACGGCAAGTCCACCTCCGCAAAGGCAGGGCACCATACGAAACAACACGGGATCCAGCCCGTTCCGCACCAAAGGCGCGTTTGCCTTTTCCCGACGTTTTGGGCAACGTAACGCAAGCCGATTTCACTTTTTCCCGAGGACAGCCATGCCCACGACCACCCTCCCCTATCGCTATACCCACGCCTCCACCGAATCCATGACCGGATACTTTTCCTGCGAGCCGCCGGAAGATCTCTGCTTTGAGGATGCGCTCGCCCGCCTTGAGGCCGCCCCTCTCGACGAATTTTTGCACCGCCATCTGCTGCGCCGCATCGCGGCCTTGCCCCCGGATGAAGCCGCCGCGCTGCGTACGCCTTCCCGTCCGGTGCTCATGGGCTTGCTCTACGAAACGGCATTCCTGAACGCCGGACACGCCGGAATGCTGAACGGCGTCTCAGCCGGGGAACTTGAACGGCTGGAAGGGGCCACCCCCCTGCCGTACCTCAGCTTCGCCCGCAAATCCCTCACGAAAGAAGGGCAAGAGGAGCAAGCGAACCTTGCCGCATGGAACGCGCTGTTCGAAGAAAACCTTTCCCGGCACCATCCCCTGCCGCATCCCGACGACAACGATCTCCCTTTGCCCGCGTATGTGCGGAACGCGGAGCCGCCCAAGCACGGACGCACGGCGGCGGAGGTTCACGCCGAGCGGGCCGTTCCCGGACAGCCCATCTGGTCCCGCCCCCCGGCCCAGCATACGGCGGCGGAAGCGCTGGCCTCGCTGGCCACCTGCGGCGTGATCGCCGGAACGGAAATGCGGCACGAATCCTCGCTCGCGCCCGTGGGGCTGCTGCGAAACTGGAACGTGGACATCGCCGTGCGCAACGGCAAGCTCGACTATACCCTGCAGGGGGAAGCCACCACATGGGGGCGCGGCCTGTCCATCGCCACGGCCCGGGCGTCCTACTCGATGGAGATGGTCGAACGCGCTTCGGCCTATCTGTCCGTGGACGGGGACGCCATCACCGATCGCCTCCACCCCACGCCGATTGTCCGGGCCAGCCATGCGGAACTGCTGGCGCAAGGCCGGGCCGCCATCGATCCGCGCGGCCTGCCCATCGACGCCGAGTACAACGATCAGCCTCTTTACTGGATGGAAGGCCGCGGCGTTTCGGGCAGCGCGATACTCGTCCCGGTGCAGGCCGTGGGGTTGTTCTGCAATCTCGACGAGCCCGCTCTTTTTCTGTCGCCGGGTTCCACGGGCATGGCTTCGGGCAACACACTCGATGAAGCCAAGGTCGGCGCGCTCACTGAAATACTGGAACGCGACGCCGAAGCCACGGTACCGTGGCGGCGCGGCCAGTGCTTCGAGCTGCTCGCGGACGGCGAGCACCCGTTGGCGGTACTTCTCGCGGATTACGCCCGGCGCGGCATCCATGTCTGGTTCCGGGACATGACCACGGAATTCGGCGTCCCCTGCTACCAGAGCTTCGTAACCTGCGGCGACGGTTCCGTGGTTCGCGGAGCGGGGGCGGGGCTTTCCGGGGCAGGGGCTCTGCTCTCGGCGCTGACCGAGACCCCCTATCCGTATCCCAACGGCCCGGCTTCCGCGCCGGTTCCGGCTGGCCTCGCGCAGCGCCGCCTCTCCGAACTGCCCGATTACCGGCTCGGCTCGCCCTCCGACAACCTCCGGCTGCTGGAAGAAGTGCTCATCTCGCATGGGCACGCCCCCGTCTATGTGGAGCTGACGCGTGAGGATCTGGAGTTTCCCGTGGTCCGGGCCATCGTTCCGGGGCTCGAACTGACCGCCGACTTCGACGCCCATTCGCGCCCCTCCGTCCGTCTGTTCCGCCGCTACCTGGAAAAGGCGGGCTCATTTGAAAGGGAATAGGGAATTGGGGAGGGGAGGAGAAACTTTCTGGAGAATGGGAGAGCACCTCCCGCATTTCTCCTCCCCCCTCACCCCCTTCCCTTCAAAGACTTTTGTGTTTATCGAATCCCTGTCCGCAGCGTTCCTTGGGGCAGACTGCCTTGAAAGCGGTACCATCCCAAAGTTGAACGGCCCTAGGATGAACACCGCCGACGGTACGCTTCCGCGTAGACAGCCAACGTCTGTTCGAGAAAATCCTTGTCCCGGAGGGACATAATCCGCTCGGAGCAATGCCCGGCCAAGTCCCGCCGCCAAGCCGCATCCGTCGCCGCCCGCCGCAGCACGCCAGCCAGCGCGTCCACATCCCCCGGCGCAACCAGTGCCGACGCGGGAAGCAGATCCGGCATGACCCCCACTGAAGTGGATACGAGCGGCCGCCCGCAGGCCATGATCTCAAGCGCAGCCCTGGCGATGGTTTCGGACCACAACGAGGCGACCACGCCCACGTCCAGCGCGGACAGGCAGGCCGTCACATCCGGGACTTTTCCAGTGATGGTCACATACCGCTCCATGCCCGCCTCGCGGATCCACGCCTCAACCTCTTCCTGAAGCGTCGCGGTAGAAAAGCCGAGAAGCAGCAGCCGGATGTTTCGCACACCTTCGCCCACAAGCTTTGCCAGCGCCGCGATGGTTTCCCTTTGCCCCTTCACGAGGTCAAACCGTCCGAGTAGGCCGACGACGCATTCGTCATCCGTAAAGCCATACCGGGCACGGACTTCCGCCCTGCCTTCGGGATCAAACCGGAAAAGCTCCGTGTCCACGCCGCCCAAGATCATATGCAGCCGCTCAGCGGGCACACGCATCTTTTCCGCAAAATGCCGGGCCATCACCGAGTTGGTGGCAACAACCGCGTCAGCCACCCGCGTATGTAAAATTCGGTTGGGGAGGTTCCCCTTGGGCAGCCGCTGATCCCCTCGCGTGCGGACAAGCGCGTATCCGCCCATGCCCTTGAGCACCCCCCAGAACAAAAAGGATTCTCCCCGGTGGCAGTTCACCACATCGGGCCGGAATGCGCGGACGAGACGCCCCATGTCACGGATGAGTCCGGGGAATTCCAGCGGATTCTTGGCATTCAGCGGCATAGCCAACGGGCGCAATCCCATTTCCTCGGCCTTGGCGAAGGTTTCCGTATCGGCCAGCGCCACGACGCGGCTTTCATGCCCCGCAGCATTGAGCAAACGGGCGAGTTCCAGCCCATACCACGCTGTGGCGTTGAACCAACGGACATTGACGACCTGAATAGAACGGAAAGAAGACATGGGCATTCCAGAAAAAGAAAGGTACTCAAGGGACTTTTGCTGTAACACAAGCCCCGGGCAGGGACAAGGAGCGCCTCCGCGCCGGACGCCAAAAAGCGGCGGCCGTAATGGCCGCCGCTTTCAGGAGCAAGGGGAGGTGAAACCTTTCTTTCGCGGAATTACATCTTGTTGATATAGGCCGCAAGATCCAGAAGCTGCTTGTCGGACAGCGGCTTCAATACCTGCTGCATACCAAGCAATTTGGCGTCGGTGAAGGTGCCGCTCTGGTACGCCTTCATCTTGTCCATCAGATCGGATACCGACTTTCCGGCGAGTCCGTTGCCGTTCAGCGTATGACAGGGGACACAGCTATCATACAGGGTGGCACCTTCGGACGGGTTGCCGCCATCGGGCCACGTCTGAGCCTGCGCCGCACCCGCCGCTACGAGCAGGGGAAGGGCCAACACGCACGCATATTTCATGAAACCACGCATAGAGATTCCTCCTCGGAAGAAGCTTTGGTTTCGCACAGAATACGCTGCGGCCTCCTTCAATCAATGATTATAAGGAGATATAATAAAATGCGGAAATATTTCAAAAGAAAAATCCCCTTCATACGGCTTTCCAACCCAGCAGACTCTCCCTTTTTCACGAAACACCGATAAAAAATTCCTGCCTAAGATCCATGCTTCACAGTGACCCAACAACCCAACCTCCCAATCAGCCAGAGCATCCCTTCAGCCCCTACAACCAAATCCAACGAACGGCATACGCTAAGGCGCACAACCTGCGAATAAGGATTCGATAAGGACAAAAGTCTTGGGAGAGAGGGGGTGGGGTTTTGG
>ERZ1106983.2365-NODE-2365-length-12835-cov-3.082473_pt1 | contig 12835 bp, 23 predicted proteins | sample MGYA00403693_ERZ1106983 | MGnify/ENA primary metagenome ERZ1106983 (study PRJEB35170, sample SAMEA104062420) | human gut metagenome | biome: human gut; feature: human-associated habitat; material: faeces | place: Denmark | collected 2012-07-13 ...
GCATAAGAAAAGCCCCTTGCATCACCCACCAAGACGATTGCAAGAGGCCAAGCACCAACCACCACGAGGGGGCCGGTGACCTAAGTATAACCGGCTCCCTTTCATTTTGTCAAGAGAGGAACGAAAGCATGGAAATTACATTCCCCACCACGACGGAAGTATTTACGGCACGTCAGGAGGCCGGAGCCGGGCGGAAACTAAACGACTTCGAGAAGGAACTTATGAGACGATCCGTAGAAGTCCTGAATGATTGCTATGAAGGCGGCAGAACCGGGAAGCGGATTCCTTTTCCGGAGAGCGAGGAGGACGCACGCCAGATTCTTTCCGACATGGGAAAGGCCGATCATTGGGAGCGTCCATTTATGAAGAGATACATTCGCTTTATGTTGTTCTGGACAAAAACGGCTTATGAACAGGGAAAGGAGGCCGCACAGCATGACTAAAGAGGAACGCCGCCAGATGGCGAAGAAAGCCCGCCAGAAGCGTGAGAGGGAAGCCCAACTTGCCGCCCTCCGCCAGATCAGGGACAATCCCGACGCCACGCCAGGGGATCGCCTGGAGGCCGTCAAGCTACTGATGGAGCTGGAATGAACTAGAGGGGCCGCCCGTAGTGGGCAGCCCCTTCTTTTCGTTCCCACTCATTCCAGGATCACCGGAGCACCATCCGGCGGAAGGCCAATCACGCCAGCTTCTTCTAAAGCTTTAATGACGATTTGCACGGATAGTTCTGCAGACATCATCATTCCAGCCACCACAGCCGCCGCTATCTCTTCGTCGTTACACACCGTTGCTAGGCGTTCTGCAATGACCGCTTGGTTTGCCTCCATAGCACATTGAACGTCTTGGGCGGCAATTCGCCCCAGCATTTCACTTGTCATTTGCCTTACCAATTGCCCCCGTTTACCAGACTGATTCCATGCTGACGAGATATTTTCTTTTGGTTTCGATAAATTACCTCACCGTCAAGCGTCAAAACATTCTCAATAACCTGCCCTCCGCTATATCCTCTACGATTCATCACATTTTCTAAAGCTTTTTCAATCGTGGATAGCGGCGCCTCAATATTCGTCCCTTGTTTTTGATCGCCCAGCACTGCCAGGAACTCCCGGTTAGGCGGAATAACCGCACCCTGGGCAAGTCGAGGAAGTTTAACACTGTCAAGAAGCGGAATATTGATTCCAAACGTTTTACCTCCCACAGAAGGCACCCATGACGGGAAGGAAAAGCTGATTTGATTGAGTCCGCTAATAATCCAGTTAATGCCATCGATAATAAAATTCACAGCGGTTTCAAGGGCCGAAACGATACCATTCCAAACTGCTGTAAAAGTCCGTTGCACACCGTTCCAAGCGTTATTCCAGGCACTAACAAATGTATTGGAAATAAAGTCCATTGCACCCTTGAAGATCCCTTTGACAGTCTCCCAAAGGCCGGAGAAAAATTCGACAGCATTTTCCCACGCGCCCTTAATGGCTTCAAGCGCTCCTGTAAACGCACTCTTAATGGCTTCACACGCCGTCGTTGCAGCAGCTTTCACTTCATCCCAATGTGTAATAAGAAGTGCTATGACAGCAATAATCGCACCAATCGCAAGCGTTACTAATGTAATCGGAGATGTAAGAAGATTGATAGCCACACCAAGCGCTGTTGCAACCGTAGTGGCAAGACCGCCCGTTGTAATAAAGGTTACAAGTGCGGTGACAATTCCCTGAATGAGAGACGCCACATTCACAATCGCCCACGCAGCCGCAAAGGACGCGATAACAGTTGCTATATTGGAGATCGTTTCCTGATTCTCTGCGCACCACTCGCTAAAGCTCTTCAATGCGCCCACAATAGACTCCAACACACTAACAATAACGCCGCCCGTCCATTCTGCAATTGGTTGAAGGAAGTTCTGCCAGAGCCATTCAATCCCAGGCTTTACCGCTTCCCATATTTCGTTGAATATGGATAGGGAGGCAGCAATGCCTTCTATAAATAAGGGAACCAAATTATTCCCGGTCCATGTTCCAAACGGAACTAGCACGTTTTCCCACAGCCAGAGAAGCCCTTCTCCAACGTTCTTTGCAAATGGAGCGAGTGCCGCCCATAATTCAGACAACGCCTGATTGATCCGCCCCCAATTTATCTGTGCAAGTCCATTTGCCACAGCATCGATAAACCTCGGCAAACCTTCACCCATAATCCATGACCCAACAGGAACAAGGAAACTTTCATAAAAATCAACTAAAGCATCTCCGGCGAAACTTCCAACAATTTTTAGTTGGTCCCACAGTCTCCCTATGGCGTCAATCGTCGGTTGAATTGCTTCTTTGAGCTGTTCAAAAAAGGCAAGAAGTTTGCTGCTTGAAGGGTCAACTTCCCCTGACGTGGCAATCTCAATTGGAGCCGTTCCTGCAGCGAGGCCGCCGCCAGCTGCTCCTCCCGTTCCGCCACCTGAGCCGCTTGCAGAATTTCCAGTCAGCTTGTTGATTTCATCAAACGAAGCGATACTCTTTTTCTGCGCCTTGTTAGTCTCTTTTGTGGCATCGGTCAAAGCGTTCTGGTTGTCAACTGCATCACCAATTCCGGAGGAAACACCGCCCACATTATCTTGCGTCTGCGTGATTTCCGTATTGGCACCGCCAAAGATAGCCGTGATGGCTGCATTAAAAGCGTTCGCCATGTCGATTAGCGCGGACACAATCCGGTTCAGAGTCTGCACCACTGGCAAAAGCACTTGAATCAGAGCCTGCCCGACAATGGACATGAACTGCTCCCACTGCATGGAAAGGATTCTGGTCTGATTCGCCCAGCTGTCTTGCGTCCGAATAAAGTCACCGGAGGCCAAAGACAGCTGATCCAAAACGAAGTTATAGCGCAGAGTCACCAGCTCCGCCTGAGACATAGCAGAAATACTTTTGGTGATGCCCTGAGACAGCGCAAACGCTTCTAGGTTGGCTTGGGTCATAACGATGCCCAGGTCTTTTAATGTCTCCGTTTCACCCGTAAAGACGGATTTCAGCTTAATGTCCGCCAGCTCCTGAGAGATGTTATAGAAAGATTCCACATCACCTGTAAGGCCGGTGAGTGTCAAGGACATCTCTGCCGCCTCTGCTTGCGACAAGCCCATATTCCTTGCCATTGCCATATATGTAGAGGCGGTACGCTTGGCCGCAAGCTCGCTCATGCCGAAGTTGGTGATGGCGTTTTGGGCAAACTCGTCAACGGCGCTGGACATATCGCCAAAGGCCACGTCGACAACATTCTGGACTTCCGCAACATCGCTTCCAAGCTGGATAGCCTGTTTGGAAAAGTCGATAATTTTATCAACAGCAAAGGCCGTTGCAGCCAACTTTGCCAGCTTTGTCAACGCACTTGTCGCCTGTTGTGTGTTTGCCCGAACATCAATGATAATAGAGCCATCTGCTGCCGCCATGTTCTCACCTCCCTAGTCATTTTGTAATTTTCATCTTACTTTTCTTTTCTTGCCTCCTGCACGGCTTTCTGTGCTTCCATCTTTGCGTAGGTTTTAACGCCTTCATCAACAATGGGGATCATGGCATCCAAGAAATTTGTAATGACCAGCTTCCCGTTACTGGCAACAGCCATTACATTCGCACCGCTCAGGATGCTGTCAAAGTCGTTTTCCCCACCGAACACATGGGAGAGTGACTTTTTTACGCGGGCGTCATACTCAGCCAGCAAATCAATGGCATCCTCTCCGGTCTCCGCGGTTTTTAGGCGCTCATGATAATCCTTTTGGATTTGCTCAATTTCCACACGCAGGTCTTTGAACCGCTTGTACAGATTTGGGTCAGATGGGTTAAACCGCAAAACGCCGCTTTCATTGATCTGATAGGTTTTAATGCCCGTATCAAATTTGATCTCTTTCATATTACTTGTTGCCTCCCATATCGGAAATGTTGATATATGATTTCTTTGCCATCCATTTTTCGCTTCCGTCACGATGCCTATCAAGCAGTCGCACATCAGCAGGAACCTTTTCCGCCAGGGCCTCAAGCTGCCCAATAATCCGGAGATCGTTCGTGTCGATGGTTGCCATCTCTCTGTCATGGAGCCAGTTAATACTTGTTTCTCTCATTCAAATCTGCCCCCTAAAAATCATGTTCATAAGCTGATTCATGGCAAGTTCGTCTTTCTTCTTGTCGCTCAGCTTTTTGGCGTACTGTTCAATGGTGGCCCCCAGGTCACTAGCCCCAATCCGGCCCGCTGCAAGGTCCATTCTGGCCTTTTCTCCGGCCTGCTGGTCGATTTCCCGCTGATCGTAGCCAGAAAGCTCCACAGCGGCCCGAATCTCCTTTTGCTTTGCTGCTCTTGCTGCCGTCTGCTGCTCCTCCTGCATTTCCATGTACTGCCGCTTTAGCCGCCGCCGGGCCTCCTGATATTCCGGGCTGCTTCGCTCCATCTCTGTCTTTACCAAAGCGTCCAGATATGCGTCCTCGGTAGCGTACTTGCTTCGATCCACAAGCTCAAAGACTGACGGCTGATCCGCCCCCACCATTGCAGCCATCTTTGCCGCTGCGTCTGCTCTGGTCTCCACTCTCATTTCCATTTCTGCCATTGGTAAAAATCTCCTTTCAAACATCAATAATGATAATGGTCTTGTATCTGCTCAGATATTGCCGGGCCTCTTGCTCAGTTTCAAATGGCCTTGTTTCATGCCCTGTATAGCTCGCCGCCCAGCCGCCGAGGGTCTGTATGATAATTCCCACCTTCGGGTCTGGTATTGCTTTCCGCAGTCGCTCCAATCGTCTTTGAATATCGGTCACATTACCCCTCCACTACACGGATATTAGCAAGTTCAAATTGCAGCATTCGTTCAAGGTCATCTAAACTGCTTCCTCCCAGTACGCGGATGAAGTCACCGCAATCTGCTTCCATATCGGCAACAGTTCCGGTTTTCTCTGTCCCGTTCACACTGTATAGGAGCCGCAAGGGGACTCCGCGCTTGCTGTCTATGTATGCCTGGAGCCGTTGCAACCTTGTCTTTACATCGCTCATAGTTCATCACTCCCCGGCTCTGGTAATTCCAGCTTGCCCACCTCTATCGCCTCGTCGAGCAGCTCATAGAGCGACAGGGAAAGAGCGTCCACCCCCTCCACTGGATGGGGATAGAGCACGATCCGCCGCCCGTCCGGGGTATATGCGCCATGCTCCAGCAGATAGGTGAAGGGGTCTTTGTCGGTATAAAACTCCCTGCCGCCCTCGACAATAAAGGTTGTTTTGTTGGCGGACAGTGTTGCTACATATTCCCGCAATGCTGCAAGGCGCTCTTTAGTGCTTACCATCGGTTTCCTCCCTCCATCTCTCCAACTCCTGCAACTGCTCCAGGATGTCCGTCTGCTCGGTCAGCTTCAACGCATATTCTAATGTCGAGCGGGCGGCCTGTATCCGGGCTGTGGCCTGTTCGTCCGCGTTCCCCATGATCTCCGTGAGAGTAGAGATTGCAAGGGCAAGGGCCTGTTGTGCCTGTCGGGTTGCGTCCTGAACAAGATCACCAAACGCTTCCCGGTATCTCTCCGAAAATTCCGGGTCTTTCATGTACTCCCGCAAGGTGCTTTCTCCAATCCCTGCGGTCCTTGCCGCCTCTGCCCGCGTACGGCTCACCAGGAGGGCTTGCAGGGCTTTTTCTTTGCGTGGTGTTATTGGTATCACCCCCTTTCAAAACCGCCAGAAAGCGGCGAAATGCGCTGTTTACACATAGATGCGCAATCCTCTCGAAACCCTGGGATGTCGTAACGTCCGCAGGGCTGCAGCGTGGGCCTTGTTGTCCACTTTCTGCTCCAACCAATACCGCTGCCGGATTGCCGTCTGCTGGGCCTCTGGCAATGACTCCACAGCCCTGTAAAGGGCATCCCATTCTCCAACAGCTTCAACCTCTGCCGCGGCATAGGGATCTTCTATAACGTCCGCCAGGGTCAAATCCTCGCCGCTCTCGCTGTCTGTTAAGGGAGCATCCAGGGACAGCGCGTGGTGAATAGGGTCCCGTTTGTCTCTTTGCGTCCGCATCCCCACCGCCTCTGTAAAGGCCCCCTTTAGCTTCAAGCCGTACCAAGTGAGGAATGCTCCGGCGGCGGGGTCCCAGCTCTCCAGCGCCTCCAGAAGAGCCAGGAACGCCACTTGTATGTAATCCTCCAGAACCATGCCGCCGCGCCCTTCCATCGCCCTGCACCAACGGTATGCCCGATCATAGGCAAACCGCCGCACAGTCTCCCATAGCTCCAGCCAGTCAGCTTGTCCGGCCTGCACCGCCGCCGCGATTTTGCTTGCTTCCATTGCAAAGCCGCCTCCCTCGTGGTAAAATAGATTTATCTAGTCTCCATCTCACCACGGGGCCGCTTCGGCGGTCCCCTTTTTATGTGGTACTTTTTGATACATTTCCAACCAGTCAGAGAGCCGCATGGTCACGAGCCACGGCTCACGGTTGCGTCGGTGGAACAGGGTAGGCGCTCCATCATGGAATTTCTCTGCGTCCCTCACGGCCTGTTTCATGGCCTCCGGCACATTCAGGCGCTCCACGCGCTTGACTTCAATATGTACCCCTGGGAGGCCGATCAGGTCCGGCACCTCGCCATAGCTCTGCGCCCGCCCCGGCTGCACATCGTAGCCGTACTCCTGAAAGACCCTGGCAAGCTCTAGCTCTCCACCCCGGCCCTTGCGCTGGCTTGCTCTATCCGTCAGAGTCACCCCCATTTGCAAGGGTTTCATCAATGCTTTCAAGCGCCTCTGCAATCCGCTCCAAGTTGATTGCGATGTCCGCCAGCACGGACAATAGACGATCATTCATCTTGTTCACCACCTGCATCTAGGAGTTCAATCCCTTATGATTTCTTTTCATTAAATGGCGTCTCCGTTTCGTCAGGTAATTCCACAAGCTCCTGCTCGCCACATACTTCCCAGCCATATTTCTTATTCGGGCTGCCTGTTCCGACCTTATAAAAGCGCCTGCTGCTTTCTTCAAAGCCCAAGCCCAGCGAGATAGATGCCCCAAACGAACGGTTCTTCAAAACCCGGAGGACCGCCTGATACCCTTGTTTGTCCGCATCTTCATCTGTCAGCCGTTGAAGTGAAAATACATTGTCTGCCCGATTGGTAATTTCACCGGAGCCGGAAATGTCATCAGCGTCTAACTGCCCCTGGGATTTCCTGGGATGGGCTACCAGATGGACATGAACTTCATTCTTCTTCGCAAACTCTACCAGCCGCCCTGTAAAGTTGGATTGTGCCCGGTAGAAATCACGGTCAGCAGAGGTAGAGAAGCGGGCGGTCATCAGGTTGTCCACCAGGAACACGCAGCAGCCATAGCGCCGGGCCGTGTACTCAAACACAGAAAGAATACTGTCCTCGTCACTGGCAGAGGCCAGCCGATTATCATACAGGAAGAATTTTCCCTTCCACCATTCGTCGATCCGCTTCTGGATCAATGGTGATACACTGAAAAACTCTTTCCCCGACCATCTGTCCACCACTCTCTCCACATTTTCGGGGCCTGCCGCTTGTGCGGAAATCCACTGCTTAAACCTCCATGCCGGAAGCTCACCAGAATATGCACAGACATGATGCCCCTGGTTAACAGCTTCCAGTAAGAGCTGCCCCAGCAGTGTAGACTTTCCGCCGCCCCGTTTCCCTGTCCATATAGACAACTCTCCTGGAAAGAAGCCGCCGATGGTTCTATCCAGTTCACCGACTCCAGACAGTACGGATGGTATCGCCTCCAAACGCACACGCTCCACGTCTGCCAAGTCGAGAACTCCGTGTGCATCTCGTTCTATGGCTCCCATAATCAGGCGAGAGACTGCATTTTCCCCTCCAGCATCCAGAACCTCGCGGAGATTTGCGTGGTCTCCAAATGCCCCCTCGCGAGGCATCAGCACAATCACAGAGGGCGCATACTCTTCCAACGCCTCCGCAACTGTCTTGGCAAGCTCCCGGTCAGCCAGGGCTACAAAAACAGAGGGGAACGCAGCCAGGAACGGCTCACACGTTCGGAAGGCACTTAAATCAGAAGTGGCGGACAACGCAAAGGTATTTTCTCGGTACGCATCTACATCAAACACACCGCGCACTAACCAAAGGGATCGTTTAGTGTCCATGCAGTCCGGGAAGTATGTAAAGTATGCAGAGGCATCAAATAACGTCTGCAAACTCGTTGCCTCCCTTCTGCATCGTTTCCCGCTTCTCCCAGGTACGAACAGCAGCTTTCCAGTCAACGATAGATTTCCCTCGTGACTGCTTCCATCCGTTGGCCGTATAGAAGTCTACAAAACAGTCAGCGTCTACGCCATTCTGCCGTTCAGCGCAGTATGCCCGGACTTCATCAACAGACGGAGGAACAAAGCGGGAGCGTGGCGGCTTGTCCGCCCTCTCTCTATTAGAGTCTTCTTCTGTATCTGTTTCTGGTTCTGTTTCTTCTTCTGTCCCGTATGGGGCCGTATGGGGGCATATGGAACCATATGGTTTTTTAGGCCGTCCACCTTTTGCGCCGCTGGAAATTCGTGTCAAATATCTCTCCCATGCCTCGTCCATGTCCGGCATGAAAGAGGCAAAAGCAACGCTTTCAATCGGAGATAGTCCGGCAGGCTTTTCTCCTGTCTCCAGGAAATCCCAACACGCAAGAAGCACATTGACCGCTGTTTCTGGCGATAGCTGCCGGATCAACTCTCGACGCTCCAGCTTCATCTTGAACCAGCTCGGATGTCTTTCCTTAATGTCCGACACTATTACACCTCCGCGGCATTCTCGATTGCCTCGGCCGCCGCCAGGATTTCCTTTGCCCGATGACGGAGCGACTGCACACACGCCTCCCGTTCCTGCTGGCTGCCGGGCAGGAAATAGCCGCTTGCGTTGTCTGATAGGATAGGAACACCCCGCCGTCTCTCTTCGTGGATCATCTTTCGGACTGTCCGCTGGTCCTCTCCAGTCAGACGAACTAGGTCCTGAAGGTGGAGGCCGTTGCCTGCTCCTTCCATCAGCAGTCGGGAAATGGTTCCTTGACCGCCGCTCTGTGTCGTTGTATAATTCCCATAGGGATTGCCGCTTGCCCAGTGACTTTCCCTCTTTGCCTGCTCCGCTGTGCCACCAGCGGGGCGGGCTTTCTCTTTTCTGTCAAGCATTCTCTGTCACCCCCGCTTGCTGATTGATCCACTTCTTGAATGCCTCCGCCGGAATTCTGGTGCAGCCGCCAATGCGGGCAACAGGGAAGCCGTCCAGCTTCATCCATCGGTAAATCGTCGGCCTAGAAACTTCCGCCACTCTCGCGGCATTAGTCGGGGTGTATGCGATGTGTTCATAATCAACCATCAGCTCACCTCCCGAGACAGTTCCCGGATAATACCAAAAATGCGGTCCTTCTCTTCTTGCGGGAGCTCCTTGCGGAGTTTACGTGATAGACTGCAATCCGCAATCCCTAGTGCATCCGCAATCTGCCAGAGTTTTACCCCAGCCCCTGCCGCTGTGCGTCGAATGTCCTGATTGCTCACTGTAAGCACCTCCTAAATTGTTGTTGACCTGCTGCGCACTTTCGTGGTACAATACAAGTATACAACAACAAATAGACGCATGCAAGCGTTTGTTTCCTGATATTTATATATTCAACAAATATATGCAAATCGAGGAGATATTACCATGTCTGTAATTGAAAAATTTTCTGAAAGATTGAGGCTACTTCGAGAAAGCAAAGGATTGAATCAATCGCAGTTAGCCGAAAAACTTGGCGTTTCTAGGGGTAGTATTAGTTATTATGAAAACAAAGATCGCATCCCAGATATTGAATTCCTTGATAAGACATCTAAATTTTTTAATGTTTCCTATGACTTCTTGTTAGGAGACAGATCGAGAGGTGAAAAAAGGGCGGAACAAGAGCTTGGATTGAGTAGTGAAGCAATAGAAGCAATTGAACTTCTATCGAGAACGATAAACATAGATTCCGGTGTTTCTATGTTGGATGTATTAAATAGGCTATTATTGAATCCTGGATTTGAAGATCTCTTATTTCAACTGTCTGCTGCATCAAACATTGATGAAGACGAGGCTATCAGGCTACACGAATTGACGAAAAAGCACATGGATGTCCCAATTCCCGCAACTGTTAAAGATGCTTCAAAGTTAAGGGAATCCATGACCTACGCCATACTGTCCGGCATATATGATGACTTCAAAAATAATCCAGTAAAACCTACCTATCAAGTTATTCCAAGTGATGATGGAGTGACAATATTGAAAAAGGACAAATAAAAAACCGCCCCCGGCGCGGACACACCGAGGACGGCTATAAGGGGCAGTAAACTTTGTGGGCCTACTGCTCCTCCATATTACCACATACTAAGGAGGAATTTCAATGCCAAGAAAAAGTAATACCCGTGCTGCCTCCGGCTCCGGTTCGATCCGGCAGAGGCCGGACGGGATGTGGGAAGCGCGTCTAACTGTGGGAACAGATTCCGGAACAGGAAAGCCCATTCGGAAATCTGTCTATGGAAAGACACAGGCGGAAGTCAGAAAAAAGATGACTGCCACACAGCGGGCCATCGACAATGGTACATATCAAGCGCCAGACAAGACCACGGTCTCCCAATGGCTAGATACCTGGATGGAGACATTCTGCGCCGTAAAAGTGAAGCCGCTGACCTTCAGCAGCTACGCCGTGGCGATCAAGAACCATATCAAGCCCAGTCTGGGGGCGCTCCGGCTCCAGGCTGTCCGGGGTGTTCACGTCCAAAAGCTATATAATCGTATGACCGCCGACGGCCTGTCCGCAAAGACTGTGAAGAACGTGGCAGCAATTCTCCACAAGGCGTTTTCCGTGGCTGTGAAGCAAGGTCTTATGCAGGCCAATCCCTGCGACGCGGCGGAGCTTCCAAAGGCCATGCACAAGGAAATAACGCCCTTGACGGATTCGGAAATCCCGCTGTTCCTGAAAGCCATCAAGGGACACCCCTTTGAGGGAGCCTATGCGCTGTGCCTGTTCGCCGGTCTCCGGGAGGGGGAATGCCTGGGCCTGTCCTGGGATCAGGTGAACTTTGAGGCGCGGCGGATCACCATAAGCCAGCAGCTCCAACATGAAAAGAAACGTAGCGCACAATACTACATAGCGCCCACGACAAAGAGCGGAAAGCCCCGGCAGATTGAACCGCCGGAAATTGCTTTTCAGTATTTGCGGGCAGAGCGGAAGCGCCAGACGGAGAACCGGCTCGCCGCCGGGCCTCTGTGGAGCAATCCTGACAATCTGGTGTTTACTGACGAGCTGGGGCGTCATCTTGCCATATCCACGTTTTACAAAACGTTCAAGCGGATCGTTGCCAGTATCGGCAGACCGGACGCCCGCCCCCACGATCTGCGGCACACCGCCGCCACCGTGGCCATTGCCGCTGGGGCGGACATTAAGAGTGTTCAAGACCTACTGGGCCACGCCACGGCCTCATTCACGCTGAATGTCTACGCTCACACCAGCGATCAGATGAAGAAGGACACCGCCGCCAGAATGCAGAGCTACTATGACAATCTGAAAGCAAAACAGGCATGAAAACGCCCCTCCGGATTTTAGCATCTGGAGGGGCAAAAATTCTGTTTGGGGTAAATTTAGGGGTAAACTCAATCCGGCAGGAACCACACAGAAACTTTTGAGAAGCAAAATACGCAACAAAAAAGAAAAATCCGCTCTATTCATAACGAATAAAGCGGTTTTCTTGTGGCGGAGAAGGAGGGATTCGAACCCTCGAGACCCTTTAGGGGCCTACATGATTTCCAATCATGCGCCCTCGACCAACTAGGCGACTTCTCCATAGCTGTTCTGGTTCTAATTTCTGTATACGAGGCGTCGCCAAATGCGACAGCGTTATTATTATACCAGAGCTTTTCCCAAAGTCAAGCCCCAAAAACGATTTTATCAAAAAAGGCGGAGAGCCGAGGCTCCCCGCCCTGCGCGTCAGCGCATTTCGGAAACGATGCTGTCCACGGCATGGTCCACGGCGACACCCAGCTTGTGGATACTCTTTCCCACCTGCGTTTTCATGGGATCCCTGCCGTAGGGCATCATCATTCCCACTGCCGCGCCGGCCATCAGTCCGGCGCCGATACCGACCCAAAATCCGGTACACATTCTCATCTTCAGTCACTCCTTTGCGGCCTGAGCGTAGTATAGCCGCTTTCCCGGAAAAAAAACGCGCCGGAGCGATTTGCCAGAAAGCGGCAGATCCGCTATAATGACGATAGCGATATCCAAACATCAAAACGGCGGGCCCGGGCCCGGACGGAGGAAACCATGACCACCATCTATCTGATTCGCCACGCAGAGGCGGAGGGCAACCTGTACCGCATCGCCCAGGGACAGGCCAACAGCAGCATCACAGACCGGGGCGAACGGCAGATCCAGGCGCTGGCGCGCCGATTCGCGGATATTCCCATCGACGCGGTCTACGCCAGCGACCTCTACCGCACCTGCGCCACCGCCAGCGCCATATACAAGCCCAAGGGCCTGCCCCTGCACCGGCGGCGGGACCTGCGGGAGATCTGCGTGGGCGTGTGGGAGGAGAAGACCTGGGGAGAGATCGCCCGGCAGGACCCGGCGCAGCTGGAAAACTTCAACCACCGGCTCCACCTGTGGCACGTAGAGGGCGCGGAGACGCCCCAGGCAGTCCAGACCCGGCTGCTGGCGGCCGTGCGGGACATTGCGGCGGCCAATGACGGAAAAACGGCGGCGGTGTCCTCTCATGGCTGCGCCATCCGCCTGCTGCTGGCGGCCCTGCAGGGCATCCCGCTGGAGGAGCTGGGGAAGACGCCCACCGGCAGTAACACCGCTGTCTCTCTGCTGCGGGCGGAGGGGGCGCGGATCCAG
>ERZ1106983.2379-NODE-2379-length-12763-cov-3.584199_pt1 | contig 12763 bp, 9 predicted proteins | sample MGYA00403693_ERZ1106983 | MGnify/ENA primary metagenome ERZ1106983 (study PRJEB35170, sample SAMEA104062420) | human gut metagenome | biome: human gut; feature: human-associated habitat; material: faeces | place: Denmark | collected 2012-07-13 ...
CGCAGCGTTTTTTCCATCGTTTCCCATGTCGAGAGGCCGTCCTTAACCGTATGCCGGGACGGGACGCGCCACGGCTCCACGTACCCTCCGGCTCGCGGCGCACAGGGCCGCGCAAGAACACCCTGAAAGGCCCCGGCTTACATGCCCTAAGCCGTGACTCCGAACTGGCCTGAGCGTTCCGCGCCAGCCCGCCACGAAGACGCCCCTCCATCGTCCGCGCAGGCGGACCCGCCGCGGCACGGCGCCCCGCGCGCCAAAAACCGATTGACGGTGCGCGGGGCGTGGTATAAAACTGACCGGTCAGTTCAATTTCTCCCATAACATGTGAAAATAGTGGCAGTTCAGGGAACCATGCACCACGCGGGAGCCTCTCATGACGACAGACGAAAATCTTTCCATGACCCCAGACAACGACAAGGCTCCGCAGCGGCGCAAACGCCCCCGCAAGGGCCCGATCGTCGGCATCCTGCTTTTGCTGTTCCTGCTCGCGGGGATAGGCGCGGGCGCGTGGTGGTATCTGTTTCTGCGTTTTGAGGAAAGCACGGACGACGCCTATGTCGCCGGCAATGTGCTGCGCATCATGCCGCAGGTGAGCGGCAAGGTCGTCGCCGTGGATGTGGACGACAACGACATGGTCGCCGCCGGGCAGACGCTCGTGCGCCTTGATCCCGTGGACGCCCGCCTTGCCTATGAGCGCTCCCTCGTGGCGCTGGCTTCCGCCGTGCGCGACAACTGCCGCCTTCAGGCGCAGCTCCGGGAAACCGAGGCCGCCATCCGGATGCGCCGGGTGGATCTGCGCCAGAAAGCCGACAACCTGACCCGGCGCGAGGCGCTGGGCAAGGCCAAAGCCATTGGCGCGGAAGAATTGAAGCACGCCCGCGACGACCGCGAGAATGCCGCCGTGGCGCTCGCCGCCGCCGAAGAGGAACGCAACGCGCTTGCCGCCGTGCTGCTGGATACCGGGCTCGCCGAGCAGCCCGCCGTGCGCCAGGCCGCCGCCAACGTGCGCGACTGCTGGCTCGCGCTCCAGCGCACCACCGTCCTGAGCCCCGCCGCCGGGCAGATCGCCAAACGCGGCGTGCAGGCTGGCGAAGTCGTATCGCCCGGCACCCCGCTCATGACCGTGATCCCCCTGCACCGCCTGTGGATCGACGCCAATTTCAAGGAAGTCCAGCTCCACAAGATGCGCATCGGCCAGCCCGCCGTGATCCGCGTGGACATGTACGGCGGCGACGTCACCTATCATGGCCGCGTGACCGGCTTCTCCGCCGGGACGGGCAGCGCCTTCTCCCTCCTGCCGCCCCAGAACGCCACCGGCAACTGGATCAAGATCGTCCAGCGCGTGCCCGTGCGCATTGAAATCGACCCCGCCGACCTCAGGGAACACCCCCTGCTGGTGGGCCTGTCCGCCGTGGTGAAAGTCGACACGTCCGATACATCGGGGCGGCTCCTCGCCGCCTCGGCTCGCACCGAACCCGTGCCCGGCGATCTCGTCTCGCAGGCCCCCGCCGTCGATTTCGCCCCCGTCGAGGCGACCATCTCCGGCATCATCCGGGACAACGCCCTGCCCGGCGTCTGCCCCGTCCAGGGCAAGCCATGAGCGGACGCGCCCAGCCCCTGCCGCCGCTTCAGGGCGGGATGCTCGTCATCGCCACCATCGGGATTTCGGTAGTCACGGCCATGACCGTGCTCGACTCCACCATCGCCAACGTCGCCCTGCCTACCATCGCGGGCAACCTCGGCGTGGCGTCTTCGCAGGGGACGTGGGTCATCACCTTCTTCGGGGTCGCCAACGCCATCGCCATCCCGCTCACCGGCTGGCTCGCCCGGCGCATGGGCGAGGTGCGGCTGTATTTCTGGTCCACGTTCCTGTTCGTCGTGGCCTCGTTCCTGTGCGGCATATCCAGCAGCCTCGGGATGCTCATCATCTGCCGCATTTTGCAGGGGGCCGCCGCCGGGCCGCTCATCCCGCTTTCCCAAAGCCTCCTGCTGGCCTGCTATCCCCGCGAGAAACGCGGCATCGCCCTTTCCCTGTGGTCCATGACCATCGTGCTCGCGCCCATCCTCGGGCCGATCTTCGGCGGGTATATCTGCGACAACTATACGTGGAACTGGATCTTTTTCGTCAACGTACCCGTGGGGGCCGTGTGCCTCGTCGCGCTGCGCATCCCCATGGCCGGGCGCGAGACGGCCACCGCCAAGAACCCCATCGACACCGTGGGGCTGATCCTCCTCATCATCGGCGTGGGCTGCCTCCAGCTCATGCTCGACGAGGGCAAGGACAAGGACTGGTTCGCCTCCGGCTACATCGTGATCCTCGGCGTCCTCACGGTCGTGGGGCTGGTGCTCCTTGTGGCGTGGGAGCTCACCGAAGAGCACCCCGTGGTCGACCTCTCGTTGTTCCGGCACCGTAACTTCACCGTGGGCACAATCTGCATCAGCCTCGGGTTCCTGTTTTATTTCGCCGGGGTGGTCATGATGCCCATGATGCTCCAGACGCGGCTCGGCTATACCTCCATGTGGGCCGGGCTCTCCCTCGCGCCCATCGGGATTTTCCCGGTCTTCCTCTCGCCGCTCATCGGGCGGTTCGCGCAGCGCATCGACATGCGGGTCATCGTCACCATGAGCTTTCTGGTTTTCTCGGCGGCCTTCTACCTGCGCACCCTGTTCTCGCCGGACGTCGATTTCGCCTTCGTCCTCTGGCCGCAGGTCGTACAGGGGATCGGCGTGGCCATGTTCTTCATGCCGCTTACGAGCATCATCATTTCGGGGCTCGACGCCAAGGACATCGCCAACGCCTCCAGCCTCTCCAACTGCACCCGCGTGCTGGCGGGCTCCATCGGGTCGTCCCTCGCCACCACCATGTGGGAACGGCAGGAAGCCCTGCACCACGTCCGGCTCACCGAGTCCATCAACCCGTTCAACCCGGCGGCGCAGCACGGGCTCAACCAGCTCACGCAGATGGGCCTCTCGCCGGAACAGGCCAAGGTCTGGGTCGCCAACGAAATCACGCGGCAAGGGTTCCTGCTCGGATTCAACGAGCTGTTCTGGCTGGCGTCCATAGCCTTCATCGGGCTGGCCGGGCTGGTCTGGCTGTCCACACCCATTAACAAGAAAATCCGGTAGGCGGACGCATGGCACAACAAACGAAATGCCGGAAAAAGACGGAAGCGCGCCGGGAGGCCATCCTTGACGCCGCACTGGAAGAATTCGCCGCAAAGGGGTACGCCGGAGCGCGCATGGAAGACATCGCCCGGCGGGCCGGGGTAGCCAAGGGCACGCTGTATCTGCATTTCGGGGATAAGGAGGGGCTGTTCAACGGCCTCGCCGAGTCTGCGTTCGCGCCCATGCACTCGCTGGCCAAGGAGATCCTCGACGACAAGACGCCGACCCTGCGCGAAAGGTTGCTCCGTTTCTGCGGGCCGATGCTGGATGAACAAGGCTGCTCAAGGACGGCGCGGATCATCAGGCTGGTGTGGGCAGAAGGGCTGCACAACCCCAAGCTCGTCGCGCCGTTCTACCACGGGCTCGTCGCCCCGATCCTCGAGCTGCACCGGGAGAACCTGCGCCTCGCCGCGCATGAGCACCCGCACCCGGCGCTCCAGCGGTTCCCGCAGCTTCTCGTCTCGCCGATCATGCAGGGGCTGCTCTGGCAAGGGATGTTCAAGGACAAGGCCCCGCTCGACGTGAAGGAACTGTATATCGCCTATCTCGACATTATCCTGCCGGAAAAATAAGGGATTTATGTATAAGGCAGGCAACCGCGCGCCCCGAAGCCCCGGGAGGGTGCCGCAAGCGGGTTCCTGCGGAAACTTGGGGTTTTCACGCCGGAAACGCGGTAAGGCTTCCCTGAAAACGTCCTTTTTTTCGCCTCTGACAGATTTGAAAGCCAACAAATTGTAGATCTCTAACAGACTATCATGTATTTATAAACAGGTATTTCTCATTACGAGGGGTGGCTACGCTTTTCTCCGATTGCGCCGGAAGTCTTTCGCGGAATAGACAGCGGCCCCTCCCTTTTCCCCTTTTGTGAGCGCCTTTGGCTCCAAATCCCGCCTCGTCCAGAAACGGGGATGGATTTATTTTTATAATTCTACTGTGTTATAATTTTTTTTGATTACGAATGCGCGGCACTCGGTTGCAACGGATCGCGCATATGCCGGGCACTGGGGGGAAGGATTTCGCAGCTACTTTCCGTGGTATAAAATTGACATAATTTAAAAGATTATGTGATAAAATAGTGCCCTCCCCGCCTGTTGGCGGAGCGCAAGCACAGGCGGGCTCCGCCCGGCCCCGTATCCCAAACGGATGCCGGACAGAGTCTCCGTGCGGAACGGAGAACCGATCGCCCAAAAAACGGGGAACACGCCACAGGATTGCGGAGAAAAAACAAAATACAGCACGCCAGCCTCTCCCCCGCATGATTGCTCCCGTGCCCGCTCTCCCCGCCCGCTTCTCCCCGGCATTCGCCGCTGTGGTATCCCCAGCGGGGAAGGGGCCTTCCCTGCAATTTTATAGCCATTCCATATGATTATGTGCAGATATCTTGCCCGCACCGGTCCTTTGTTCCGAAAATCGCGGCATCCGGAGGCGTTCCCCTCAGGCCCGGGGCCGCTTTCACGTCCATCCCCCACTTCGCCATAAAGTGGGGCAATTTATCATAATAAAGCGTTATTCCTCCCCAAACACTGATTGCAACGGGCCGAAATATCCTTTAGAAAAGGACAGGCCGCACCTCAGGAAAAGCGGCCAACCCCATCCGGCTGTCCGGTCCCGACGCCGCGTATCGAGCGGTTTCGGGAACTGACGCTACCCGCCGCCAGTTCCGCCGCACGGCTTTATCCCGGCTCCTCCGGGGTTCCCACCGCTCCGTCGTTTTCCCGATTTGGTTGTTGGGGAACTTCCCGACGTTAAGGCCTGAGGAACGCTTTTTCCTCCTTGAAAACGAGAGCATCACATTGAAGCGTCCCGTGAGCCCCGCCGAAAACGGCGCAGGGGCTGCGGGTTGCCCCCCGAGAGAGTTTCCCTTGAGAATCACGATACCGTCTTTTTCTTCACTCCGGCCCGTTCTTCTGGCTGGGTTCCTCCTCGCGCTGCTGTTCGCGGGGTTCCCGCCCCGCAGCGGAGCCGAGGAAATCCTCCGCATCGGCGTGGAAGACGATTATGCGCCCTTCTCCTTTCCCGCCGAGGGCACGCAGGCCGGATTCGACCCGGAGATCGCTGAGGCGTTGTGCAAGGCCATGCGCCGTTCCTGCACGGTCGAACCCCTTGCTTTCGGCACGCTGCTCGAAAAAATGCGCCGGGGCGAGCTGGACATGATCGTTGCCGGGCTTGCCAAAAACGAACAACGGCTGGCGTATATGGATTTCACCAACAGCTACTACCACTCCCGTTCCATCTATCTGGGGCTTCCGGGCAGCGTGGCCGTCAGCGCCGAAGGCCTGAAAGGGAAACGCGTTGGCGTCCAGGATCATACGCAGCAGGAGATCTTCCTCCGGAGTCACTGGGTCAACGTGGCTGAAATCATCCGTTTTCCTACCTATGGGCAACTGATCGACGCCTTCTGCGCCGGACAGCTGGACTCCATCCTCGTGGACGGTCTGTCCGGGTACGAATTCCTCCAGAGCGAGCGCGGCCAGCCTTTCGCCATACTGGATGATCCCCTCCCGCCCGACGAAGACCTCGCCTATGCCCACATCGGCGTCCGGAAAAACAATTCCGAATTGATCGAGGCGATCAACGAAGCCATCGTCCATATCAAACTGAACGGCGAGTACGACCGCATCGTACGCAAATATTTCCCCTTCAGCATTTATTGAGCGCGTTCATGTACTGCAAGCCTTCCCGAAACGCGGAGCCGAAGCGGAAACGACAACTCGGCATCAACCTTTTTCCCGTGCTCGTCTCAGTGCCCCTGCTGGCGCTGCTGGCCTTCGTCTCTTTTATCTTCACCAATGACCTTCAACGGATCAAAAATCTGGCGCTCTCCACCAGCAACAGCCATCTGCCGCAGATCCTTGCCAAGCAGCAGATGCTCCTCAACGTCGAAAACATGCGCCGCAACATCGCGCTGGTGTACAGCGCGTCCGACCCCACGATCAGCCGGAACGCGGGCATCACCGCCCAGGCGCTGATCGCGGAATCGGTCTTTGAGGAGACGTCGGTGGACTTCTCCAGCAAAATGGATGAGATCAGGCCGCAACTCCTCCGTCTCATTGAGCTGAGGCAGCAGAGCTATCTGGCCGAGGATCGGCTCCATCATGCGGAAATCTTTTTTTCGAACGTGCTCGGGCGGCTGCTTATGCGGGCGGGGATGGAATACAGCTATCCCCTCAGGCACAGTGCGCGGCACCTGGACAAGGATTTCTCCAGAAACACGGCCAACAAGCAGGGCCTGCAGGAAAGCCTGCGCCCGCTGATGGACATGTGCGCCAAGGCGGAACAGGCCGCCCCCCCTGAACGGACGCTGCTCAAGGACTGCGGGGAATTCCGGACGAACTGGGACGGCATCGTGTCCAATTGGACGCAGCTCGCGAGAGGCCACGTGGAAGCCAAACAGCTCTGGAACACCCTCGACGGCAAACTGCGCGAGCTCAGCGACGCCGTTTCGACCCACGAGGCCGAATGGATTTACCGGAGCATGTCCCACATCAACGAGGAAGTTTCACGCATCAAGGAACTGTTCCCGATCATGGGGACCGCGTTGCTCGCGGGGCTGCTGGCCACGCTGCTGCTCATCCACCTTCAGATCCTCCGCCCCCTGTCCCTGCTCTCTCAGGCGCTGCGGACCATCCGTTCCGGGCACTCCATCTCGGAACTTCCCCGGGTACGCATCCGGGAATTGCAGGACGTACTCGACGTTTTGCCGGACATCAGCCGCCATATGGACGAACTGAACACCCGTTCCGGCCAGCTCGCGCAGGAACGGGACCAGTATGCTGACCTCAGCTTCCGGGATGCGCTGACCGGCGTATACAACCGCCGGGCGCTTGAGGAAACGATGGAGCGCATCCCGGCGCGCACGCCGCTCGCCCTGCTGATGCTCGACCTCGACTTCTTCAAGAACTACAATGACCGGTTCGGGCATCAGGCCGGGGACGCCGCCCTGAAAGCCGTGGCGCAGGCCACGCAAAAAGCACTCCTGCGGGATTCGGACAGGATATTCCGGTACGGCGGCGAAGAATTCACCATCATTCTGGCCGGGGCCGGACAGTATTCGGCCATGACCGTGGCACAGCGCATCTTGGAAGAAGTGGCCGCACTGGACCTTGTCCATCCCGATTCCCGGACGGGCAAGCTGACGGTCAGCATCGGCATTGCGCACCGCTCGTTCGGGGAAGATGCGCACATCTGCGAAGTGCTGACCCATGCGGATCAGGCGCTGTATGAAGCCAAGACGTCCGGCAGAAACCGGATCGTCCTTTTCGAGGGATAAGCCCCTTCCGGCCAGGCCCCGCCTTCAGGCGTGCTCCGGAACGGCGGAGCTATTGGGCGTCAAAATCGGCCCCGCCCGTGCGCACGGTTTCGGAAGGCTCCATCGCTTCCTTGAGGTCTTTGGACACCTTGAGCTTGATCGTCTTGCGCGGGGGAATGGGCACCGGCTGCCCCGTGTGGGGATTGCGCCCCAGACGGGCCGCGGTTTCCGTCACGGCCAGCGTCCCGATGCCCGGCAGGATCACCGACGTATCTTCAAGCAATTGCCGCCGGACGTACCGCATAACCACGAGCATAACCCGTTCGGCTTCCACAGGGCTCACTTCCAGAGCCTTCGCTATGTGTTGGACAAGATCTTTTTTGGTCGATTTGGAAGCCATTCGCAGCAGCACCTTCTGTCTTGAATCGTTGGGGAGAGAAAGAGTTTTTCTTTCTCTCTTTCTATAGGCGAAAGGAATGTCCGATCAGATTATCCGATCAAAATGGACGATCAAGTTGTCCCTTCACGAGAGTCTACACTGTTTTTACAGCCTTTTTTTCCTGTCAGAGTGTCCGGGACATCGCCAATAAGACTGTCCGGCGTGTGCGGCCATTCTGTCCTGCCTCACAGGCCGCTCACAACATCCTCGGACGGATTGGGTGTCCAGCATGTCCGGACATCCTGCCCTGACACGCTGTCCGGGCCTTCCGGACGGGCTGCCTGTCCATGCGCAACCGCACGCATCCCGGACGGGCACATTATCCGCCCAAAATGTCCATGCTACATATCCGCACAGAATGGACACACAGAATAGCCCTACTGCCCCGCCCCGACGGCGTCCTGGAGCATATAGCTGATCTGCATCCGGCAGGCCTTCTGCACCAGCGGGTTTTCCAACCCCCCGCGCGAACGCAGGACGGCGGGAACCTTCTCCAGGATCTGTGCGGCAAACGGGCCGTCGGGTTCATCGAGCATCTGACGGAACATCGCTTCGACCTCTTTTTCAAGGGCAAGGGCGGCCTCTTCTTCGAGCAGCCTCCGCTCGGCCTCCAATGCCTCGCGTTCCCGGCGCACGGCCTCTTCGCGTTCCCGGCGGCGTAATTCCGCCGGAGAAACATACCCCGTGGGGATACGGTAGGTCCCGTCCTTGGACAGGCAGCGAAAGACCCAATCCACCGGACGCGAAACGGGCTGGCCCTTGCTGTCCACCATCTGGCCGTGTTCCAGCTCGTACTCCGCATACCGGAGGGCGTCCGTGAGGGAACCGGGGTCAATGTTCTGCACGGCGAGGAGCTCTTTGATCCGGCGCAGGTGCTTGGCGGTGAAACCGACCTCCATCAGCCTCGGGCACAGCTCGGGCAGCGCCCTCTCCAGCTCATCCGCCGGAGAAGCCGACACGGAAGGGGAAGCGGCACGCGGCGCGCCGAGTGCCTCCTTTTCATCCATAAGAAGCCTGATACGCATCCCGCGCCGATGGACCGTTTTCTCGCACACGCCCGTTTCCGCCCATGTAGCGATGATCCGACGGCAGGTCCGCGCATCGATACCGATGGTCTCCTCAATGATGGGGAGGGTCAGGTCGATGGTTTCTTTCTTGCCGATCCCGTAAAGCCACTTGAAGAGCTTCGTCGGATTGGCCCCATGCACTGGAGCCAGAGGCCTGAGGAGGCTGATCTGCCCTTCTCCGACCCTCTTGGGTTTGCACCGGGCCCCTGCCTGCACGTCAACTTTGGCTGTCCGGCGTGAGCGGCCATTCAGAGCGTCTGATGTGGGCGAACGCAATGTCATCTCAGCGGCCTGAACAGGTACGGTTTCTTCCTGATCATGCTTACGAGAGGCAGACGTCCCCTGCTCCGTGGAAGCCCCCGCCTCTTGTCTGTTCTCCACCGGTAGCTCTGGATTCCGCTCAGGCAGCTCTTCATGGTGAGAGGATCTTTTGTCAGGATATTCTGAGTGTCCATTCTGAACATCCACTTGATAAGGACGTTTCCGTCCATCGGGACGGGAAACAGCCGGAGATGCCTTTGAATGTCCATGTAGAGTGTCCACTATCGGCGTCCACGTAGAGGGCGCGCTCAGGGACTCAAGGCTTGAAGTTTCAGAATATTTTCCCGTTGTTTCTCGTTGCGAAGGGGAGTGCTGAGACGCCTGAGCGTCCACTTTGACAGCAAGATCAGGCTGTCCATTTTGCATGTCCTCAGCTTCTGTCTTCACAGAGACGCCAGATCGTACCTCCGTGGCGAGTCCACTTGCAAGTCCGTTCTGATCGTCCACTTTGCCAGGACACTCAGGAGAATCAATTTGCGCGTCCACAGAGGAGGAGGAGGAGGAGGAGGAGGAGGAGGAGGAGGACATTTCAGACTGTCCATTCTGCACGTCCACACCATCCGCCTTATGCGAGATTTTCGCGGCGTCAGCCTGCATCTCCTCAAGGACTCTGGCCGCCGCGATGTGATCTGGGCGCTCTGCCAGCTTGGCCGCGACGGATTCCATCAGTTCGTTGAGGCCGCGTCTGCGGGGATGCGTCTGTCCGGGGGTCATCAGAGGCTCCTGTTTACATGCCGAGGGCGGCGAGGATTTCACGGGCGACGGAGCGGAATTTCGCCGCCACCTTACTGCGGGGTGAAGATTGGAACACCGTTTCGGAAAGCATCTCGGAGGATCGGAGCATGGTCGCCTCACTGATGTACTCGGTGAGGACCTGTCCGGGATAGCGGTTGTTCAGGATGGTCAGCGAGTGCTTGTCCGCAAGCCGCCGCAAGTCAGCCATATTGTACAGGAACTTAAGCAGGACAAGCCCTTCGTTCAGCTTCGTGCGGCGGATCTGGTTGATAGCATTGATGGTTTTCGTGATACCGTCGAGCGAGAAACGCGACCCCGCACGGATGGGCACAATGATAAAGTCGGAGGCGATCATCGCCATATACACGAAAGCCCCCATTGAAGGCGGGCAGTCGATGAGGGTGATGTCAAACTCTTTGGTCGCATACTCTCTCAGCCGTTCACGGAGGGCGACGATGTATGACTCGTTCTTATAGAATTCGGCTTCGATGAAGGCCATCTCCTCAACGTTCGGGAGGATGCTGCAACCGATCTCTGTGGGATAGATGCAAGATTCAGGTTTGATTTCGGGGGCTTCTTCGTCATAAACCGAGGCAAGCAGCTCGTAAAGCGAAGCACAGCCGGGAGCGAGGTTGAAAAAGGAAGTGGAGTTGCACTGGCTGTCCACATCGACGATCAACACCTTTTTCCCTTGCATGGCCAGGGCATGTGCGAGATTGACGGTGATCGTCGTCTTCCCCACACCACCCTTGTTGTTGACGACCGAAATGATCTTGCCCATCGGAATCTCCTTTTAGTGAACGACTTGGTTTTCAGATAGAATAAAAAACGTTGAAGCACAACATTTTTAGTCTATTTTTTTTCTATATTTCTTTCGATGAATGTTCGCCCTTACGCAGCGGATGGGCTCGCGCATCAAGAGCGGTTCCCTTGATGGATTTTTGTTTGAGATAAAATCATTTTATTTCAGCATATTACAAATCCATACCTGTTATTTTTCAGACAAGCGGACATACAAAAAAAGAATGCTTGAAGGACGGATGGTTACCCGAAAAAATTCGTATATCAAATATGTTTTTGCGAGTATCCACCCTCTCAGGGATACGCCACACGGAAATCATCGGCTGTTATCATATTCCTTTTCCATTGCCTTCAGGGGGGCCATCCTCCCAGCCCTTAGACCGCCCACTCAAAAATCTTTCAGCCCCGGAGCCCGTTGGAGGATAGCGCTTACTCCACGAGCCATGCCTTTATTCACCATAGGGCGAAACACGATTTCAAAAAGATTGAACGATGTCAGCATGGGCCCATCCCTGGACAAAACGAACGTTTCAACGGCGCAGGAAAACAAACTCTACGGCGGAACATCTACCCTCCCCTATTGCACCAGTACCATTGCTGATGCCGAAATCCACCAATGCGTATTCATTTTAGCCCCAAGTTCGTGAGGCCATGACTGACCTGATTATTCCCCACATGTAACCACGTACCCGAGCTTATGGTATTCTTCTCTACGTAGCGTTATTGCATCCCCTCCTTTCTGCGAGGACTTTCTGAGAGGCCATTTTGAGAGTACATGTTGATCCATTTTTTTGAGTGTCCATTTTGCATGTCCATATGCTTATATTTCAAAAAAACACGCAGAGATATTCTGATAGCATGTTTATAAGATGAATGTTTTTTCTCATTCTTTAAACATGAAAAAGATGAATTTTTACAGCAAAATATCCACTCAAAACGGACTATCATAATGGACACTCAAATGGACACGCTCATATCATATTGTATTCTTCCAACATACAGGGAGGAACTGCAAATCTTTTGAGTATCCGCCCGTCGCCCTGAAAACATCCAATATGGACGCCCTTAGTGGACACTCACATTATCCATAAGCCGTCCCATCATCAGGAACGTCACCCCGCCTCTCCGGTTGGCCACATTCCTTACAACAATCGGCTATCCTCCACCGTCCACCAAAAGAAGAGGCCTGAGGGACCGTTTTCCCCATATGCTCCTTTCCCCAACCATCGTTCCTCCCTCAGAAGCTGTTGCTCCCCACCGGAGCATTCCCAATCGCTCTGGCGGAGACAGGCAACCATATATGGTTTGCATGGACATTGTGAGTGTCCATTTTGAGTGGAATACATGAGAGTCCTTTTTGAGCGTCTAGTATGGCAGGATATTTTGACCGGAAAAACGGCTATGCATATTTTGATCGGCCATTGTGCTCAAACAAACTGTTCGGACAAAACGTATGTCCTTTTTGTGAGGATATTCAGATCGGACACACTGAAAGGACATGCAGATCGCCGGGAAGTAGGGACATTTTGGAAGTCCAATGAGCGGGGATAGCATGTCAGGACACGCTGTCCTTGCAGTCTGGACGCCCAGCGTGTCCCGGGACAGTATGCCTGTCCAACATGCAAGGACAGAATGGCCGCTCTTCACGGACAATCATATTTATGACGAAAAGAAATGTCCCTATTCAAAAATAGATAATAAAAACAGTATATACATCCAAGAGAGGACGAAATGGACGGATATTCTGCGCGTCCATATTGGACGGCCTTTTTTCCGTTTTATCCTACATGATAGAAAGAAAGAAAAAGTCAGATCTTTCTGTTCTTGATTTCAAAACAGAAAAAAACGCTTCAAGCTGTTCCCTATTTCAAGTAAACACATCCCCCAAAAGGGGTTCCCAAAGCACGTTGTTTCCATGCGACGCTGTGTGAAGGAAACATTCCTTCAAGCCCTTCCCGATCTTTTACGGGGTCCTCACTATCAATA
>ERZ1106983.2397-NODE-2397-length-12638-cov-4.131606_pt1 | contig 12638 bp, 9 predicted proteins | sample MGYA00403693_ERZ1106983 | MGnify/ENA primary metagenome ERZ1106983 (study PRJEB35170, sample SAMEA104062420) | human gut metagenome | biome: human gut; feature: human-associated habitat; material: faeces | place: Denmark | collected 2012-07-13 ...
CGAGATTTGGAAGCGTTTTAGGAAGTGGGGCGGTATTCCGACAGGTATCACCCAAAACGTGAAAGATTTGTTGTCGTCCCGCGAGGTGGAGAACATCTTTGAAAACAGTGATTTTGTGTATATGCTCAACCAAGCCCAGGGCGACCGGGAAATCCTTGCAAAGCAGCTTAACATTTCGCAGCAGCAAATGACCTATGTAACCCATTCCGACGCGGGCGAGGGGCTTATCTTCTATGGCAACGTGATTTTGCCCTTTATTGACCGTTTCCCAAAAGATACGGAACTCTACCGCGTGATGACGACCAAGCCCGGCGAGGTGTCAGCATGAAGATAGAAACGGATAAAATCTATTGCGGCGACAGCTTGCAGGTGCTTCAAACCTTGCCGGATAACTGTATGGATTGTTGCGTAACGTCCCCGCCCTACTATGCTTTGCGCGATTACGGCACAGACGGGCAGATCGGACGGGAAGCAACGCCGGAGGAATATGTTTCCCGCATTACGGCGGTTTTCCATGAGGTAAAGCGGGTGCTTACGCCGGAGGGTACTTGTTGGCTGAATATCGCGGACACTTATTGCGGCACAGGCAGCAAAGCCGACCACCAAGACCCCAAATACCCCAAAGGCAGGAACGGGCAGCAAGTGGCGTTTAACCACCGCGCCCCCGGCTGCAAGCCGAAAGACCTAATCGGTATTCCGTGGCTTGTAGCCCTTGCCTTGCGGGGCGACGGTTGGTATTTGCGCAGTTCTATCATTTGGCACAAAACAAACCCCATGCCGGAAAGCACGCGGGACAGGCCGACCCGCTGCTATGAATATGTGTTTCTGCTTACCAAGTCAAAGAAGTATTATTACGATTGGCAAGCAGTAGCCGAGCCGATAGCCCCCACAACGGCGGGGCGGCTGAAAAGCGGAGTTAGCAAAGGAAACAAGTATAACGTTACTGTTCCGGGGCAAAACCAGCCGCAGAAAATCAACCGTCCCCGCAGGAAAGGCGCATACACCGACGAAATGATTTCCCCCGTCCGCAGCCGCCGCAACGTTTGGCAGATTAACAATGTCGGCTATCATGGCGGGCATTTCGCAGCGTTCCCGCCGAAACTTGCGGAAACGTGCATTTTGGCGGGCTGTCCTGTCGGCGGGATTGTGCTTGACCCGTTTTTAGGCAGCGGCACGACCGCAGCGGCGGCAAAAAGCCTTTCCCGCCGCTATGTGGGTATAGAGATCAACCCCGAATACTGCACCCTTGCAAAACAGCGTATTGGAGGTGATGAACATTGAGCAAGGAATTAAAAGCCCCCGACAAGGTAACGCAGAAAATGACCCGCGACGGTGCGGTTGCGGAAAACCTCACGACGGGCGAAACGTCCAGTATCAGCGAAAGGCCGCAGGAGGAAAACTATTCAGCCCCCGCAGGCGCGGCAGCGGAAAAGGTTGTGCAGCATATCGGCGCAGAGATTGAGCGACACGCAGCAAAAGGCGCGGAGAAAAAAGCCCTTGACGCGGCGCAGCCTAAAACCCATTCTTCCCGCTTGCAGTTTTCCGAAGCGGAACGGGCAACGCCGGACCTGCAAAAGGCAATCAAAAAATCCGATACGGCGGCTGACCGTTTAGACAAAGCGCGGGCAGCTATCCCCAAACAGACCAAAATCACAAAAGAGCGCGTTTTTGACGAAGCCAAAGGCAAAGCAAAGACGCGCCTTGCTTTTGAAAAAACGGATAAGCCCCCAAACGGCAAGTTGCGTCATAACCCGTTATCCCGTCCGGCGCAGGAATTGGACGCCGCCGTACATGGAAAAATCTATGAGGTGGAGAAAGAAAACGTCGGTGTGGAAAGCGGACACAGGATAGAACTTGTGGGCGAGAAAGCGGGCGGCATGACGACGCGGGCAGTAAAACGCGGCATACGCAGCCATAAGCTGAAACCTTACCGGGCGGCGGCAGCAGCCGAGAAAAAGGCAGCAAAGGCAAACGCCGATTTTCTCTATCAAAAGGCGCTGCATGATAACCCCGCCCTTGCGCACTCTAACCCGATTTCCCGTTTTTGGCAAAAGCAGCGCATTAAAAAGCAGTATGCAAAGGCGTTGAAAACGGGCGGCAAGGTGAAAAAGACCGCCGAAGCCACCGCAAAGGCAGCAAAGAAAACGGCGCAGGAAACCAAACGGGCGACGTTCTTTGTCGTCCGGCATTGGAAAGGCTGCTTGATTGTGGGCGGGATTGCCTTTATCGTGCTTCTGTTTTTCGGCGGCTTGTCCTCTTGTTCCCTGTTCGGCGGCAACAGCGGCAGCGGCTTGATTGCGTCGTCCTATCTCTCCGAGGACGCGGATATTACAGGCGCAGAAAGCGCGTATGTCGCTATGGAAGCCGAGTTACAGGATATGCTGGATAACATCGAAAGCGAATACCCCGGCTATGACGAATACCGGGTAACGGCTGACGAGATCGAGCATGACCCGTATGTGCTAATCTCTATCCTCTCCGCTTGGCATGAGGGCGTGTTTACTCTCGATGAAGCGCAAAGCACCCTTGAAATGCTCTTTGATAAACAGTATATCTTGACGGTTACGGAGGAAGTCGAGGTACGCTACCGCACCGAAACGCGGACGGACAGCGAGGGCAACGAATACGACGTTGAAGTAGCCTATAACTATTACATTCTCAATGTGGATTTGGAAAACTTCAACCTCTCCCATGTTCCCGTTTACATTATGGGCGAGGAACAGCTATCCATGTACGCTATGTATATGTCGTCGCTTGGGAACAGACCCGACCTTTTCCCGCAATCCGGCTATATTTCAAAATACTATGAAAACCCGCCAGCGGATTATGAAATCCCGCCCGCCTATCTGGAAGATGAACAGTTTGCGCGGCTCATTGAGGAAGCGGAAAAGTATGTCGGTTTTCCTTATGTGTGGGGCGGCAGCAGCCCGGAAACCTCTTTTGATTGCAGCGGTTTTGTTAGCTATGTGCTGACGAACAGCGGCCTATACAATACGGGCAGACTTGGGGCGCAGGGGCTTTACAACATTTCAACCCGCGTTTCCAACCCGCAGCCGGGGGATTTGGTTTTCTTTACGGGTACATACGACACACCGGGCGTATCTCATGTGGGTATCTACGTTGGCGAGGACGGGGACGGAAGCCCCGTCATGCTGCATTGTGGCGACCCGATACAATACGCAAAACTTGATACAAGCTATTGGCAATCCCATTTTTACGCCTATGGGCGGCTACATTACAACTGACTTTGAAAGGAGTTTATTTCTATGGCAAACACGAAACTTGACCGTATCGAACGGGATATTGAGAAAACGAGGGCGAAAATCCTTGAATACCAAAAAAGGCTGAAAGACCTTGAAGCGCAGAAAATCGAGGAAGAAAACGCGCAGATCGTGCAAATGGTAAAGGCGGTACACCTTGACGGGACGCAGCTTGCCGCGTTCCTCTCCGCTTACGCCAGCGGCGAAATTGCCTTGCCGCAGCCGGACGCAGACTATACCGACGAACAGGAGGAAACCGAAGATGAAGCATAAAAAACTGTTCCGCAGCGTTACCGCTTTGCTTGCCGCCCTTGTACTCATGGGCGGCTTTTCTGTTACCGCTTTTGCGGGCGGCGGTGACGTGAGCGACGAGCCGCCTACCCCCGTAACCGAAACCGAGCCGGAAGAAACGACGGGCGGCTATGAGCCGCAGCCTTTAACGCCGGAGGGCAACATGAGCCTTGTGGACGACATAACGGGCGAAGCGTCCGGCGATAAGCAGTTTATTACCGTCGTTACGAAAAACGGAAACTATTTTTACATCATCATTGACCGCGCCGAGGACGGAGAAAACACCGTCCATTTCCTCAATCAAGTTGATGAAAAAGACCTTTTGCAGCTTATGGAGGACGAACAGACCGAAGCCCCCGCTTGTAGCTGTACTGAAAAATGCGTTGCCGGAAGCGTCAACACCGATTGCCCCGTTTGCAGCGTCAACATGAGCGAGTGCGCGGGCAAGGAAGCCGAGCCGGAGCCGGAAGAAACCGAGCAGCCGGAGCCGGAGGAAGATAAAGGCGGCGGCATGGGCGGTGCTATTCTGCTTGTCGTGCTGCTTCTTGCCGCAGTAAGCGGCGGCGCGTTCTATTACTTTAAGATTATGAAGCCCAAAAAGGACGCGGCGAAAGGCAGCAACAACCTTGACGACCTTGATTTTGACGAGGACGACGAGGAAACGGAAGTAGTCGAAACCGAACAGACCGAGCAGGAGGACGATAATCTATGAAACTTGTAATTGCAGAAAAACCGAGCGTCGGGGCGGCGATTGCCGCCGTTATTGGCGCGAATGAAAAGCGCAGCGGATATTTTGAGGGCGGCGGCTACCTTGTGTCGTGGTGTATCGGGCATTTGATTAGCCTTGCAGACGCGGCGACCTACAATGAACAATTCCGTAAATGGAAGTACGACGATCTTCCCATTGTCCCGCAGGAGTGGCAGTTTATTGTTGCCAGCGGCAAGGAGCAGCAGTTTTCCATTCTCAAAGACCTTATGCACCGCAGCGACGTTACCGAGATTGTCAATGCGTGCGACAGCGGGCGCGAGGGAGAACTCATTTTCCGTTTTGTCTACGAACAGGCAAATTGCAAAAAGCCCTTTTCCCGCCTTTGGATTAGCAGCATGGAAGAAAGCGCAATCCGCGAGGGCTTTTCAAACCTCAAAGACGGGCGCGGTTATGACAACCTGTATCAATCCGCGCTTTGCAGAGCAAAGGCCGATTGGCTCATTGGCATTAACGCGACCCGCCTTTTCTCTATCCTCTACCATAAAACATTGAATGTCGGCAGAGTGCAAACGCCCACCCTTACCATGCTGGTAAACCGCGACTATGCAATCAGCAGCTTTAAGAAAGAGAAATATCATGTCGTCCGGCTGGACGTTGGCGGCGTTGCCGCCCTTTCCGAAAGGCAGGACGACGAAGCGGCGGCGCGGCAGATGAAAGCGGCTTGCGAGAAATCGCAAGCCGTTTGTACTTCCCTCAAAAAAGAGAAAAAGACCGTTGCACCGCCGAAGCTGTTTGACCTTACCGCGTTGCAGCGCGAAGCCAACCGCCTGTACGGGTTTACGGCGAAACAGACCCTTGATTATGCGCAAGCCCTCTACGAAAAGCGGCTTTTGACCTATCCCCGCACCGACAGCAAATATATCACTTCCGATATGGAGGGCAGCACAAAGGAACTCATTACCGGGCTTTGTTCGCTGCTTCCCTTTATGCGGGACGTGAAGCTGCAAGCAGACCTTACAAGGGTTTGCGACAACAGCAAAGTAACCGACCACCACGCTATTTTGCCGACAGCCGAGTTTTTGAAAACGGGCTTTTCTTCCCTTACCGACAGCGAAACAAAACTTATGACCCTTGTATGCGCGAAGCTGCTTTGCGCCGCAGCCGCGCCCTATGAATATGAAGCGGTTACGGCGGTTATCTCTTGCGGCGGTTATACCTTTACCGCAAAGGGAAAGACGACGCTTTGCGAGGGGTGGCGTGAGATTGAAAAGCTGTCCCGCGCCGCGTCCGAGGAACAGGACGAGGACGCAGAGCCGGAAACCGTTTTGCCGCCGCTTGCCGAGGGGCAGACCTTTGACAATCCGGCAGCGGAGATCTCCGAGCGTTACACGCAGCCCCCAAAGGCATTTACCGAAGATACGCTTCTGTCCGCTATGGAGAACGCGGGCAAGGAAGAAACGCCGGAGGACGCAGAGCGCAAAGGGTTAGGCACTACCGCAACGCGGGCGGGTATCATTGAAAAACTCATTAGCGCGGGCTTTGCCGAGCGCAAGGGCAAAAAGCTAATCCCCACAAAGGACGGGTATAACCTTGCCGCTATCCTGCCCGAAGTCCTTACGTCCCCGCAGCTTACGGCAGAATGGGAAACCCGCCTTACCGGGATTGCCAAAGGCAGCGACAGCCCGGACGATTTCATGCGCAGCATTGAGGAAATGACAGCGGGGCTTGTCAAGACCTATTCCGCGATTTCCGAGGATAAAGCGAAGCTGTTTACCCCGCAGCGGGAAGCAATCGGCACTTGCCCCCGTTGCGGCGCGGCGGTTTACGAGGGCAAGAAAAACTACTACTGTTCCGACAGGGCTTGCAGCTTTGTCATGTGGAAAAATGACTTGTTCTTTCAGCAGCGCAAAAAGACTTTCACAAAGGCGATTGCCGCCGCCCTTTTGAAAGACGGAAAGGTAAAAATCAAAGGTATGTACTCGACCAAGACGGGAAAGACCTTTGACGGAGTTGTGCTGCTTGCCGACACAGGCGGCAAGTATGTAAACTTCCGCGTCGAGCAGAACCGAAAATGATAAGGCTTGATGAAAAGCAATACCGCGCCGTAAAGAAAATGACCCGCGCCGCTTGTGCAAACAACGATTGCGGGAATTGTCTGCTGCTGGACGACGGGGAAACTTGCGTTTGTGTGCAGAGTATCAGCTATTCGCTGCTATGCCGCTATTTCCGCGAAGCGGTATTACCCGCCGACAGGCAGCTTTGCGAACAGATCACCCGCAGCGGGGAAACCGATTTGAAGCGTTGCGCGGTATGCGGCAGCACGTTTGCGGCGGGCAGCAACCGGGCGAAATACTGCCCCGATTGCGCGGCAAAGATACGCCGCAGACAGAAAGCCCAAAGCGAGAGAAACAGGCGTTTACGGATAAAAACAACTACATAGCAAGCACAGCAAACGAGTACCCGTTTGCGAGAAATGCCCGCGCTTCCCATAGAGAGCGCGGGCATTTTGCTTGTTGGGATAGTCCCAAACCCTTATATGACCGAGAAAGGACGTGATGAAAGAATATGCCGTATTCCTCATACGACCATGACAAATTGGAAACCGCCGAAACCATGCGGATAGAACGCCGGATATATTTTGAAGCAAAGGACAGGGAGATTGCCCCTTATGCTTCCTTGCCGATTGCGCAGCTACTTTCCATGCGCAGCGAAAGCGCGGCGGCAGAACAGGCGATTTTTGACGACCTTAAAGAACGCGCCGCCGCATGGGAAGAACAGGCGGGAAGAACGCTTTTGCTGGATAAAACACTTGAATATGTGAGAACGCCGCACGTCCAGCACACCGCTAATGAGTGGCAGAAAAATGAATATGACCGATATACCCGCAGCAACCGGGTATATCAGATGAATTACTACATTTACGAGAATACCCGCTACGACAAAGAAGCGCAGAAATCTATCCCGTATTCATGGACGCTTACATGGAGCGTGCGCACCAACAGCCCAAGCAGAACCCAAGCGAAGATTGCCGGACAAGATAGAAAGGTTTTCACCGACAAGGCAGCTATGGAAAAGTATCTGAATGGGCGTATCAAAGCGTATGACCGTCTGTTTACGGAAATCTCCCCGCCTATCCCGCAGGAGTACGCCGACTATTTCAAAGTAAACGGTATGCTCATGCCGGACTACACCATAGAGGGCGAAGAACCCCCGCAGCAGCAACAGGCGGCAGCTATCCCCGAAAATACCGGGCAGGAAAAGGAGCGTGAACACATGAGCGAACAGTTTTCTATTATGATAGGCAACCGCAGCCGCTTTGACGCGGGCGACCCCGGCGGCTATTGGTTGGATATGCCCGCCACAAAGGAGCAGTTGCACGAAGCTATGCGGAACGTCGGCATTACCGCCGACAACCCGCAGGATTTTTCCATTCGCGGCTATTCCGACGACCCGGAGAAACATATTGCCTTGCCTTATGAAATGGTATGCGCCGCCGACGTGGACGAACTCAATTTTCTTGCGGCGCAGCTCGAACAGCTTGACCCCGCCGAGGTTGGCAAGCTGAACGCAGCTTTGCAGCAGAAAAACGGGCTTGCAAATATTGGACAGGTAATTGACTTCACCTACAACGTGGATTTCTACGTCCATATCCCCGAAGTACATAACTACCACGATTTGGGCGACTATTACTTAAATCAATCCGGCATGGTACAAATGCCCGAAGAATGGAAAGGCGGCATTGACCTTACTACTTTCGGCAGGAACGCCGCCGCGCAGGAAAAAGGCGCGTTTACCGAGTACGGCTATATCGTGGAAAGCGGCGACGAGTGGGAACGGCAGTTTGAGGGGCGCGAAGTGCCGGAAGAATACCGCATTATGAGTTACCCGCAGCCGGAGCGCGGCGAACAGGACAAAGCCTATATGGACGCAGCCGAAACGCAGCAAGCAGACGCACAGGCCGCAGAGCCGCAGCAGCCCCGCCCCGTCGTCCCCATTATCCTTACTTCCGAAAAGCCCGCCGAAAAGGTAAAGGAGATCACCGCGCGTTTGGAACAGGGCGTACAGGCGATTTTTGACAGCGACCGCTACAAAGAGTTTCTAACCGCTATGTCGAAGTTCCATGATTATAGTTTGAATAACACTATCCTAATTGCTATGCAGGGCGGCAATTTAGTAATGGGCTTCCGTCAATGGGAAAAGGAGTTTGACCGCCATGTAAAGAAAGGCGAGAAAGGCATTAAAATCTTTGCCCCCGCACCCTACAAGGTGAAAAAGCTGGTTGATAAAATCGACCCCGAAACGAGAAAGCCCATGCTTGACCGCGAGGGAAAAGTGGTAAAGGAAGAAACGGAAATCACCGTCCCCGCCTTTAAGGTTATAACCGTCTTTGATATTTCGCAGACCGAGGGCAAGGAGTTTCCCGACCTTTCCGTTAAACCGCTGCTTGCCGATGTGGAGCAGTACGAGGATTTTTTCGCCGCCCTTGAAAAAGCGTCCCCCGTCCCGATTACTTTTGAACAGATTACAAACGGCGCAAACGGGTATTTCAGTCTAACCGACAAGCGCATTGCAATCAAAGAGGGCGTGAGTGAATTACAGGCGGTAAAGACCGCCATTCACGAAATCGCCCATGCGAAGCTGCACGACGTAGACTTAAACGCCCCGCCGGAGCAGCAAAACCGCGTTGACCGCCATACCTGCGAGGTAGAAGCGGAAAGCGTCGCTTATACGGTTTGCCAGCATTTCGGCCTTGATACTTCCGATTACTCTTTCGGCTATGTGGCTGGTTGGAGCAGCGGCAAGGAAATGACCGAGTTAAAAGCGTCCCTTGAAACAATACAGACCACCGCAAAGGAACTCATTACCGAGATTGAGGGGCATTTTACCGAGTTGCAGCAGCAGCGGCAAGCCGAGCAGGAGCAGGGCGATACCTTTTCCATTTATCAGTTAAAGCGCGGGGACGAAACAAGGGACTTGCGCTTTGAGCCTTATGACCGTCTGCAAGCGGCTGGACTTACCATTGACCGGGTAAATTATGAACTCGTCTATACTGCACCGCTTACAAAGGATATGACGCTGGGCGACATTTGGGAAAGGTTTAATATCGACCACCCCGCCGATTTCAAGGGGCATAGCCTTTCCGTTTCCGACATTGTTGTGCTTCATCAGAACGACGAGGACACCGCCCACTATGTAGACAGTATCGGTTTTCAGCAAGTGCCGGAGTTTTTGCAGGAGCAGCAGACCCCCGTATTTGACAAGCTGCCGCCCGAACAGCAGCAAGCCTTGTCCGACACCGTAAAAAACACCTTGCAAATGCTGGTTGACGCAGACAAGCGGATTTATGGCGACGTTACGGGCAAGACCCTTGAAGCAATCGCGGCGCAAGGATATTCCTACAAGGACGGGCAGCTTGAAAAGCAGCAGCCGGAAGCGACCCCCGACAGCCTTTTGACGGGTGAAACCGTTAGAACGCCGAGGGGCAATTTTCATATTACCGATATGAGCCGGGAACAGATCGAAGCGTCGGGCTTTGGTTTTCACCATGCGTCGGAGGACGGGAAGTATCTCATTATGGGGAATGGCACACAGGCTTATGCCATAGCCGCCGAGCAGCCGCAGCGGGATAATCCCTTAAAGCACGTCGAGGACACCATAGAGCAGAACGACAACAATTTTGACGGGCTTATCAACAATACGCCGCAAACGCCCACCGTTGCAGATTTTGAGCAGCGGGCAAAGGCGGGGGAAGCGATTTCCGTTACCGACCTTGCAAAAGCGGTAAAAGCCGAGAAACGGGAACAGCCGCAGAAAAAACCGTCCATTTTGAAGAAGCTGGACGAATACAAGAAACAGGCGGCGCAGCAGCCGAAAGATAAACAGAAAGAGCATAAAAAGGATTTGGAGGTTTGATAGCATGAATACCCGCTTTACCATTGAGGAAGAAAACATTGTTGCGATCTACGCCGAGGACAGCCGGGAAACAACGCTTGAAAATATCCTTGCCGCCATGCCCTACATGGACGAGGATATGCGCCAGCTTGCCGCCGCAGCGGTGAACAAGCTGCAAGCCATGACGGACAGCGAGTTTTCCGAAAGGGAGTTTATCTTGACCGACGAGGAATAGCCCATAGAAAACAGGGGCGCGGTTGCCGATTTCCGGCGCCGCGCCCCTGTTCTTTTTTGTCCTTGCGTGGACAATTAGAAAGCCGTTTTTGCGGGTTTGAATATACTTTATCGTCTATGCTGTTTCCCCGCGCTGGAAGCCGCAGAAACACAGGCGTTTTCAGCCCTTAACATTCCACTTGTTACCCTTGCTTTTCTAAATTAACCGAGCAACAATTTTGAATTTGCATGGGTGATAGTAAAACCCATTTTCTTTAATCCATGTCTTTTCATATTTCTTGGTAGAATGAAACAGTTGGATATGGTATAATAAAAAAGCACATTGTGCTTTTTAGAACTCTAAATTCAATAAATGAGGTGCAAAGGAATGAGGAAACTTCTATGTGCCATTTCGATGGCAGCTTTATTGGTAAGTATGACGGCCTGCAATTCATCGCAGGATAATTTTACGCCTGATTATGAATCGGCGATAGGGGCAATTTTTATAAACAATGAGCAAGAGTTGCCGGAAAATACAAAGGTCTATGCGGATTTTGCAGATAATAGCTACTCATTTGATTTGGACGCTGCTTGCGTATATTATTTCTCTGCCAGTGCAGATGTTGCTTATGCTGGAGATCAGAACTTTACCAGTATGACGTTTGGGGCAAACTTGGACAATGATTCCGTGGGTGCTGAAGGCGCGATAGCATATCTTCCGCAAGAGGAATCCGAAAACTCTGTTACAGCTTACTATCTGTATCATGATGAAGAAGGGGTATATTTTGATACAGAAACTTATTTTGACCGCATGGAAATCACTGATCAATGTGCCATGACAGGAATTGATTATTCCTGCCAAGTTACATTTGAAATTCAACAACCGACAACATCTTTTTCCATGATATATTATGATGAAAACCATTCGGAAATCTCCAAAACAGATTACACCCCAGAGGAAGTTACTGACTATCAAACCTTTGAATTAGGGAGTGAAGTTGGTTCGGTGGAAATCATTTGTTATGACGCTAATGGTTCAGAATTAGAAACAATGACAATTACTCCGGATAATCCCAGTACGGTGATTTGTTTTGATGATGGAGGGCAGATTCTTGCCAGCCGGTATCTCCGCTTTACTTGGGAAAAGTAATCTTGAGTTATCAAGCAGTACCAGTAAGGACAGCCGAGTAAATCGACTGTCCTTTTTATTTATGTTTGGTTTATCGCTCCTGCTCCCGCGCCCTGCTTTGGGACGGGTAAAGAATACTATCGACGTTCTTTTTGACAATGCCGTACTCCTGCATTTGCTTTTTCGCTTGGCGGTAATCCTCATACAATTTGCTTTTCCTGTCGTTTAAGCTGCTATACTCCTTGCGCAGCGCGGCGAGATCGGGCAGCTTCTTTATCTGCATTTCCTTTAATGCCCTTGCCGCAGCTTCAAACAGGATAATTTCGCTTTCATGCCCCCGCAGATACTTTTCCTTGTCCCGCGACTTCTTGTATTCCTCGTAAATCGGTTTTAACTGTCGGTATGTGGTGGTGTGCTTGATAAGCAGCGACAAATCAGACATACGCTGTTCTACCTCTTTAACCGCCCTTGCCGCCGCGTCATGGGCGGTCATAATATCGGCTATCTTGCTTTCAAGTTCGCTATAATACTCAATCTTGTTTTCGGTTAGGAAGTTCATGCTTTTAGCAGCCTGTTTCAGATTATGGATTTTCGCCCACCGTTCATAGCCCGCCGACTGTTGGGCTTTGATACTGTTTTCAAGATCGACGACAAGCCGGATTTTCTTATCTTCCCGCAGCGTTTTTGTTTTGGCAACATACACGCCCTTGATACGCTCCTTTATCGCTTCTTCCGTATAGGCCGCGCCGAGCGTCTTTGTGCGGGTAAACCGTTCCTGTCCGGCAGCGCGAAAGGAAATGTATTTGCCCTGTTTGATTTCATACCCCATTTCCTGCAAGCGGCGCAGCAGTTCGTCAAAATCTTTCACTTGGGGAATGAGAGTATCTATCGCCGTTTTCAGCTTTGCTTTGTAGCTTGTCCCTTGCTTTTCGGCGGTGTATTCTGCATAGCTTTTTCCCTTGTCCTGTCCCGGTACGACGACGGATAGCCCATGCTCTTTACATATCCTGTCGCTGGTGCGCCGGATAAAGTGATAGCTTTGCTTGTTGGAATGGTACTTTTTGTAGTCAACGAAGCTAACCGCGTTGAAAATCAAGTGATTATGCAGATGGTCTTTATCGACGTGAGTTGTCAAAACAAACTC
>ERZ1106983.2401-NODE-2401-length-12619-cov-3.399475_pt1 | contig 12619 bp, 9 predicted proteins | sample MGYA00403693_ERZ1106983 | MGnify/ENA primary metagenome ERZ1106983 (study PRJEB35170, sample SAMEA104062420) | human gut metagenome | biome: human gut; feature: human-associated habitat; material: faeces | place: Denmark | collected 2012-07-13 ...
ATCAGTTACTTAAAATATGTTATGTTTTTCTATAAGGACTACTATAAATGCTACCATCCAATGTAGTTATGATGCTAAAGCAGGCATTTCTTTTTTAACAAATCACAAAAGAATATTTTATATCGTCCTCTGCACTAATATGATAAGCCTCTTCCACATCACTGCCCCAACTGTCAATTCCGCCTACACCTCTTACCGCTCCATAAATACAAAGCACAGTTCTTCTTGCCGGCGGAAGTTCTTCATGATGAGTTGCATTTTCAATCTCACTAGCTGTATAAGGCAGACAGGAAAATGCGAACCCTTTGTCTTTCTTCTCTATTCTAAGAATCTGATTGGAATTTCCTTTTCTACAGTTATTAAGGCTTGTATGCCTTGTTACCTCCAGCCACTCTGTACCCATTCTCATTCCACATTCCTGCGGAACAAGATAATTTGTAAGGCTTATATCGTCTATCTCAAAGATTCCCTTCTCTGCTCCCGCCATTCGATCCGGATAAGTTTCTCCAGAAAGTCCTTCATATGTATATTTGTCTGCAAGTGTTGGCATAATGAAACGAAGTCCAAATACCGGAAGCTGCGGCAAGCCCTTTGCTCCTTTATAGGAAACATTTACAGCAATCTTTCCCTTGTTATCCACACTATATACCACCTCAACCGTTGTAGCAGGTGTTGTTATCGTTTCATATACATATTTTACAATTACATTCTCGGCAAATACATCACCGCCATACTTGTTGTTTTCCGGAGCACAGGGCTTTCCCTGAGATTTACCATCGGTAATTACTTCAACATCTTTACATTCAATAAACATATCTGCTGCAAGCCAGCTTCCGCTCTTAATATGGAACTTACTGCCTCTATCATTATCCGTGGTTGCTCTCCAGAAAGTCGGTTTCGGACAGCGATAAAGCCACTCATATCCATTTTTCACAAGGGATTCCAGACCACCCTGTGCATAAGAAAAAATGTAATCAAATCCTTCCCCATGAACACCAAGTGTAAAATCTCCATATACTACTCTCAATGTTTTAAATGTACAACCCATAGTAATACCTCACTTCCTGCATTGCCGGTTTTTCTTTTCTGTCAGCAAATAGAATTCCGTTTCCTGAAAATTCATAGTCTGCCGGTCTGTCATCAAAATCTCCGCCATACCTTAGTACTTCTTTCCCTGTAACCTCATCTTTTACTAAAATTGCCTGGTCAATGAAGTCCCAGATAAAACCACCCTGATACATTTCATATTTATCGATCAGCTCCATATAAGAACCAAGACCACCCATAGAATTTCCCATATCATGCATAAACTCACATAAGATATACGGTTTTTTAGCACTGTTAATCAGGTACTCTTCAACATCAGCCGTTTTTGCATACATACGGCTTTCTATATCAGAAATGGTATCTTCATACGCCCTGTTGTAGTAAGAACTTTCATAGTGAACTAATCTTCCATCCTTCTTATCTTTAAAATATTGATTCATCGCCTCAATATTATCTCCGGCATATGACTCATTTCCCAAAGACCAGAACAAAACCGATGTATGATTTTTAAATGTTTCAAAGTTATTTCTTGCTCTGTCAATAACCGCTTCTTTCCACTGCGGAATAGAACCCGGTACATTACAGGATGGCTCAATGGCTCCCAGTTTTTGAAATGAGCCATGACTTTCAAGATTTGTTTCTGACATTAAATAAATTCCTTCTTCGTCACACATATAGTACCAAGGAATCTGATCCGGATAATGGCATGTCCTCACTGCATTGATATTATTCCGTTTCACACATTTCATATCAGAAATCATCTCGTCCATTCCGATCACCCGTCCGGTTTTCGCATTCCACTCATGCCTGTTCACACCTGTCAGAATCAATCTCTTTCCATTTAAGTACATTACCTTATCAATAATCTCAAGTCTTCTAAACCCAACTCTGTAAAATACAACCTCTGCAAGCTGTCCATTCTCATAAACTTCAATAAATGCCTCATAAAGATAAGGGCTGCGATTATCCCAAGGAATTACTTTTTCTACTTCTGCCATCATAGAGCCTTGTACCATACCTGCGGTATCTTCTAAAGCGATATCTTTACATAAAAGTTTATTTCCGCTCTTGTCAGCAAGTATAAATTTTGCACTCTTTTCTCCTACCTTTACAGCAGAAATCTTTACATCTACTCTAATTGCACCACTTGTATTATCCTCGTTCAAAGTAGGTTTAATCCACATATCCTGTACATGAACATCCGGAATCGCCTTCAATGTCACATTTCTAAAAATACCAAAGAAGCGGAAGAAATCTTGATCCTCTAAAAAAGCTGCTGTGCTCATCTTGTGAACCTGTACCGCAAGCACATTATTTTTTGCTTTAATATATGGGGTCAAATCAAACTCCGATGGTGTAAAACTGTCCTCTGCATATCCGATAAATTCCCCATTTAACCAGACATACATTGCCTCTTCCACACCTTCAAAGCAAATATGGATTCTTTTACCAACCAGATTCTCATCAAGATCAAAGTGTTTTACATAAGAGCCTACCGGATTATACTCTGCTTTGCTAAACATTCCAGCTCCATCACCAGCACCATCTATGCTATGTGCACCTCTAAGGTATCTTTTCCCCTCCCAAGGATACAGCGTATTGATATACCGAATCTGATCATAACCGGCAAGCTCAATGTGACCGGGAACTAGAATCTTGTCAAAACCACTTCTATCATAATCTGTCTGATAAAAATTCATCGGTCTTTCCATAACATTGATGCTGAATTTAAAATCCCATTCGCCATTTAATGATTGCATCAGTTTATTCTTACCGCTCTTGAACTCCTCATAATTCAGATAATAATTATGATCACTATGAGCCTCTATCTGATTTACACGAAACACTTCCGGATTATCTAACCATTTAATATCTGCCTGCATAATATTCCTCGCTTTCTGAAATAGCCTCTAAAGCTTTTACTCCAGAGGCCATTTTTATTTACTGTCTTTCTGCTTTCAATTTTTCATTAGCCTCTTCCACATTCATAAATGAAAGAATGATTGTAATAACCAAATCAAAAATGAACGGAAGCCAGAGGTACATAAAATACATCATATTAATACAACTGTCTGGCTGTATCGCAGCATCACCATTGATAAATCCACTCATTTCGAGCAGCCAACCTGCAATTGCTGTACCAAGACCACCGCCAAGTTTTACACCTAATGAAGTGCATGAATACATGATTCCATCTACTCTTTTTCCGGTCTTTAAATATGTATGTTCTGAGCAAGATGCAATAACCGCATTCATGTCGCCCTGCCAAGGTCCCTGTCCTAAAGCTGCGATTGCTGTAAAGAGTAACATCAACGGTACACTTCCCATGTATCCTGCTACAACTACCAGCAAACGACCTGCTGTTGCTACCATATAGCTGTACTTATTGAGTTTATACATTCCCTTCCATCTGGAAACCAAATTAGGTGTAAACACCAATGCTATAATTAACGGAATATTTACTGCCCAGGAGAATGCTCCAAACAAATTTTTATTAAGAAGCACATATGTCATAAAATAGATTCCAATGTTAATCATTGCTCCATATAACTGTTGAAGAATATATACCCCACAAATCATTAAGTAATACTTATTGCTGAACAGTAACTTTGCCGACTGAATTAAAGTAAGTTTGTCATCCTTTTTTTCCTCTGCATCTTCACAGTCCTTCAGTTCTTCTTCCGGAAGTTCTTTTACAGAAAATACTGCAAAAGTATTTGTAATAACACCTAAAATACAGTAAATAATAGCTATGTTTCTCCAGCCTACTGCTCCACCACCTAATACATCAACCGCACTTACTGTAATTGTCTGAATAAATAAGCTTGTAGTAAATGCAAAGATGAATCTGAAAGACCCCATCTGCACTCGTTCTTTACTGTTTTTTGTTACAAGTGCTGTAAGTGCCGAATATGCTATATTGTTAGCCGTATAAAACACAGCATTCAATAATGTATACGCAATAAAGAACCAAGCATACTGTGCTGTTTTTCCAATATTAGTAGGGATTGCAAATACTCCGAATAATGTGATTGCACATCCGAAGAAGCCCCAGAACATCCACGGTCTTGCTTTACCCATTTTGCTCTTTGTCTTATCAATCATTGAACCAAAGAATACATCTGAGATTCCATCAAACAGCTTTGATACTGCAATCAATGTTCCTACAATACCCGCATTTAATCCTACCGTGTTTGTCAGATAAATCATTACAAACGATGATAAAAATGCATAAACTACATTACCTGCAATATCACCTGTTCCATATCCGACAATGTTTCGCATTTTTAGGTACCTTTTTTGCTCCATAATAACAATCTCCTTTTCTTTTGATAAATTTGTAACCTCGCCGTTGCAAATCATGTCTTTCTTATGTAAGAAATTTTACTAAATCGACTCTGAAAAATACATATCAAGAATTTGACAAAACATGCACAAAATGATACAATTTCTAAAATAACATAAATTTTGTCTATTTTTTTCATCAAAGTGCACATCAAATAAATAAACCAAGTCAGAAAAATGGGAGGGATAAAGTAAATATGTACACCAACAATGCCTACCTAAACAATACAACTATGGACATAAAAGATAAATCGAAACCATTAATTGTAACCAGTTGCGGTACTTATCACTTGTTTACCCGCCCTAAATTACCAACCTGGCGACCACGTGGTCGTCGTGACTTTCAGCTACTGTATATTGCATCTGGAAAAGCCCACTTTCATTTCAGCCAAAAAGAAGAGATTGTTACAGCCGGTCATATAGTTCTTTACAGACCAAAAGAGCCGCAAAAGTATGAGTACTATGGCGAAGATCAAACCGAAGTATACTGGGTTCACTTTACAGGAAACGATGTAACGAACATCCTTCGCTATTACGGTTTCACAAAAGGCAAACATGTATATTACTGTGGTAAGAGATTAGAATATCAGAATCACTTTAAAACAATGATTCAAGAACTTCAAATGTGCCGGGAACATTATGATGAAATATTAGAAATGCATTTAAGAGAAATATTTATCATGACACACAGACATTTTCAGACAAGTTCAAAAACGGGTAACAGCCAGATTGCAGAAGACATGGACTCTGCAACACTCTATTTTAACGAACATTATAACCAAGAGATAAACATTGAAAAGTACGCACAAAGCCACAATATGAGTACAAGTTGGTTTATTCGTAACTTCAAGAAATACACAGGATTTACTCCTTTACAATATATATTATCCATTCGAATATATAACGCAGAAGCCCTGTTAAAAAACAATATATATAATATCACAGAAGTAGCCAGTATTGTTGGATATGATAATCCATTATATTTTAGCAGAACATTCAAAAAATTGAAGGGTATTTCTCCTTCTGAGTATCGAAACAGTATTGAATCGTAGCATTACTAAAAAGTCATACCTGCACATATTTCTTTATCTTGCAATTTTTGTCCACTTTTAAAATTAATTTGGCGAGCAATATATCCTATTTGGGGTTATGATTACTTCAGAAAAACAAAAGGAGATGAGAAATATGAAACAGAAAGTAATTAATTTCATTGATGAAGTACTTAATTTTTACGAACCAGTATTTCTTCATCCGACAAGCTATGTGCGGTAACCCGCAGAAAAAACTTTTTTCCTTTTCTTAAATTATTTAACCTCGCCAGTTATTATAAATAAGAAAGAAATATTCTAAATCATTCTGTGTAAACCGCTTAGATTGATGAACAAATATTAGATTTAAGTAAAGAATAAACAGGACTGAACAGCAAATTTCTATATTTTGCTGTTCAGCTCCGCATTTTATCATGTATACCCATAGAAAAAAGAACGACTAATTTTCAATCCCAAAACACACAAAACTTTATTTTTCCTGTATTTTCAAGCTTTTCACACGCAAAATACTCTCAAACCACGTCCAAGAAATTATCATCCTTTTTTAGTACCAAAATCATCAAAAGTCCACTTTTATACGTTGCTGCTAGTCCTGCAATCGCTAAAAATCCACTCAAAAAGTTGTTGAAGCCATGTAATCTAAGCCCATTTTCCCAAAAAAGCCAAAAGAGATACCCCATGATTTCTCATTGGATACCTCTTTTTTATTATTTAACGTAGTCTAAAGTTACTGAATGTAGTCACATTCCTTTAGACATGTAATTTACATCTCTGCAATCGCTGCCTGTGCTGCTGCCAGTCTTGCAATCGGAACACGGAACGGTGAGCAGGAAACATAGTCCAGACCGATCTTGTGGCAGAACTCTACGGAAGACGGATCTCCGCCGTGCTCGCCGCAGATACCTACATGCAGTTCCGGACGTACCGGCTTACCTAACTCGATAGCCATCTTCATCAGCTTGCCTACACCTACCTGATCCAGCTTTGCGAACGGATCGTTCTCAAAGATCTTAGCATCATAGTAAGCATTCAGGAACTTACCTGCATCATCGCGGGAGAAGCCATAGGTCATCTGAGTCAGGTCGTTGGTACCGAAGCAGAAGAACTCAGCTTCTTTTGCAATATCATCTGCAGTCAGAGCTGCTCTCGGGATCTCGATCATGGTACCAACCTGATATTTCAGCTCAATACCTGCTGCTGCGATCTCATCGTCAGCGGTCTCTACTACAAAGTTCTTTACATACTTTAACTCTTTAATGTCGCCAACCAGCGGAATCATGATCTCCGGCTCTACGGTCCAGTCGGGATGTGCCTTCTGAACGTTGATTGCTGCGCGGATAACAGCCTTGGTCTGCATCTTTGCAATCTCCGGATAGGTAACAGCCAGACGGCATCCACGATGACCCATCATCGGGTTGAACTCGTGCAGAGAAGCGATGATATTCTTAATAGTCTCAATGCTCTTGCCCTGTGCATCAGCCAGTTTCTTAATATCTTCCTCTGTGGTCGGAACGAACTCGTGTAACGGCGGATCCAGGAAACGGATACATACCGGGTTGCCCTCAAGAGCCTCATACAGCTTCTCGAAATCACCCTGCTGCTCCGGAAGAATCTTCTCCAGAGCTGCCTCACGCTCTTCTACAGTCTCAGAACAGATCATCTCACGGAAAGCGTCGATTCTGTTGCCCTCGAAGAACATATGCTCGGTACGGCAAAGACCAATACCCTCAGCGCCCAGCTCTCTTGCTTTTCTTGCATCAGCCGGAGTATCTGCGTTGGTTCTTACTTTCAGTCTTCTGTACTGATCAGCCCATCCCATAATTCTGCCAAACTCACCAGCAATGGTAGCGTCTACAGTCGGGATAATGCCATCGTAAATCTTACCGGTGGAACCATCGATGGACAGAGCATCGCCCTCGTGGAATTCCTTACCAGCCAGAACAAATTTCTTGTTTTCTTCATCCATAGCGATATCGGAGCAACCAGATACGCAGCAGGTACCCATACCACGTGCAACTACTGCAGCGTGAGATGTCATACCGCCACGAACAGTCAGGATACCCTGAGCAGCCTTCATACCCTCAATATCTTCCGGAGAGGTCTCCAGACGAACCAGAACTACTTTCTCGCCTCTTGAAGCCCACTCTTTTGCATCTTCTGCAGTGAAGACAATCTTACCGCATGCAGCACCCGGAGAAGCAGCCAGAGCTTTTGCCAGCGGCTCAGCTTTCTTCAGTGCCTCAGCATCAAACTGCGGATGCAGCAGAGTATCCAGGTTACGCGGGTCGATCATGGCAACTGCCTCTTCCGGAGTTCTCATGCCTTCATCTACCAGATCGCAGGCGATCTTTAATGCAGCCTGAGCGGTTCTCTTACCATTTCTGGTCTGCAGCATGTACAGTTTTCCGTGCTCAACGGTAAACTCCATATCCTGCATATCTCTGTAGTGATTCTCCAGAGTCTTGCAAACCTCGTTAAACTGTTTGAATGCCTCCGGGAACTTGTCAGCCATCTCGTTGATATGCATCGGAGTACGAACACCTGCTACAACGTCCTCACCCTGTGCATTGGTCAGGAACTCACCGAACAGGCCCTTCTCACCAGTAGCCGGGTCACGGGTAAATGCAACACCAGTACCACAGTCATCACCCATGTTACCGAAAGCCATGGACTGTACGTTTACAGCGGTACCCCAGGAATACGGGATATCGTTGTCGCGGCGGTATACGTTTGCACGGGGGTTGTCCCAGGAACGGAATACTGCCTTGATTGCGCCCATCAGCTGCTCCTTCGGATCATCCGGGAAGTCTGCGCCGATTTTATCCTTGTACTCAGCCTTAAACTGATTTGCCAGTTCCTTTAAGTCATCAGCATCCAGCTCAACGTCCAGCTTAACGCCCTTTTTCTCCTTCATCTCATCGATGAGGGTCTCGAAATATTTCTTGCCGACCTCCATAACAACGTCGGAATACATCTGAATGAATCTTCTGTAGCAGTCCCATGCCCAGCGTGCATTGCCGGACTTCTCAGCGATTACATTAACAACCTCTTCGTTCAATCCCAGGTTCAGGATGGTGTCCATCATACCCGGCATGGATGCTCTTGCACCGGAACGAACAGATACTAACAGCGGATTCTCATGATCACCGAATTTCTTGCCGGTAATCTCTTCCATCTTGCCGATATATTCATTGATCTGGGCCTGGATCTCTTCGTTGATCTCACGTCCATCTTCATAATACTGTGTGCATGCTTCTGTTGTGATGGTAAAGCCCTGGGGTACCGGAAGACCGATGTTGGTCATCTCAGCCAGGTTTGCTCCCTTACCGCCAAGCAGATTTCTCATGCTGGCATCACCCTCGGTGAATAAATAAACCCACTTACTTGCCATTGGTTTTTCCTCCTCATACGTGTAGATATCCTCTACAGGTTTTTACCGTTCCCGGCTGCTCCTCTTTCGCTTCCCTTTACTTAAGTCCTAAACTACCTTCTCTGTTTTCTGTAAAGCTGCTGCCGCTTTTATGGCGCCGAAAGAAGGCCCTGAAACAGTCCGTACATAGTATACCATATTTTACCGCTGAGTAAAGAAGTTTTCTTTAAAAAAACAGAAAAATTTTGTACAAATTTCTGCAAAATTCGGTGTAAGCACTTCCAATTTCTGTCATTTTCGCATATAGATTTTTCATTCGTATATGCGAACAGTTTTTTCTTATTCATTCTGCTGTTACCCATTTTTGCTTTCCTGTCTTTTTTTCTTTCCTCATTTACCTTGCGCCTTCACCGCTCGCGCTTCTGCTTTTTCCTCAGCTTTTCCTTCCAGCCAGATCATACGTCCATCTTAGGCGTACTGAATCGTTTTTTTCAAATCATCTGCCGTTTTTTCATCTATTAAAAGCTTTACCAGCTCCAGCCCCAGATCCAGGGCAACGCCAAGTCCCTTTGCAGTTGTAATATTCCCATCTGTTACCACGCCCTGATCAACCACAATTGCTCCGTTTAACTCTTCCTCAAAACCAGGGAAGCAGGTGGCCCGTTTTCCTCTCAGAAGGCCGTGATGTCCCAGAACCACTGCCGGAGCCGCACAGATTGCTGCAATCCGTTTTCCTGCCTGATTCTGAGCCTTCAATGCCTGAATCAAGGGTTCACACTGGGAAAGATGAACGGAGCCTGGCATTCCTCCCGGCAGGAAAATCACATCTGCATCTGAAAAGTCCACCTCACCTACGGCTGCATCCGCCTGAATTCGAATTCCGTGAGAAGTGACAACCTCTCTATCTTCCTTTGCCGCCACTAAAACTGTGTCAATCTTGCTGCGGCGCAGCAAGTCCACCACTGCCAGACACTCCACTTCTTCTGTTCCGTCCGCAATCATTGCATACACTTTTGCCATTTGAATTTCCTCCTTTTGTTTTATCAAATTTTGTTCTGTCAAGTTTTGTAACTCAAAGGGGGCAGGAATTTTTCCTTCTTCCCAAAAACCGGGAATATTTTACTTCTGTCGATATTTCTCTGTCTGTATTACAGCACTGTATTTCAGCACAGTGAAATATTTCTATACTTTCCCTCAGAATATTCCTGTGGAAAAATAACGCCTCAGATACTTCTATTATACCGTATATTCTTTCCTCAGAAAATGAAAATCCCAAAATTATTATTTGAAAATGATTATTCCTTTTTTAAAAGAAGCCGGTAGGTTCCGTCCATTCCCAGCGCTCCCAGAGGAGCCGTAATCAAAATTGCCAGCACAGCAACCGACATAACGATTTTTCCGCAGGGAAGTCCCAGCGACATAGGCACTGATCCAATAGCCGCCTGAACCGTAGCCTTAGGCAAATAGGCAATGACGCAAAACAATCGCTCTTTTTGGTTCAGACTTGTACCAGCCATGCAGAGAGCCACACCCACACTGCGGAATACCAGGGCCAGCGCAATCATAAGCCCTGCTGCCAGTCCCGCCTCCAGTGTATAACGGATATCGACTGCAGCTCCAACCAGGACAAAAAGCAGTACCTCTGCCGCCAGCCACAGCTTTCCGAATTTCTCCGACAGGCGCTTCGACACAAAGGCCGTGCTTTTCATTTTCAAAACACAGGCCATGCTGGTCACTGCCAGAAGTCCGGAAACAGAGATAATTCCCTCCAACCACTCCTCTGCCGCCACCAGAAGAAAAGAAGTTCCCAGCACAATAATCACCTTCATGCTGTTGCGCACATAGTGCTTTCTGGCATAAGCGGTTTCAAAAAACAGAGCCAGCAGCCATCCTGTTGCGGCTCCCAGGAGAATACCCAGAAGAATCGATATTGGAATATTTAAAAAATCGGTTACTCTGGCCTGTCCGCCCTGGACCATACTGACAAAGGTGGTAAATACGACAATCACAAAAATATCATCGCAGGATGCGCCTGCCAGAATCATCTGGGGAATGCTTTTTTCTGTTCCGTACTTTGACTCCATCAGCTGAACCATTCGGGGCACCACCACAGCCGGAGAAACGGCTGCAAGCACAGCCCCCATCACCGCCGCCTCCATCCGATTTACTGGAAGAAGCGCCGGAGCAAACAGGACAAAGGCCAGAATTTCAAAGCTTGCCGGCACAAAGGACATCATCACTGCCGGCCGTCCTACCTTTTTCAGATCTGCCAGATTCAGAGACAGACCTGCCTTTAAAAGAATAATAATCAAAGCCATTTTCCGCAGATCCGCAGAGATGGAAAGAATCAGCGGATCCAGAAGATTCAGGACAAAAGGTCCCAGAACAATTCCTGTGGCCAGCATGCCAATGATTCTGGGAAGCCGGATCTGCTGGCACAGGGCTGCCATCAGAAGACCGGTAAGAAAAATAAGTGCAAGAGATGTAAGCATGGAAATCTCCTCCTAGTTGTATAACCTAATCTCATTATAGCAAAACTTCTGTTTATATGATACAATTATTGGAAATTCGTAACCGTTCAGCCATGCATGTTCCTATCTGAAGCTTCGCTGGACTGAACGGTTACCAAAAATTACAGCATAAAGGACAGCGAATCATGAAAAAAATTACTATTATTGACGGACAAGGTGGACGCATGGGAAAAGCCCTGATCGAACATCTCAAACGGGAATTTCCAGAACAGGAGCTGCTTGCCATCGGCACCAACAGCATAGCCACAGCATCCATGCTGAAGGCGGGAGCTGATTATGGCGCAACAGGAGAAAACCCCGTGCTTGTAGCAGCACGGGATTCTGATATTATTATTGGGCCTATTGGAATTGTAATTGCAGATTCACTTTTCGGAGAGGTAACCCCTGCCATGGCGACAGCTATAGGGCGCAGTCAGGCCAGTCAGATTCTCATGCCGGTAAACCGGTGCAATCACCACGTGGCCGGCTGCGAAAATCTGTCTATGAACGAAATCATTCACCGCGTTATCGAGCAGGTTCGGGAGCTGCTTTAAAATACCGAAACCGCTGCAGCACAGATCTCTCACATCTATGCCGCAGCGGTTCTTTATATTTACATATTCGTAACTGTTCAATTTCATCCTAAAAACGGAACTTATCCTCAAAGTAATTCTTCAGCTCTGCAATCGGAACGCGAACCTGCTCCATGGTATCACGGAAGCGGATGGTTACGCAGCCATCTTCCTGGCTCTCGAAGTCGTAGGTGATGCAGAACGGAGTACCGATCTCATCTTCACGGCGGTACCGTTTACCAATGGTACCGGCCTCATCGTAGTCCACCATGAAGTGGTCAGCCAGCTTGGTCCACAGTTCCCGGGCAGGCTCGGACAGCTTCTTGGACAGCGGCAGTACAGCAGCCTTGTAAGGAGCCAGAGCCGGATGCAGACGCAGTACGGTGCGGACATCGCCCTCGCCCACTTCCTCCTCGTCATAGGCATCGCACAGGAAGGCCAGAGCCACACGGTCAGCACCCAGTGAAGGCTCAATGACATAGGGGATATACTTTTCGTTGGTTTCGGGATCGAAGTATTCGCAGCTCTTGCCCGAATGGGTCTGATGCTGGGTCAGGTCGAAGTTGGTGCGGTCCGCAATGCCCCAGAGTTCGCCCCAGCCGAAGGGGAACAGGAACTCGATGTCGGTGGTGGCATTGGAGTAGTGGGACAGCTCAGCCTGCTCATGGTCACGCAGACGGATATTCTCGTCCTTCATGCCCAGGGAGAGCAGGAACTGATGGCAGT
>ERZ1106983.2406-NODE-2406-length-12579-cov-3.343820_pt1 | contig 12579 bp, 5 predicted proteins | sample MGYA00403693_ERZ1106983 | MGnify/ENA primary metagenome ERZ1106983 (study PRJEB35170, sample SAMEA104062420) | human gut metagenome | biome: human gut; feature: human-associated habitat; material: faeces | place: Denmark | collected 2012-07-13 ...
ACACTACAGATTCTGGTCCTGTCATTCCTGGTTCGAATCCAGGTAGCCCAACAAACCACCAGCTTTTTAATGACAAAAACCCGCTAAAACTGCAATTTTAGCGGGTTTTTTGCTTTTTGTGGTATACTTTCAAGTTGGTAAGGCTCAAAAAAAAGAGTCTTCCAAAATGAATGGAAAACTCTTTTTACATCAGCACCGTTTAGGTGATGTTTTTCTGCATCTATGATGGGATACCTATTGTGTCTGTGTTATGACATTTGGCTGCTACCAACCCGGATTCTGAACAAGTTTGCTCGACTTCTGAATCTCGTTTAACGGGATAGGATAGAGGTACATGCGTCTTTCAAAAATACGGGTTTCAAATGCGGTACGCTCCATAAAGTCCTCCAGGTTATCGGCATTCATATTCATACCATGTACCGGTCCGCCTTGCTTATATCCTTCTTCATCGGCACACATCCAGCGACGGACGTCGAAATAGCGTTGTCCTTCGGCGAATAGTTCGATCCGGCGTTCTTTGCGGATGGCTTCTTCCTGTAAGGCTTGGTTGCCTTTTATTTCAGGCTTGATGTCCTTTAGTAAAGGGATACCTGCCCGGTAGCGGACACTGTCGATATGTGCAATGATACGTTCATCCGAAGGATTTACATGGTTCAACGCTTCGGCATATAATAAATAGAAGTCGGCGAGACGGAATAACATTCCTGCTCTGTATTTTGATTTGGCATTGCTTCCTTGGTTTAAAAGATCACGGTTCATTCCCTTGTAAAGCAGATAGCCGGAGTAGCTCATATCCGCTTTGGAGTTATCGTCTCCGCTGCCTTTATAGAAATAAATCTGTTTCGTTGTTTTTTGCCATGTCTTGCCGGAGTAAGTTATGGCCTGATAAAAACGTGGTTCGCGATTCTTATACATATTAGGAATGCCGTCTTCGCCAATGCCTTCTTCTGAATAAAGCCCTGACTCGTGAATACTCTTGCCGTCATTCATGTAGAAATCGTCAATGGCTTCCTGCAATACACCTACACAACCGAATCCGCTATATATCGCACGTGGAGTGCATCTGCGTTCTCTTCCTTCTCCACCTACATCGCCCCATGAATTCTTGCTGGTTTGCCAGATAGCTTCCGGGTTGTTCAAACTTACCTGAAAGAGTTGGTATAGAGATTCTTCTGCATTCAACTCTCCGTCTTTATCTTTTTCTTTATAAAGGTGATAGTGAGTTTTTGCATAATCAATGAAGCGCTGCAACGCGTTTAAGGCAGTTTGCCATTTTTTGTCATCTTTCGCAGGAAACAGTTGTTTGTCCTGATTATCCCTCAATGCGATTGCTTCCGAATATCCTCCGTTAAGTAAGGGGCTTGCGGCATACACGTGGAGTTTTGCCAGAATAGCCAATGCTGCCCCTTTGGTAGGTGCTGCGCTTCGATTCTCGTTTGGAGTCCCGTCATCGTTCACTTCCTTTTCAGGCAGCTCATTGTAGCATTCATTGAGTTCGGAATCGATGAATTGCACTACTTCGTCGACAGAGTTCCGGTAATAGTCCAGATCACTTGCGGACGGTTCCGATATTTCTGTCATAATGGGGATAGGACCATACAATTCAAATAACAAGTAGTGATAGTAAGCACGTAGGAAACGAGCTTCGTTTTTCAATCTTGCCAATTCGTCTTCGTCAATGTAATCCGTAACGTCACCTTGCTGTGGGATCGTATGCGAGTATGCCAGAAATTCGTTTGCCTGACGGATTTGTTTGTAAAGACTCCAGCGCGATAAATCCGCCGATCCGGCATGGTAACCTACTGTCGGAATTGTCTTGACATTATTTTGTGCACTTTTTAACTCGTCGGAAACTGCCGGCCAGGGATTATCCAATCCCGTCAAGGCTGCATAAGAACTGGTTATAATAATGTTTGATACATCCGGAATTCCGGAATATATATATCGGTGGAAGCGACGGGCATAACCGGTATTATTGAATACTTCTTCCATGCTTAATTCTGCCGCCAGGTCGTCCGATACATCCAGATAATCGCTGCAACCCGAAAAGAATATCGTGCTTAGTCCTACGGCCACTATGATTGATAGTTTTTTCAATGTCTTCATATATATAATGTATTATATGTATTATTAGAAAGTAAAGTCAAGACCGAATGTGAAAGTCCGGCTCAGTGGATATGAGAAGCCGCCGTTGGTGTTTCCAAGTTCCGGGTCCCACATTTTGATATCATCCCATACACAAAGATTGTTTCCTTGCAGATAAACACGCAAAGCTTGTATACCGATTTTTTTCAGTGTTTTCTCCTTGAAGTTGTAACCGACTTCAATATTTTTCAGTCGCAGGAAGCTGGCATTGCGCAGCCACCAGGTGCTGGCAGCTGTATTGTTATCATAATTGGTAGAGTGCATGCGCGGGAACATTACATTTTGGCTTGGGTTCTGTTCGGTCCATCTGTTGGCTACTTCTGATCGTACAGCGGATTCTTCGACTCCCCATTGGAACGGGAAAAATGCTCCGTCCGAGCTGGCTCCTAATACGGTCGATGTATTTCCTGATCCTTGGAAGAAGATACCGACATAGGCTCCTTTCCATTCGGCATTGAGGCCGAAGCCATAAACTATTTCCGGAACGGAAGGATTTCCTACATCTTCCATTTGGTCGTTGCTGTCGATCTTACCGTCTCCGTTCAGGTCTTTGTATTTGATATCTCCCGGACGTACTCCGCTTGACAAGCCGGATACAACTCCCGGTTTCAGTTCATACTGGCGGTTCAGACCTTCACCTGTTATGTTGAAGTCGTCGGCGGTATAAAGTCCGTCAGCAATGTATAGTTTCCATGAGTTGAGGCGAGTTCCTTTCTTTTCGAGCCACGGATAGACTTGTGGCACCTGATCATATTCGAGGATTTCGTTACGTGCAAATGTAAAGTTGCCGCGTGCGCTCAGGTTTACTTCACCGACTTTATAATTGAGATTCAGACTTGCATCCACACCCTGGTTTTTCACGATACCGAAGTTTTGCCATGGCATTTGCTGGAAGCCTGTCACATTGGAAACGGTATTACGTTGCAATAGGATGTCCTTACGTTTGTTGTTGAAGTAGTCCACTTGCAGGTCAATGCGATTGTCGAATAACCCCAAGTCGATACCGAAGTTGCGTTTGTCTTCGATTTCCCAGGAAAGAAACGGTGACTCGAACTGGGCTTCGGTAATTCCATTGCCTACTCCGCCCAATGCGCCGCTATTGCTGAATCCGATATTATAGCCACTATTATCTTGTTTCATGGTTCCACGATATAAGAAGCGGTTGCCTCCGGTATCGTCGTTACCGGTACGCCCGATGGAGAATCTTAGTTTCAATTTACTTACTACCTTTTTCAAGGCTTCCGGATAATAATGTTCATTGCTGATATACCATGCCAAACCCATGGCGGGGAAGAAACCGAAGCGATAGCCTTTTGCAAAGGTTTCCGAACCGGTGTAGCCGAAGTTACCTTCTAAGAAATAGCGTCCGTCATATCCATAAGTTACACGGCCTACCAAACCTTGCTTTCTATAAGGTAAAGCGTTATTGTGATACTGTGTTTCTTTTTGCATGTATAGGAACATAGCGCCTACATCGTGTTTCTCTGCAAATGTACGGTTGTAATTGAAGGCTGTTTCAAAGTAAATCTTTTTGTTTGAACTGTTACTCAGGTTTTCTGATAACACATCGCTGCCTTCTACTACAGTCTTATATAACAGTTTGCCATTTTCGTCGCGTCCTGTGGCCAGATATTGTGTCGGTGTTTTGGTGCGTTTGGCGATATATGACATGTCTGCGTCAAAGCTGATGAGGCCTTTCCATGTCAAGCCCTTAGTCAGGAAGTCCAGTTTTTGGTCTACTTCCACTTTTGATTGGATGGAAGTTCTCCATTCTTTGGCGTATCCTGAGTTAACAAGCAGGTTGTACGGGTTGGAACGATTGCCTGACGGACGGGGATGTCCGGCCACAGTTCCGTCGGAATAAACTGCCGGCATGATATAAGACGGAGTACGGCACATGGTAGTAAAAATAGTGCTGGTTCCTGTTCCCGGATAATTGGTTTGCAGGTATTGTCCGCTGAGGTCTACTTTTACTGTTGTGGTTTTAGTTGCGTCAAAGTCAATGTTGCTGCGCAGATTGTAGCGCTTCAATCCGATATTGTTATCATAGTCATTGCCGAAATCCTTGAATATACCATTTTCCTGATAGAAGGCGCCGGATACGAAGTAACGGGCACGTTCAGTTCCTCCTCTTACGTTCAGGGTATACCGCATATTATAGGTGTGGTTTCTTAGCATTGTACCCAACCAGTCAGTGTCCGGATATAAATCACGGTCGGCTCCGGGACCGTATTTGGCTATCTCTTCGTCTGTGCGTATGCTGGCGGTCCCTTCGTTGTTCAATGCTTCGTTGTATAGGTTTAACGTTTCTACTGAGTTCATGAAAGTCGGCAGACGTGTTGGTTCGAGAATAGTTCCTTCGGCTCGGAAAGAGATTTTAGGTTTCTGTGAATTTCCTCGTTTGGAAGTAATCAAGATAACTCCGTTTGCGCCTTCGGCTCCGTAAACAGCTGTGGCGGCAGCATCTTTCAGTAAGGTAAATGATTCAATTTCATCCGCTTCAATATCCTGCATTTGCCGGGGGACACCGTCGACTAATACAAGCGGATTGGTACCGCCTTTGAAAGAACTTTGTCCCCGAATCCAAAAGTCGGCATTGTCATATCCCGGTTCACCGGAACGTTGCACTGCGATCAAGCCCGGTACTTGCCCTGCCAGATTATTGGTCATATTACGACTGGAAGAAACGGACAACTCTTTGGGACCGATGGCGTTGATGGAACTCACTACGCTGTTCTTCTTTTGTTTTCCGTAGCCGATAACAACGACGTCCTCCAGCATCTCTGTGCTCGGAAGCATTTTGATTGCTAATACCTTTTCTCCTTTATAAGTGATTTTTTGCTGTTCGTAACCCACATAAGAGAAAAGAAGTATATTGCCTTTTTGGGCTTTGATGGTGAAATTACCATCTACGTCAGTGATGGCACCGACTGTGGTTCCTTCGATTTTTATCTGCACTCCGATCATCGGCTGCCCGTTTTCATCGACTACGAGTCCTGTCGGACTTTGTCCTTGTGCATAAATTGTGTTTATTCCTGCAAATAAGGCAAACAGAATGAAACACATTACTTTTAATATCTTATTCATAAATGTTTCTTTTAAGTAAGAATTAGAAAATAATTAAGGTTACTTGTCCGTGCCGTATACATATATTTCTGCCAGGTGTCCTACAGATGAACCACTGCCCAGAGTGGGGATGTAAATACGTATCCAGCGTGCATCACATGCTTTTACGGGGACCATTTGCTCTGTTTTTATGCTACCGTCAAAGAAGTATTTTCCAATCAGGTTCCATGTTTCACCGTCATCTCCTGCATAAATCTCAAGGTTCATAGAAGTAAGTGCATTTTGTCTGGCGATGAGTCCTAATTGGCTGACACTGTTCTCTTTGCCCATGTCGAGTATTATTTCGTATGGTGGAGCTACTTCTCCTCCCTGCCATTTACTATGCCAGAAAGTGTTTATCTCTCCGTCAATCAAAGATATTGTCTGACCGTTGTGGGGGTAAGCGGCTGAAACTTCGCCTGTCTTTTCTTCCGTGTTGGCAGTCACTGTCCAGTGGTCACGGTTAATAGGGCCGCCTTGTTTGATTACGAAATAGTTGGCTACCGTTTCCTTGTCTATGTTGATGCTGGCGTCTCCTTGTCCGCTAAGTCCGCCGAGTGAAACCGGAAGAAGATAATTTCCGGGGGGAAGTGTTTCACCCAGCAGGCTAATAGCAGAGCCTCCCGTTGTCTTTCCCTTGGCGATAGTGACATCGGGAAGAGTGTAGAAGTCGGAAGGTAAAGGTATGTAATAGGTCGAATTTGCCGAATTGTAGTTGTCCACATAGTCCGCTCCTTTGGTTGCAAACGAGGTCGTCAGATCCCATTCGTTCTCAAAGCTTATCTCTGTGTCGAGATTCATAGGTGAAGTAGTCGTTCCTCCTTCTACTACGAAGTCTCCTCCGGTAGATGCAAGTCTGACGATGGCTTCTTTAACGATAAATCCGTAAAGTGTTGCCGTTCGGTCGGAGTTCATAGGAGTCCCTGTAGAGGATACCCGTAATGGAAGAACGTATTTAAGTTCATCAAAGCCGCACAGGTTGTAGATTTTGTGAGGATCATACACCAGACTGCCTCCTGTTACGCGCCTGTCTCCGCCGGGAGAGACGGAATAGGTTGCATTTTCAATCGTATAGCATTCGGGAGGTAGTAATTGATAGGAAGTGCCGTCCGCATTATTCAGAGAATCCAACAGGGATTGTTCTACTGAAAAAGTCACCGTTCCTCCGGTATCCTCTAATCCTGCCTTGGCAATGGATAGATCAATCTTGTTGAGAGGGCCTAAATCGTAAACTTCAATGGTGGAGAATCCACTTTGTGATGCTGAGAACATTCCCTTAGAACGTTCGTTATCAACATCTTCTACGCAGCTGGTAATGCATAAGAATGCCAGCAAGCATGGTGTTAGTTCAAAGCATTTTTTCATAAATTAATATTAGTTTTATTAAAGGTAAAAAGGGTAAAAACAAGTTGAAGTACTTGTGGGTACTCTTGGATTTGGAATACTTATTTCTTTCTCATAGGCATTAAAATTAGAAGTTAAAACTTTTATTTGTGTGCTGAACTATGCTGATTTAAAGTCAAAAAAATAATAGGTTCTATGTCTTAGTTCTTGTAGAACTATAATATAGTAGATGATAAGATGGAATAGAATGCATGTTGTTGATAATCAATGGGAAGTATTGGGGGCTGTAAACGTGTAATAGTGAAATACTCACTCTGTTTCTACCCGTTGATTGATTAAATGAGAATAATTGAAAAACTTATTTGTAATTTAAATATGAAATATTATTGAAAAATAGTATGACTTTTTCAAACTAATTAGTATATTTGCGCACGAATCGTTGATTTTTAGCAAAAAAGATGGTAAATCTATTGCTTAGTTAGATGCGTTAGTTTAGATACAAATGGATTAACAGACTGTTTTTTGTGCTAAGTTCTACAAGAACTTAGTTTAATTATTCCTCTATTCCTTTTTAATTGGTTGATTGTTTCGGTCAGACCGGGCGAAAAACTCACTTCTTAAATATAAAGCATTTTGGCAGTCGTTTAATTACGGGTGTAAGGGAGAAACTATTTAATTGCTATTTGGATAGTACACAGCGTGATAAAGGTTGTTATATTCTCAAAGAGTTCTCATGCCTTTGAGAAAAAATTCTCACCACAGTGAGAAAAAGTTCTCATGCCTTTGAGAATTATTTCTCAATGCGATGAGAAAATGTTCTCACGGGCATGAGAATAAAAGCGTTTATACTAACCTGCCAACGGTTAACTGCCTTTCTGCTTATCTCCGGATTTAATACCCCCTCTTCCTTTCATACACAAACATTGAATTTATCCAGTTTCAGGTGTTCGTCAATATACCGAATGCCGTCCACCTCAAAAAGTCCTCGTAAGAGAGTATGGTTCAGCGCACGCTGAACAACATACGGAGTACCTTGCAGGCAACTCTGATAAATAACCTCCTGCAAATCTGCCGCAAAGCGATCCGGATCGACTCCCGGAAGCAGGTAACCACAGATTTTACAATGCGTCAATACGTCGATAAACTGCTGCAACCAGAAGGCCTCTTCCCGTTTGAAGGAAGCGCGGTAATCTTCGTTCGCGGCGATATCCAGCAATAAAGTCTTTCCTAACGAATGCAATAACGTGAGATACCCGTTCACTGTGGCAAAAAGCACCTGCATACACGAACTGTCCATCCGCATCTGACTTTGTTTCAGACAACTTCTGATCCCGTTGGTGAAATCAGAAAGACAGATGCGGAACAGACAAGTCTTACTGGGGAACAGCTTGTAAAGCGTACGCTTCGACATCTTCATCCCCTTGGCTATGTCATCCATGGTCAGTCCGTCAGCACCGTGCAGATACATCTCGTGTTTGGTGTATTCGATTATCTGACACCGTACTTTTTCAGGATTCATACTATCCTCCTACATCCGGCCTCCGCCCAAAGCCTGATACAGTGTAATCACGCCCTGGATTTCGGTAAAACGATTGGCTACCTGTGAAAGTCTGGCGTTCAGCAATGTCTGCTGTGCGGTCAGTACTTCCAGATAAGTAGTATTATTACTATGTTCCATCAACAGACTAGTGCTTCTGGCAGCAGTCTGCAAAGAGGTGATCTGCTTATCGTAGAAAGCGGATTTCTCACGGGCCGTCTGATATTGCACCAGTGCTTCGTTTACTTCCACACCTGCGTTCAGCAATGTCTGTTCAAAGTTGAGGCGGGCTTCTTCCTGCTGTGCCTTCGCTATTTTCAGCTGAGCGATATTCACTCCCTTATTAAATAAAGGCTGCGTCAGTGAAGCCAGGGCAGAAGCAACGAATTTGCCCGGATTGATGATCATGCTACCGGCACTGTTTGTCCATCCGGCACTCCCGCCCAGCGTGATGGAAGGATAGAAGGCGGCACGGGCAGCATTCGTCGTATAGAACGCCTGCGCTAAAGAGAACTCCGCGCTACGTACATCCGGACGGTTGGAAAGCATCTGCAAAGGAATCCCTACGGAGAAGTCTTCCGGCAACTGCTGGTTTTCCAGTTTGCCGCGTTGTATCTTGTGAGGTGTTTCCGCCAGCAACAAAGCCATTGAGTTCTCCGTCTGATTGATTTGTTCTTTCAGGTCGAGCACTGCCGTACATATATTATAATAGGTGGCTTCCGTCTGAGCCAGTCCGGCTTCGGTCATCATACCGGCCTTCTTCATGGCACGGGCTGTCCGCACGCTCTCTTTCCATGCCGCTTCGGTGGACACGGAAATCTCATATTGAGCGTCGAGCATCAGCAAGGTATAATAAGTATTTGCCACGGCAGACACCAACTGTGTCTTCACCGCCTGTTCATACTCCTTGCTCTGCTCATAGGCCGCTTTTGCCCGACGTTTGGCCGTGGTCACCTTTCCGAAGATATCCAGTTCCCACGAGGCAGTCACCGGCAATGAGTAGGTCTGAGTCGCTTTGCCACGGTCGAAGCTGCTCACAGCTCCTTCCGGTGCGAGAAACAAAGAGGGCAGATAAGAGAGCTTGGACGTCAGCAACGAAGCCTCCGCTTCTTTCACACGGAGATGCGCTGTCTGCATATCCGTATTCCGTACCAAAGCCGAATCGATCAAATTCTGCAAATACGAGTCAGTAAAGACCTCTCTCCACGAGAGATTACCGAAGTTCGCCGTATCGGCGGAAGCGACGGTTTCGCTTCCATAAAGTCCTTCGGGGACTTCCGATACCGGTTTGTATTTATTGTAGATACCGCAACTGCTCAACACGAGCGTTGCTGCGGATAAGATTATTATTTTCTTCATCATCAGTTATTTTTTTCCTGCTTTAGATTTTTCTTCTTCACTCACCTTGATTTCTTCCTCGATCTGCCAGTCTTCCGTAGGTCTGCTCTGCACAGGGCGTAAGCGTTCCTGCAACCACTGGAAAGCAATAAACAAAGTAGGCACGATGAAAAGTAATGCCAGCGTACCGATCGTCATACCACCGACTACACCCGTACCCAGCGAACGGTTACCATTGGCTCCTACACCGCTGGACAACATCAATGGGAACAGACCGAAGATCATCGTCAACGCTGTCATCAGAATCGGACGCAGACGGGCTTTGGCTGCACTTACCGCAGAAGCGATCAGTCCCATACCTGCCTTACGGCGTTCGGCAGCGTATTCGGTCAACAGGATGGCCGTCTTTGCCAACAGACCGATCAACATAATCAAACCTGTCTGCAAGTAAATGTTATTCTCCAGTCCGAACATCCATGCGAAGAGGAAACTTCCCATCAATCCGCAAGGCACACTCAGAAGCACGGCGAACGGAATGATAAAGCTCTCGTACAATGCACTCAGAATCAGATAAATCATCAGGAAGCAGATACCAAAGATGATCATAGTCGTACCGCTTTGCTGATTTTCCTCACGGGTGATGCCTCCGTAATCATAGCCATATCCCTTGGGAAGAGACTGTACGGCTGTTTCCTGTACGGCCTTGATAGCGTCTCCCGTACTATATCCGTCTGCCGGCATCGCATTCACGGCGATGGAATTGTACATATTGAAACGGCTCAGCGACTCTGCACCGTAGCTGCGTGTCAACGTTACGAACTGGCTCAGCGGAGCCATCTCTCCGTTCGACATACGTACGAAAGCATTGTCCAGTGAGGTTTCGTCCAGACGGAATTCTGGGTCTGCCTGAATCATGACTCTGTATACTTTGGAGAAACGGTTGAAGTTGGACACGTACTGACCGCCATAATAACCGGACAATGTGCTCAATACCGCATCCGGTGTAATGCCTGCGCGTTTACACTTGGCTGCATCCACCTCTACCGTCCACTGCGGATAGCGCACGTCGAACGTAGAATATGCCATCGCAATCTCCGGACGCTGGTTCAATGCCCCCAGATATTGCTGGGTAGTGGTAAAGAATTCGTTGATATCACCGCCCATCTTATCCTGCATATGGAGTTCCAGCGCATTACCCATACCGTAACCCGGAATCATACCCGGCGAAATAGCGAAGACACTGGCATCCTTGATATCGGCCGTACGACCGTACACCTGACCGATGACTGCCTGTACATTATCCTCGTCATTCGGACGTTCGTCCCACGGTTTCAGTTTCAGAATCAACATACCGAACGAGCTTCCCTGTCCTGCCAGCAATCCGTAGCCGGCCACTTTCTGCACGTGCTTAATCTGCGGAATATCCATCAGACGCTTTTCGATGCGTTCCATCACTTCGTCGGTCGTAGTCAGCGAACTACCGGCCGCCGTACTTACATTGACGAATACCACACCCTGGTCTTCGTCCGGCACCAGACTGGTCTTTGTCGTATTCATCAGGAATACAAGCAACACTACGGAGCAAACGAGCAACGACCATGCCAGCCATCTGCGTTTGATAAAGATCAGCACCACATTCTTGTATTTCTCTATCAGAATATCGAAAGCCGAATTGAACGCTTTACGGAAACGTGCCGCAAAGTTATTCTTCTGCGTACCGTCTTCATTGATATAGGGTTTCAGCAGCAACGCACACAATGCCGGACTCAGCGTCAACGCATTAATAGCGGAAATACCAACGGCAACCGCCATCGTCAGACCAAACTGGGTATAGAACGTACCGGAAGTACCACCCATGAAGGATACCGGAATAAATACTGCCATAAACACCAGCGAAGAGGTGATAACAGCATTACTGATACCTTTCATTGCATCGATACTTGCCATATAGGACGACCTGTACCCTACGTCGAAGCGTGCCTGCACCGCCTCGACGACAATAATGGCGTCGTCCACCACCGTACCGATGACGAGCACGAGCGCAAACAGCGTGAGCAGATTGATACTGAATCCTGCCAGCGCCATGAAAGCAAACGTACCGATGAGCGAAACAATGACTCCCACCAAAGGAATCAGCGTAGAACGGAAGTCCTGCAAGAACACATATACTACAAGGATAACCAAGATAATCGCCTCGATCAACGTCTTCACCACCTCATGGATAGAAGCGAACAGGAAGTCGTTGGAGCTCATCATCTGTGTCAGTTCCACTCCTTTCGGGAGGTCTTTACGGGCTTCTTCAAGGAATTTATCAATGTTCTGGTTTACTTCGGTCGCATTGGAGCCCGCCGTCTGAAACACCATGCACGAAACGCCCGGATGACCGTCCATTCCACCGTGATAAGCATAGCTATCCTGTCCCAACTGTATCTCGGCGATGTCTTTCAACTTCAGGACCTCACCATTGTCCGTAGAACGAATGACAATATCTCCAAATTCTTCCGGAGTGATCAGACGTCCTTTATATTTCATTGTATACTGATAGGTTTCGTTCGAGTTTTCACCAAATGAACCGGTGGCCGATTCGATATTCTGTTCGGCAAGCACACTGGTGATATCCGATGGAATCAGTTTGTACTGGGCCATCACGTCCGGCTTCATCCATACACGCATGCTATATTCACCTCCCATAATCATCAGGTCGCCTACACCCGAGATACGCAGAATCTCCGGTTTCAGATTGATACTGATATAGTTGGAAAGGAAGTTTTCATCGTAGCTATCGTCCGGACTGGAAAGCGAGAACATCTGCAGGATACTTGTCTGACGTTTGGAAGTAGTCACACCGACCTGCGTTACTTCTGCCGGAAGCTGTCCCGTCGCTCTCGACACGCGGTTCTGTACGTTGACCGCTGCCATGTCCGGGTCTGTTCCCTGCTTGAAGTACACGGTGATACTCACTGTACCGGCATTGGTGGCGCTGGAAGTCATGTAAGTCATGTCTTCCACACCATTGATCGCTTCTTCCAAAGGAGCAATCACACTCTTCTGCAAAGTTTCCGCACTGGCGCCATAATAGGTGGTACTCACCATAATGGTAGGCGGAGCAA
>ERZ1106983.2415-NODE-2415-length-12522-cov-2.735622_pt1 | contig 12522 bp, 10 predicted proteins | sample MGYA00403693_ERZ1106983 | MGnify/ENA primary metagenome ERZ1106983 (study PRJEB35170, sample SAMEA104062420) | human gut metagenome | biome: human gut; feature: human-associated habitat; material: faeces | place: Denmark | collected 2012-07-13 ...
TTCCTATGGCATAAAAAATGAACCTGCCGTTATTATAACGCAGGTTCATAAAAAAATCCACAACAGGTATTTTATTTCTCGTTTGCCAGCTCCATCCGCACATTTTTTCCGCGGATTTTCACTCGCTTCATACACTCCAGCACTTCTCCGGCACAGTCCTCCGGAACCTCTACAAAGGTGTATTTATCGTACATATCAATGCTTCCAATCATCCGTCCGGAAATACCGGATTCTCCGGCAATGGCTCCCAGCACGTCTCCCGGCTTAATGTTCTGATCCCGTCCTACATTCAGGAAAAGCCTTGCCATTCCATTGTCCTGGCTCCGTCCCCGTCCGCCACGGCCGCTCCGCTGGCCTCTTGCGTCCCGTCCACGGCCGTAACGTCCGTCCCGGCGTCCTCTTTGATCTTTTCCGCCCCAGGAATCCAGATCATCCAGGGAGCGTGCCGGCCGGCTGTCAATGATAATATCCTCATTACTTTCGCCCATATGCATCCGTAAAAGCGCTGCCGCCAGCTCTAACGAGGTATAATCCTCCTCCAGCAGCTTCTTTTCCAGAATGTGAACGATCGGGCTTAAATCCATCTCATTCATCACACAGCCTGCCTGTTCCAGAATTTTCTCTGCCTTAATCTCTGTAATATCATCCAGAGACGGCACTGCCTGAGGAATAATCTTTGTCTTACAGTACCGCTGAATGTCCCGCAGTTTATAGACCTCCCGCCCTACGACAAAGCTGAACGCAATTCCGGTTCGTCCGGCCCGTCCGGTTCGCCCAATCCGGTGTACATAATACTCATCATCCTGAGGAATATCGTAGTTAAACACTGCCTCAACATCATCTACATCAATTCCACGGGCTGCCACATCCGTAGCCACCAGAATCTCCGTGCGTCCGTTCCGGAAGCTGTTCATAACCCGGTCTCTCTGGATCTGCTTCAGATCTCCATGGAGTCCTTCTGCAAAATAGCCCCGTCCCTGAAGCTCATCTACCAGCTCATCTACCTGCTTTTTTGTGTTGCAGAATGCCACAGACAGCTTGGGCGCATACAGATCCAGCAGACGGCACATAACCTCCACCTTGGTTCTGGGCTTTACTTCATAATAATACTGCGTCACCTTCGGTACCGTCAGCTCTTTTTTTACCACCCGGATCACCTGAGGATCCTTCTGGAAGCTTTCTGCAATTTTCTGGATTTCCGGCGGCATGGTTGCAGAAAACATAATCGTCTGACGCTCTGTCGGCAGCTGACTTAAAATAGTTTCCATGTCTTCCAGAAAGCCCATGTTCAGCATCTCATCTGCCTCATCCATAATCACTGTATGTACCTGATCAAACTTTACCGTTTTCCGGCGCATATGATCCATCACCCGGCCCGGAGTTCCGATAATAATCTGGGTGCCGTCCTTCAAACCCTTAATCTGACGTACAATATCCTGTCCTCCGTAAATCGGAAGGACCTTGATGCCATGCATATACTTTGCCAGACTGCGGATCTCCTCTGCCACCTGGATGGCCAGCTCTCTGGTGGGACACAGAGCTACCGCCTGCAGCTTTTTGTTTTTCGGATCAATTTTCTGCAGAAGGGGAATTCCAAAGGCTGCTGTTTTTCCTGTACCAGTCTGCGCCTGACCAATCATATCCACGCCCTCCAGCTGTACAGGAATAGACTTTGCCTGAATCGGGGATGCCTCTTCAAAGCCCATATCTGCAACTGCCCGCAAAATCCGGTCGTCTAACTGTAAATCTTCAAATTTCACTGATTCCATTCTATAATTTTCTCCTTTAACGATCTCTGCCCCAGGCAGAGGTTTCCAATCTCAAAACTAAATTGAGAGGGTTCAAGTGAATCTCCTGAATCCTCTCATAGTATACGAAGAATAATACTATCATAAATAAATGGGAATGTCAAACAGACTGTATGGATTTTTCTGTTTTTTTATAAGCCATTTATGATATAATTCTATCATGTTCTATTCTAACAAGGATGAATGGAGGAAATGTTTATGTGTACAGCAGTCACTTATCAAACAAAAGATCATTATTTTGGAAGAACACTGGATTTAGAATACTCCTATCAGGAAACCGTTACCGTTACCCCAAGGGATTTCCCCTTCCACTTCCGAAACGGGAAAACTCTGTCCAGCCACGGAGCAATCATCGGAATGGCTACTGTTATGGATGGTTACCCTCTGTATTACGAGGCAGCCAATGAATGGGGACTGGCTGTAGCCGGATTAAATTTCCCGGAAAATGCACATTACTTCCCGGCAGATCCGGAAAAAATCAACATTGCTCCCTTTGAACTGATTCCCTGGCTTCTTGGTCAGTGCAAGACTCTGTCTGAGGTTCGCCGCTGCCTGTCGGAGATAAATCTATGGAAGGAAAACTTTGCAGACCAGCTTCCTCTCTCTCCTCTGCACTGGATGATTTCTGACAAAGACGCTTCTATTACAGTAGAGTGTGTAAAAAGCGGGTTAAAAATCTACGAAAACCCGGTAGGAGTTCTTACCAATAACCCCTGCTTTGACTACCACATGATTCACTTGACAGAATTTATCAATCTGACCTGTTATTCTCCGGAAAACCGATTTGGCCAGGTAGAACTGCGCCCTTACTGCAAAGGCATGGGGGCCATCGGACTTCCCGGCGATTTATCCTCTGCCTCCAGATTTGTCCGGGCCGCCTATGTAAAGCTTAATTCCGTATCCGGAGACAGTGAATTAGAAAGCATCAGCCAGTTTTTCCATATTCTTGGCTCTGTAGAGCAGCAGAGGGGCTGTGTCCGCCTAGATGACGGCTCCTACGAAATCACTGGTTATACCTCCTGTATCAACACCGACCGGGGAATTTATTATTATACAACCTATGAAAATCAGTGCATCAGCGCCGTGGATATGCACCGCTGTGATCTGGATGGAAATACACTGTATTCCTATCCTCTTACAAAAGAACAGATGATAAACTTCCAGAATTAAACAAAACCGCCAGAAGCCGGTTGATCTTTTCTCTGTAATGAGATATATTTATACCTGCGCGTTTAAATACTGACAAAAAGGAGAAACAGACATCATGGTAAGAAAATATACAGGAAACAAGGCTTCTGTAAAGACAGCAGAGGCTCTGGCAAGAGAAGGATTAAAACAGGAAGAAAAGGCAGAGAAGGCGATGGAAGCTCAAAAAAAGCCGGCGGCTCTGTCTCTATGCTTTCAGTGCAATGGTCTTCAGCTAAGTCCAAAGGATGTGGAGGATGCTGTTAAAAAAGATATGGAACAGAAGGGCTATACAGCCAGAGAAATCCAGATTTATGTGAATATGGAAGAAGCGGCTGCCTATTATGTGCTGGATGGAACCGCTGGCAAGGATTACTGCGTAATTTTAAGATAATCCCCGATTCACAAAATTCTGCCTGCAGGCAGTCAAAAAGCCGCATCATCAGCTATTCCTCTGGTGATGCGGCTTTTGTATTCTTTATTCTGTTTGAAATAGAAAGCTCCGGCGCTTTTATACCTTAAACCGATACCCCACTCCCCAGATGGTTTCAATATACTGGGGCTTTGCTGTGTTGAACTCGATCTTTTCCCGAATTTTCTTAATATGCACTGTCACGGTTGCAATATCACCAATGGATTCCATATCCCAGATTTTGGAAAACAGCTCCTCCTTGGTAAAAACATGGTTGGGATTCTGGGCCAGGAAGGTTAAAAGGTCAAACTCCTTGGTGGTAAAATTCTTCTCTTCCCCGTTGATCCACACCCTTCTGGCCGTCTTGTCAATCTTCAGACCACGGATTTCAATAATCTCATTTTCCGGACTTCCACTGCCAATCAATCTCTCATACCGGGCCAGATGAGCCTTTACACGGGCCACCATCTCACTGGGACTGAAGGGCTTTGTCATATAATCATCTGCGCCCAGACCCAGGCCGCGGATTTTGTCAATGTCTTCTTTTTTGGCAGAAATCATAATAATAGGGGTATTCTTTACCTCCCGAAATCTCCGACAGATCTCAAATCCATCCAATCCCGGAAGCATCAGATCCAGAATCAGAAGATCGAAATCTTCTTCCAGAGCCCGCTTCAGCCCCTGGTTTCCTTCCTCCTCCAAAGCCACCTCAAAACCGCTCAGCTCCAGATAATCTTTTTCCAGCTCTGCAATGCTGCTCTCATCCTCAATGATCAAGATCCTACTCACTTTGTAATACCTCCTGATATTTTCTCAGCACAATGTGCATCTCTGTGCCCATGCCTTCCTTGCTGGTGGCCCATATCCGGCCTCCATGATCCTCCACAATTTTGCGGACAATGGAAAGTCCGATTCCGCTTCCTCCCTGTGACGAATTCCGGGAAGAATCTGTGCGGTAAAACCGGTCAAAAATACACGGCAGATCCTTAGCTGCAATGCCTCGCCCGTTATCCTCAATCTCGATCTGGATAAAATCTCCTACATCCTTGATCCGAATATTGATAATCCCCTTGGGCTTGTCCATATATTTTACAGAATTGCTGATAATATTGTTGATCACCCGCTTCATCTGTTCCGCATCGGCAATCACAACTACATCATCACTGACATAGTTAAAATACCCCAGCTCAATGTTCCTGGAGTCCATGTCCAGTCCTACTTCCTCCACGCAGTCTCCGAAATAGCTGTTTACATTGATCTTATTGAACTCATAGGGAATCTTGTTGGTATCAATCTTGGAGTAAAAGGTCAGCTCATCAATCAGCCGATCCATGTCATTGGCCTTGTTGTAGATCGTTCGGATATACTTGTCCAACTTTTCCGGGGAAGAGGCCACGCCATCCATGATGCCCTCCACATAACCCTTGATTGCTGTAATCGGCGTTTTTAAATCGTGGGAGATGTTGCTGATCAGTTCCTTATTTTCGATATCATACTGAATTTTTTCCTCCGCATTCTCCTTCAGGCGAATACGCATCTCCTCAAAATCCTGGCAAAGCTCTCCAATCTCGTCATCCTCCTCCACTTCCAGGGTAAAGTCCAGATTGCCGTCCCGAATCTTTCTCGTGGCCTCCTGCAGCTTGCTTAAGGGCCGCAGAACAGAACGGTACACCCAGAGCGTCAGCGCTGCGCATACAAAAATCAGAATCATCACACCAGTTACCAGCATCTGTATCATCACGGCCCGGACCTCCGGACCAAACCGGTTAAACTGGTGAAGCACAAACAGCTGTCCCATGGAAATCACCATGCCTACAAACACAATGGGAAGCAGGCTGAAGGTGAGAAATGCAATGGCGAGGCGTGTTTTTAATTTCATAAAAAATGCACCCCTTTCAGGCAGACTCCTCAGTGAGAAAACCGCCTCACTTAATAAGTATACCATAAGAAGTGCATAAAGAGTATAAAACTATTCTAAATTTTCGCTAATTGCCGCATTCTACGCTAATTTCATTGAATTTATCCAGGATCTCTTCAATCCGCAGAACTTTTTTCTCTTCTCCGCCCTTATCCATAATTGCTTCTCCCTGATGCATCATAAGGAGCCGGCTGCCGTATTCTACCGCATAGCGGAGGTTATGAGTTACCATGATGGTTGTCAAATGCTTTTCTTTTACCACCTGATCCGTCAATTCCATAATAATTTCAGCCGTCTTCGGATCCAGTGCTGCCGTGTGCTCATCCAGAATCAAAAACTCAATCGGCGTCATGGTGGACATCAGAAGCGCCATGGCCTGCCGCTGTCCGCCGGAGAGCACACCGACCTTCACATGAAGCTTATCCTCCAGGCCCAGTCCCAGGCTTTTTAGCTGTTCGCGATAAAAGTCAATCCTCTGCCGGTTGGTTCCTGGCAGCAGATTAAAGGGCTTTCCCTTGTTGTCTGCCAGTGCCATATTCTCCAGAATGGTCATGGACGGACAGGTTCCCATAGCCGGATTCTGATAAACCCGGCCAATCCGCCTCTGCCGCTTATATTCCGGCATATGGGTAATATCCTTTTCTCCGATACGGATAGAGCCGGCATCCAGAGGAATGCTTCCGCAAATCAGATTCAGGAGAGAGGTTTTACCAGAACCATTGGAGCCTACTACAGACACAAATTCTCCGTCACCGATTCTCAGGGAAAAATCATCAAACAGACACATTTCATTGACTGTACCGGTATTATAATATTTTTGAATATGATTTAACTCAAGCATGGGCTTTTCTCCTCTCCTTCTGATTGCTGGCAACCAGGATCACCAGAAACAGTACTGCTGTAATCAGTTTTAAATCCGAAGCAGCCATGCCCAAAGCAATAGCCGCAGATACGCAGGCCTTATAAACGATGGAACCGAAAATAACAGCGGTGGTGGCCTTCACTGCACCAAACCGTTTCAGAAGCTTCGTTCCGATAATCACGCTGGCAAGACCGATGACCATGGTTCCCGTTCCCGTGCTGATTTCAAAAAATCCCTTCTGCTGACAGTAAACACTGCCGGACAAAGCCACAAAGCCATTGGCCAGAGCCAGACCGATGATTTTGACTGTTCCCTTGTTTTTTGCCAGAGAGGTTACCAAAACCTCATTATCTCCTGCAGCCCGCAGAAGATATCCGGCTCTGGTCTTTAAAAACAGATCCAAAAGCACCTTGCAGATTCCCACAATCACCAGAAGAAGGATACTTACAGTCCAGGGCTTTAAGGCTTCCGGTACCGCCGTGTTCAAAAAGCTGTTGTCAAAAATCGTCTCCTTACTGAAAATCGGCAGATTGGATTTGCCTGCAATCCTCAGATTGACTGAGTAGAGAGCCGTCATTACAATAATTCCAGACAGCAGATCCCGCACCTTCAGCTTTACATGAATCAGACCGGTAATGCACCCTGCCGCCATTCCCGCAAAAAAGCTTATAAACAGCGCAGCTGCCGGATGCACTCCCTTTAGAATCACCATGGCCGTCACCGCCGCTCCCATGGGAAAGGTTCCGTCTACGGACAGATCCGGAAAATCAAGAATTTTGTAGGTAATATACAGGCCCAGAGCCATAATGGCATAAATCAGACCTTCCTCAATAACGCCGATTACAATAGACATGAAGCATTTCTCCCTAACATTTTATTTTCCACCGCTGCTTTTTGATAACCAGACCGTCTCCAGTTATTCTGCTGCAATCTGATCAAACATCTCTGCTGCAGAGCCGGATAACTCTTCTGGAATCGTAATTCCCAGGTTTTCTGCAACGGCGCTGTTTCCATAGAAGGCTGCCTGTTCGATTACCTCAAACTTCATTTCCTCCGCCTTTTTCTCTCCCCGAAGCACCTGAGCTGCCATCCGTCCCGTCTGCTCACCCAGGCTGATGTAATCCAGTCCCATAGCTGCCAGACATCCGATTTTTACCTGTTCTACCTCACTTCCAAATACAGGAATTCCCTTCTTTCCTGCCTTATCAAGAATCAGCGGCAGAGAACTTACCACCGTATTATCTGTCAGGTTCGTCATGCAGTCTACCTTTTCCAGAAGAGAATCTGCTGCCAGCGGAATATCTGCCGGAGAGGATACGCCGCTTTCCACAATCTCAAATCCATATTCCGAAGCTGCCTCCTTGTATTCTTCAATCGCGGAAATTGAGTTTACCTCACTGGTGCTGTACATGATTCCAATGGTTTTTGCATCAGGAAGCATGGTGCGAATCATTTCCAGCTGATTCTCTACAGGAAGCTTATCGCTGGTCCCGGTAATATTTCCCACCGGACTTCCATCTTCTGCTGCCAGCTCTGCAAGAACCGGATCCGTAACTGCTGTATAAATAACCGGCACGCCGGTATCCTTTGCCGCGCTGTATGCACTCTGGGCAATCGGAGTTGCGATGGCGCAAATGAGATCCACCTTCTTGGCCAGGAAATTATCCATAATCTGGCTGGAGGTTCCTCCGTCTGTCTGGGCATTTTCATAAAGCACCGTCAGATTTTCCCCTTCTTTAAAGCCCTCTTTTTCCAGTCCCTGTAAAAAACCGGTGCGGCAGTTGTCTAAAGAGCCGTGCTCTGCAAACTGTCCAATGCCAATGGTATAAGCCTCTGCCTCCGGGGCTGTTCCAGCCTCTTGTGTACCGGCTGCCTCTGTTTTTGCTGTCTCAGTTCCTTTTGATGCTTCTGAGCTATTTCCGGAACATCCTGCCATTACCATTGCCGCTGCTGCTGCCATCATTACTGCCATAACATGTTTTCTCATCATTTTTTCCTCCTGAACGCTTCTTGTTTTTTCTCCGCTGCGGCTTTGCCGTCAGCGAAGGGAAATGAAACAGATTCATGCAGGTATAGGGAGGGAACAAAGAATTGATCCTCGCGGAGCGTTTTTATATCATAGAACATAAAAAAAGTCCCAGATACAGTTTCCTGTATCTGAGACGAATTAACAAATCCGCGGTACCACTCAAACTTGACTGTAAAGTCCACTTCACTCATATACTAACATATATGCCGCCAGATAACGGTTGCGGTTTCCGTCAGCCCATACTGTTGTTCAGGGCTGCCCTCAAAAGTCCATTCGGTTACCAACTTCATACTATGCTTCCACCATGACATAGCTCTCTGTAATGTCGTAAGATAACTTACTCCTCTTTTTCAACGGTTTTATTTTTTCTAATCCTAATACTTTTTTCCTGATTTGTCAATAGCGTTTGCAGAAAAAATATGATATAATCGCTTTTAACAGAAAATGGAACCGGCAGGCCTTTTGGGGAGAGGCCGTCCGGCTGGATGAAAGGGGATTGTACTGAAATGAAGAAACTGCTGGTAGTGATTGACATGCAGAATGATTTTGTGGATGGCTCTCTGGGAACAGAGGAGGCCATGAAAATCGTTCCGGAGGTGCAGGCGAGGATTGAGCAGCACAAAAGCGAGGGGCAGGAGGTTGTCTTTACAATGGATACACATTATGACAATTATCTTGAGACTCTGGAAGGAAAGAACCTTCCGGTGGAACATTGCAAAAAGGAGACAGAAGGATGGCAGCTCTGCAGCCCTCTTAGCGGGTATGAAGGGAAGCGTTTTGAAAAGCCGACGTTCGGAAGTGTGGAATTGGCGGCATATGCCAGGGATAAGGATTATGAATCAATTGAGCTGGTGGGCCTGTGTACGGATATCTGCGTTATATCTAACGCACTTCTTCTTAAAGCGGTGCTTCCGGGCACTCCGATCCGTGTGAGGGCCGCCTGCTGTGCCGGTGTGACTCCGGAAAGCCACCGCAATGCTCTGGAAGCGATGAAAATGTGTCAGATAGAGGTTATTTAGCACTGTAAAATAATATTTGACGTCTTACTGCAGGCTCTGTAAAGGAGAACGGATGAAATTAGCCAAGTCTGGAAAATATTGTTTATGTGCTTTTATAATCATATTCATATGTATATATATGGCCGTACCGGTCAAAGCGGAAGCGAGACGTGTAGTGCGTGTGGGTTTTCCGGAGCAGGAGGGATTTACTGAGAAGGGGCGTGACGGCCATTATTCCGGATATACCTATGATTATCTTCAGGAGCTATCGCAGTATACTCAATGGGAATATGAATTTGTGGAGATGGCTGGTGACATCAATGAGTCCTTAACTGCCCTGCTGGATATGCTTGCCAACGGCGAAATTGACATGCTTGGCGGTATGACATATAGCGATGCGCTGGCGGAGATTTATGATTATCCCGGAATGTCATACGGAGAAGTGGGGCTTGTTCTAGCGGTTGAGGATGATAATTCTGAATTGACCCCGGTCAATTTTACCGGCCGTGAAATGTTGAAAATAGCTGTGACCGGTAATGGCGGGCGCCAGCAGGATGCGATGATTAAATACCTCGAATTGCTCGGCCAGAATTATGAGCTGGTCCACTGCGCTTCCAGCGAGGAGAAGCTTAAGCTGCTTCGGGAAAATAAAGCGGATGTGATGATGGATACTGAGGCCGGAATCTCAAAGGAATGCAGAATCATTGCCCGATTTTCTTTTTCACCCTTTTATCTGGCTGTGACCAGAGGCAATACGGAGCTGTTGAAGGAACTGAATGCAGGGATGGCGGAACTTAAGGAAACAGACCCACTTCTGATAGGCAGGCTGCATGACGAATATTTTAACAGAGCGGCGAGCAGGCTCATTTATGAAGAAAATGAGAAGTCCTATCTTGCACAGAATAAAACCTTAAGGGCAGTTGTTTTAAACGGTAAGCTTCCGATACAGAATGTTGCAGCGAAAACAGGAGAGGCAGAGGGAATTGCCGTTGATTTCCTTAACTATATCTCCGAGGAGACAGGTTTAACGATTGAATATATCGGCATTACGGATCCGGAAGAATACCGCTCGGTAATTTTGAATGATCAGGCCGATATCATTTTAGCGCTTCCCGGTTCCCCTCAGCTTATGGAACAGTTTGGCATTATCCATACGCTGCCCTATATGAATATTTCACAGATATTGGTCATACACAAAGGACTGGAACCGGGGGAACTGAAAGGGAAAACGGCGGCTACGTACGATGCATTCGGAAACCGGGATGAAAATGCCGGGGAGGAGAAGCTGTATTATTCACCGGAAGCGGCCATGGAGGCAGTCGATCAAGGTGAGGCGGATTACTGCTACATAGATAACTATTCGTTTCAATATTGTATTAATAAGAGAGTTTATAAAAATATTTCCTCTATCGTGCTGGCCGAGAGTGGCAGCCAATCTATCAGTATGGGCGTGGTAAAAGATTCAGATTTGGTTCTTCACGGGATTTTAAATAAAGTGATCGCATATATGCCCGAGGCTATGAAAGAGAGCATTTTTTACGAAAGCTCGATCAGCCAGGAACGGACCTCGTTTTTAGAATATGTCAGAGCCAATCCTCTGCCGTTTGCTGCGGCGGTTCTGCTTTTACTGACGGCAGCCGGAGCGGCTTCCCTGCACAATATCAGGAACAGATATGAGATGAGCCGCAAAATGGCTCTGGAATATCAGCGTTACAGACAGCTCTCAGAAGTAGTTGGAGAGTGTATTTATGAATATGATTTCCGGGGGGATGTCTTAAAATTTCTTGGTGACGGTGTGTATAAGCTGGGTGTGCCTGAGACGATTTCCGCGTTCAGCGTTTACGGGAAGCAGCAGCTTGCAGTGCGGGAAATCCCGCCTGAAGAATCCCTGTATCAGTGGATCATGGAGAAGAAGGACGGGACAAAGGATGTCCAAATCATTTTCGCCAGGGAACCTGAAAGATGGTATCGTGTTACATCGAAGGTGGTTAAGGACGATTCCGGCTATCCCGTGTATTCAATCGGCCGTGTATGGGATATCCAGCAGGAGAAAATCGAAAAAGACAGACTGCTTCAAAAGGCACAAAACGACGGACTGACCGGTATTTATAATTCCGCTACCATCCGTGAGAACATAACGAAAGCACTTAATCAGTCCAGCTTTGGCGGCGCTCTTCTGATTATGGATATCGATCATTTTAAGTCGATCAATGACAGGTACGGCCACTCCGTGGGTGATCATGTGCTGACACAGGTGGGCATGAAAATGAAGCACATATTCAAAGGCGAAATATACGGCAGGCTCGGCGGGGGTGAATTTGTCGTCTTCCTGCCGCAGCAGATGACGAGGGAAGAACTTAAGACAAGGGTGGAAGGCGCCTGCGAAGCTTTTAAGACGATAGAGGCTTCCCCCGGCTGGGACAAAATTACGGTCAGCATAGGTGTTGCAGTGAGAACAGACGAGACAAAGTTCAGCGATTTATATGAAAAAGCAGATTTACTGCTTTACGAAGTGAAAAGGGAAGGCCGTAACGGATACAGGATCGGATAATACGATTCTGTTTCCGTTACGGCCTTCCGGCTATTTACGTTTAAGCCTGGCAAGATCGGAATAAAAACCGGGATAAGAGATATTAACACAGTCCGCGTCGAGTATTTCCGTCTCGCCTTCCGCAGCCAGGGCTGTTACGGCGAAGGTCATGGCGATCCGGTGATCTTTTTTACTGTCGATTACGGCGCCGTGGAGCGGGCGGCCGCCGTGAATGATCATTCCGTCCTCTGTTTCCGTGACATCGGCGCCCATGGCTCTCAGATTTTCCGCCATGACGGTAATCCGGTTGGACTCTTTTACCTTAAGTTCGGCGGCGTCGCGGATTACGGTAGTGCCCTTTGCATAGCAGGCCATGGCGGCAAGCATGGGAAGCTCGTCGATAAGGGTCGGGATAATGCTTCCCTCAATGACGGTTCCCTGCAGGGCTGAAGACCGGACCAGCAGATCCGCTGTCGGCTCCCCCGATTCATTTTTACGGTTCAGGATTGAAATGTTACCATTCATCTGCCTGCACACATGAAGAATACCGTCCCGGGTCGGATTGATGCCCACGTTGCGGATCAGAACCTCGGAATTCGGAACAATCAGGGCAGCGGCGATGAAGAATGCGGCTGAGGAGATATCACCGGGAACGGTAATACACAATCCTTTTAAAGCATTTCCCGGTCTCAAAACAGCCGTTGTATTTTCAGTGCGGATATCGGCCCCGAACGCGGAAAGCATCAGCTCGCTGTGATTTCTTGAGATATAAGATTCTGT
>ERZ1106983.2442-NODE-2442-length-12389-cov-2.397600_pt1 | contig 12389 bp, 12 predicted proteins | sample MGYA00403693_ERZ1106983 | MGnify/ENA primary metagenome ERZ1106983 (study PRJEB35170, sample SAMEA104062420) | human gut metagenome | biome: human gut; feature: human-associated habitat; material: faeces | place: Denmark | collected 2012-07-13 ...
CAGATTTGCTTTAACGATTTATCATAGTGATATAATTACTATATAAGAAAATGATTTTCTCAAATAGGAAAAATAAAAATGGGGAGGAGAAGGGATGAACGGGGGCAGGGAAAAACAAAAGGGCCTCCAGACAGTGGAACGGGCGTTGGAAGTACTGTATCTCTTTCGGGAGTATGAGGGAATCACCCTGAGTTTTGTCACCGAAAAGCTGGGAATGTGCCCTGCGGTTGCGTACCGTCTGCTTTATACATTGACTGACAGTGGCTTCCTCCGCATGGAGAAGGCGGGGAAGCGGTATTATCTCGGAGAAAAGAGCCTGCTTCTGGGCTATCGGGCCATCCGTTCCCAGGGCCTTGGACAGACGGCATATCCCGCGATGCAGACGCTTAAGAGTAATTGCGGGCTGGATGTATTTCTCACCGTCCGAGTGGATATGCAGAGCCTGTGTGTGGAAAAGCTGGATGTAGAGGATGATTTGCAGCTTTCCATGAAGGTGGGGGGAGTATACCCCATACATAAAGGGGCCTCCAACCGGCCGCTTCTGGCTTTTACGGAGGAAGAGGAACGGGAGGCATACTGCACTTCTCTCGGGATACCGGAGGTGGAGCGGCAAAAGCTGAGAAAAGAGATGGAAATGGTGAAGAAGCGAGGCTACGATTATACCCGGGGCCTTTTATCACCGGGCCTTTTCGCCATCGGCTTTCCGGTGTTCGGTTTCCGGGACAGACTGGCCGGCTGTGTCAGCATCGGTGGATACAGTGCAGGTATGAAGGAGGAGCTGTTTGATTTTTATCTGAAGGAGACAGCCAGGGCAGCGGCGGAAATCAGCCGCCTGTCGGGAGCTGAGATTTTTTAATCTGTGTTCAATAAGTTATGTCGGGATCCAGGCCAAAGTAGGCATAAAGCTTCATTAGACATTAGAACAGATATTGTAACTATTAACTTGTAGTTCTTATTGACTACACCATTACTATACTAGGAGGATACAATGGCAAAACTGAATTTGACAATCGAACATCTGGAGGCCGCCGTGCTGGGCGGCTGCGTACTCGGCGGAGGCGGAGGCGGCTCTATGGAAAAAGGACTTAGGACGGCAAAACTGGGGCTTGAACTGGCGCCGGTTACGCTCGTGGACCCGGAGGATTTGGACGAAGATACGGTTCTTGTGAATGTATCCAATGTCGGAGCGCCGTCCGCAGCAGATGCCTGGGTGGAGCCGATGGATAACGGGCGCGTGGTCACAGTGCTCTGTGAAAAGATGGGAATCCGGGCCGGAGGGATTATTACAAATGAGGCGGGAGGAAGCGCCTCGGTCAACGGCTGGCTGCAAAGCGCTCTCCTCGGCCTTCCCGTCGTTGACGCACCCTGTAACGGCAGGGCGCATCCTACCGGTGTGATGGGATCTATGGGCCTGCATAAAATTCCGGATTACTATTCCTTTCAGGCGGCAGTCGGAGGCAAGAGGGAGAATGGACGCCGGATAGAGATGGCGGCCGGAGGCAGCCTGAGCAGGGTGGCAAGGCTTGTTCGCGAGACGGCGGTTGAGGCCGACGGCCTTGTGGCGGTTGCGAGAAATCCTGTAACCCTGGCATATGCGAAAGAGAATGGCGCCTGCGGCGCGGTGAGGCAGGCAATAGAACTGGGCCTTGCCATGATGGAAGCAAAAGCGCAGGGGGCCTGCGCGGTCCTTAACGCAGTCTGCAGTTTTCTGGGAGCCAACATCCTTGTAAACGCAAAGGTAGAGCAGGTTGATTTGCGCTGCGGCGGAGGCTTTGATACTGGGGTGATTAAGGTCGGTGATGTGGAGCTGACATTCTGGAATGAATATATGACGGCTGAAAAGAATGGTGAGAGAATCGCCACCTTTCCGGATTTGATTATGACCTTTGACGCCGAGACGGGTACCCCGGTTACATCGGCAGAAATCAGAGAAGGAATGACGGCTGCTGTTATCGTAGCAGATAAATCAAGGATAAAGCTGGGAGCCGGGATGATGGATCCGGAATTATTTATTCCATGTGAGAAAGCGGTGGAAAAAGAGATGATTTCCTATGCCTTTCCTGAGGTCGGTGACAACAGAAAATAATTGAGAAAGAGGATGGTGGGTCAACAGTATGAGAGAAGAGAAAAAGAACGTTGCTACAGAAAAAAATGAGAATATATCCGCATTTGAGCCGCAGATTATTGGAATCGGTATATTGCTGGCAGTCCTTTCCGCAATCATCTGCATGCAGATAATCGGTAAAGTCGGAGTTACCCCTAACACTTCCCTGATTGGCGCGATTTTCGCCATGCTGCTCGCAAGAATACCTCTGGCTTCCATGACGAAGTTCCGATCCCTGGAAAGACAGAATCTGCTTCAGACAATCGTTTCAGGCGCCGGTTTCTCGGCGGCCAATTGCGGATTTATCGCAGTCGGCATACTGTACGGCATCGGCAAGGCGGAGTATATCATGCCGATGGCAGTCGGATGTATCGTAGGTACGGGAATATCGGTTATTGTGGTAGGACGGCTTTTCGACTCCAAGATTTTCCCGGCACACGGGGCATGGCCTTCGGGCGTTGCCACGGCCAGCGCTATCCAGGCCGGGGACGAGGGCGGAAAGAAGGGAAAACGACTGATTGAGGGTCTTGCGCTCGGCGTACTCGGAAGCTATTTGAAGATTCCGATGGCCGGTATCGGCATTGTGTTTATCGCAAATATTTTTTCCATGGCCGGCCTGGGCATCGGCCTGATTCTCAGAGGATATTCCACCGCGATTTTTAACGGCTTTGATATGGGGGCCTCCAATATTCCTCAGGGTATCATGATTGGAGCCGGAGGGGTTGCCCTTATCCAGTCCCTTTTCATTATATTTAAAGATAAGAAGAAAACGGCGGACGAGGAGAAAGCCGACGCGGGGATTACCGTCTCGGCGGGAGCGGCTAAAAAGACTATTTTCACAAGCTTTGGGGCGTATGCGCTCGGGGCAGTGCTTACGGCAACGGTAACCGGTATCATGAGCGGAATGGACCCGGCTAAGATGGTTGTCTGGGTTCTCTGGGCGGCTTTCTCATCAACGGTTGCAATGATGCTTGTCGGAATGGCGGCCATGCATTCCGGCTGGTTTCCCGCATTTGCCATTACCACCATCTTTATGACGCTCGGTATCTTCATGGGATTTGAACCGCTTCCACTGGCAGTGCTGACCGGTTATATCGGTTCCTCAGGACCTTGCTTTGCCGATATGGGGTACGATTTGAAAACAGGATGGATTCTCCGCGGAAAGGGCGGCGACAGGGAGAGGGAGCTGTATGGAAGGAAACAGCAGGTTATCATAGAATTTATCGGTGTTGTGATCGGGATTCTGGTAGTGATGTTCTTTGCCCTGATGTTCATGAAACAGGATATCATGCCTCCGATCAGCAAGGTATTTGCTACGGCTGTTTCGGCTGGGGCGGATACAGCGATTCTCAAAGAACTTTTGGTTTGGGCTGTTCCGGGAGCGGCAATCCAGATTATATTCGGAAATAAAATGGTAGGCGTTCTTTTTGCCACGGGACTCCTCTTGAACAATCCTACATACGGTATCGCGGTCCTGATTGCAGTGGTGGTACGCATGATTTTCGGCACGAAATTCATGGAAGTAAGGGATGCAGGCTTCATTGCGGGAGACGGGTTATTCGGATTTTTCTCCAATGTCCTCAAAGCATTCTTTTAAAGCGGATTATCATAAGGCAGCCGAAAGGAGAGAGAAATGTTATTAAAACAGCTGATTGAATTATACGACAGATTGGACAGCAGCACGGCCTGCGGAGCGACGGTGAAGGATTATCTTCTCGGTATTAATGAAAAAGCCGATGTCACCGTCTATGAGTTGAAAGGAAACGGCGGAAAGACGGATATGATTCGGATCCGGGTTCCCGGAATCAATGGGAAGGCGGCAGGAAAAGCGGCCCCCACAATGGGAATTCTCGGCAGGCTCGGAGGTTTGGGGGCCAGGCCGGAACGGATCGGCTTCGTGTCCGACGGAGACGGGGCGTTGATTGCCCTGGCGGTGGCAGCCAAGCTGCTCGACATGCAGAAAAAGGGCGATTATCTGGACGGTGATGTGGTGATATCCACCCATATCTGTCCGGATGCACCGACAAAGCCCCATAAGCCGGTGGCATTTATGGGGTCGCCGGTGGAGATGTCCCAGGTCAATAAGGAAGAGGTGGACGGGGAACTGGATGCCATTCTTTCCGTGGACACAACAAAGGGCAACAGGATTATCAACCACCGGGGATTTGCCATTTCCCCCACGGTAAAAGAGGGGTATATTTTAAAGGTGAGCGACGATCTTCTGGATCTGATGCAGATTACCACCGGGAAGCTTCCCCAGGTGTTCGCGCTGTCCATGCAGGACATCACGCCTTACGGCAATGGGCTATACCATCTGAACAGCATTTTGCAGCCCGCAACGGCGACGGATGCCCCGGTTGTGGGAGTTGCAGTTACGACGGAGACGGCAGTTCCGGGATGCGCCACCGGGGCCAGCCATATCATTGATCTTGAAGAGGCGGCCCGCTTTATGCTCGAGTCGGCCAAAGCGTTCGGGCGCGGGGAATGTAAACTGTTCGATGAGGAAGAGTACGGCAGGCTCAGGGAGCTTTACGGTTCCATGAACCGCCTTAAGACACTGGACGGAAAGGAGCCGGAGCAAGCGTGAAGATAGGGGCAATTACCATAGGCCAGGCTCCCAGGGAGGATGTGACATGCGATGTCCTCCCGTTCCTGGGTGAAGGGGTTATTTTGCTGCAGGCAGGCGGACTGGACGGACTATCGAAAGAGGAAATCGCGCAGTTTCAACCGGAGCAGGGATATCAAAGCTTCAGGACGGAACCTCGGTCGTATTTGCGGAAAAATATATTCTTCCAAAGCTGCAGTCCTGTATCGGGCGATTGGAAGAGCAGGGGGCGCAGCTCATCCTGTTTTTCTGTACCGGCAGGTTTCCGGACCGCTTTAAAAGCCGTGTTCCGTTAATTTTTCCATATAAGCTTCTCAATGCGGTGGTGCCGCTTCTGACTCCAAACTCTAGTATCGGCGTAATAACGCCAAAGCCGGAGCAGATATTGCAGGCTGGGGAGAAGTGGGAAAAGCTGGTACGGAACGTAAAGGTCCTGGCCGCTTCTCCTTACGGTGATCCGAAGGAGCTTTTGCAGGCGGCCGAACAGATGAGGCGGGAGCCGGTCGATTTGATTGTGCTTGACTGTATCGGCTATAATGCGGCGATGAAAAAAGAGGTGGAGGCGCTGAGCGGGAAACCGGTGGTACTCTCCAGGACACTGCTCGCAAGAATCGCGGGAGAGATGACCGGCTGCGGCTGCCAGGCAGAAAATGCGGCCAGGGAACCGTAAGACAGCCGCATCTTAAGAGTATAAAGATATAGAGAGGCGAAAGGAGGACGGTGGAATGGATATCGTAAGCTGTGCAAAGAATATCCTGACCGGCTGCATGGATGTAAAGCCGGAGGAAAATGTACTGATAGTGACGGATGACAACAAACTTGCCATAGGGCAGGCGTTCTATGAGGCGGCAAAGGAACTGGGCTGCGAGGCGCTGCTCATGACGATGAAGGAGAGGAATTATTCGGGGCAGGAACCGCCGGGACCGGTGGCCGATGCGATGCAGAACGCCGACGTGGTGCTCTGCCCGACGGCAAAATCCCTGACGCATACGAATGCAAAGATAGCCGCGGCAAAGAACGGGGCGCGTATCGGGACCATGCCGAATATAGCGGAGGAGATGCTCAGCAGCGGAGCCATGACTGCCGACTACGCCTGTGTTGAGGCGCTGACCGGGCAGGTGACAAAGCTCCTGACAGATGCAAAGACGGCTCGGATTGAGAAGGACGGCTATGTGCTGACCATCGATTTGGAGGGTAGAAAGGGTGTTCCAAGCACAGGCGTTTACAGGACTAAAGGAGCAGCCGGGAATCTGCCGTCGGGGGAGGCCTACATTGCGCCTTTGGAGGACGGCTCCAACGGAGAGATGAAGATAGACGGTTCCATGGTCGGACTCGGAAAACTGGACGAGCCGCTCTATGTAAAAGTGGAGAACGGTAAGCTGAAGGAGATCCGGGGAAAGAGAAGTGAAGAGCTGTCCGTCCTGCTGGCAAATGAAAGGAATGCCACGCTGGGGGAGCTGGGAATCGGAACGAATGAGAAAGCGGTTCTCTGCGGAATCATCCTGGAGGATGAGAAGGTATACGGAACCGTCCACATCGCGTTCGGCACTAACGTATCCTTCGGTGGTACCGTGAAAGCGGACTGCCATATGGATGGCATCATATTGAAGCCGGATCTGTATCTGGATGACCAGTTGATTATCAAAGCCGGAGAGTTTCAGATTTAACTGTCCGCACAGTCATATTAAGACCTGGGACTGCCTTATGGCAGCCCCGGGTCTTTTGGCGATGGATGGAGTATAGTCCCTGGGGATCTTTTAAATTATCCTGAATTTGCCAGTAAACTATGCCTTTTCTTACGTTTTTCTGAACTTTTTCAATATCATATTGATCTTGAAGTGATCCTTTGTCATACTTCGTTTATTATGGTAGAACACAAATAGTCGTAAAATAAATAAAAACGGGGAGCTGAATTATGTGGCATAAGAAAAAGAATAGTGATAATGAAGAATTAATCGTGACAAATGATGCGGTGGAAAGAAAACTGCCGGATAATAATGAAAAAGAGCAGCCGGACTTTGCAGAGGAAAAAGACGTGTCGGAAGTGGAACAGGAACTTTTGGACTACATGAACGAAGACCACAGCGGCGGCAAGAAGAAAAAGAAACGGTTTGCCCGCTGGACGAAAAAACAGAAGCTGATCGCGGGAGGCAGCACGCTCCTTCTTCTGTTTATTATAAGCCGAATTGCATGCGGGGGAAGTAAGCAGACAGCCCCTGTTGTGGCGGCGGCTCCTCTGGCAAAAGGAGATGTGACTGCGGTTTTAAGTCTTAGCGGGCCTGTTTCGGGCACGGAAAGCGCAGATGTGGTTTCTAATCTCCATGCAGAGGTGCTTCAGATTATGGTAAAGGAAGGCGACCGCGTGAAGAAGGGCCAGATTCTTGCCCTGATCGACAGCAGTGACGCCCAGAAAGCTGTGGATATTGCCCAGAACTCTTACGATCTGGCAGTCAGCGAGTATAATGAAAATATCAGGGATACACAGCATAAATATGAGAAGGCAGTCCAGGATTATAACACGGCGAAGCTGAATTACGACAGAAACAAAGTATTATTCGATGCCGGCGATATCTCCTCCGCAGATTTGGAGGCGGCCGGAAACACCCTGAAAGACGCGGCCAGGGAAAAGGATTCCTTTACTGTGGAGAAGGGGAAAGTGATGCCCGATAAATCTTATGAATTAAAGGTGAAGTCGGCTCAGTTCGAGCTGGAGCAGAAAAAGAAGGATCTGGAAAATGCCGAGGTGAAAAGCCCGATTACGGGTACGGTCGTACGTGTCAATTCGAAGGTTGGCCAGTTCGCGGATAAGCCTGAGGATGAGAAGCCAATGTTCATTGTGGAGAATCTGGAGATGGAAATCGCCGTCAGCGAATATTCCATTTCGAAAGTCCGGGTAGGGCAGAAGGCGCAGATTGACGCCGATATTCTGAACGGAAAAAGCGAGGAGGGCGAAGTTGTCTCCATTTCCCCGACAGGTGAGGAAAAAGGCGGCGGCTCCTCGGAGCGTGTAGTTCCTGCCACGATCCGGATTGCGGGAGGCGCTTCCAACGGCCTGATTGCCGGCATCACCGCCAAGGCGTCGCTTGTGACAGGGGAAGCGAAAGGTGTCTTTACGGTTCCTCAGACGGCTCTTGTGACAGGGGAGGACGGAAGTCTCAGCGTTGCAGTTGTCAACAGCTCAGATAATACGGTACATATGGTTCCTGTTACGACGGGAGTGGAGAGTGATCTTTCCGTGGAGGTGAATGCCGTGGAAGAAGGCGCACTGACGGAGGGAATGATGATTGTGACATCTCCGGCAGGACTCACGGAAGGGATGGCGGTGACGCTCCGATGAGAAATAAAGCGATGAGTAAAGCTTTGCAGGGAGCCGTTCACACAGTGCCGGAGCAGAATAAGGGAGGCACAGACAATGATTGACAGAAGAAAACTCCAGACCAGAATCAGGAAGAGGCTGGACCGCAAAGCCGAGCTTCCAGAGGTAGATACAGACGAGCTGATTAAGATTGTCAATCTCTGTAAGGTATATGATACGGGGGCGGTCAAAGTAATCGGCCTTAAAAATATAAACCTGACGATAAAAAAAGGTGAATTTGTTGCGATTATGGGCCAGTCCGGCTCGGGTAAATCCACGCTGATGAATATCCTGGGCTGTCTTGACAGGCCTGTGATGGGACATTATTATCTGGACGGAATTGACATCTCCGCATTAAACCAGGATCAGCTTTCCAGAATCAGAAACCAGAAGATTGGCTTTGTATTCCAGTCGTTCAACCTGATTTCCAGAACATCGGCGGCAAAGAATGTGGAGCTTCCGATGACCTATGCCCATATGCCGAAGAAACTGAGGCATGAACGTGCGGTAGAGCTTTTGGGCCGCGTGGGGCTGGGGGAGAGAACGGAGCATATGCCCAACGAGATGTCGGGAGGCCAGAGACAGAGGGTAGCCATCGCCAGGGCGCTGGCCAATGAGCCGCCGTTAATCCTGGCGGATGAGCCGACCGGTAACCTGGACACTGCTTCTTCGGTCGAGATTATGGATCTGTTCTCCAAGCTTCACGACGAAGGCGCCACCGTGGTTGTGGTTACCCACGAGGAAGATATTGCGGCATTCACGGATCGTGTTATCAAGTTCCGTGACGGGGAGATTGTCAGCGATGTGAGGAAAGACAGAGCCGGGGGGAAGAAGGTGGAGTCATGCTGATAGAAAATATGATTATGGCATTTTCCGCGCTCAGAGCCAACAAGATGAGGTCGTTCCTGACGATGCTGGGAATCATCATCGGTATCGGCTCGGTTATCTCGATAGTATCCATCGGCGACACGATGAGGGGGATGTTTTCCAGCCTTTACCAGGATATTGGCATTACCCAGGCGTATCTGGGAATTGGATACTGGATTGACGACACCAGGCAGAGCGATTATTTTACCATGGATGAGCTGAGCAGGATTAAATCGGTATTTGGAGATAAAATCAGCTACATTGACAGCGCCATGAGTACCTCCGCCGATGCGGTTGCCGGACGCAAAAAGGTAAAATTCGGTTTCAGCGGCCTGGATTATAATTATATCGACGTACAGCCTGTTGATATACTGTACGGCAGATATCTGAATGAGGCGGATGTGAAAGCGCGTAAAACAAACGCCGTTCTGGATGTGGACAGCGCAAAGATGCTGTTCGGGACAGAGGATGCGGTGGGGAAAACCTTCCGCACGGAGCTGTTTGGCAACGTAGCAGAGTTTACCGTTGTGGGTGTATATGAGAAGAAGATGAGCGCATTCCAGAAGCTGATGATGGGGACGCCAAGTGATAAGGGAACGGCCCATATTCCGTGGACGCTGCTGACCTGGCCTAATGATCACTTCTATTACTGTCATTTCTTTGCCGACACGTCGATGAGCGAGGCTGAGCTGAACACATTTTATGACGATCTGCTGAGTTATGTGGCAAAGCTGAAAGACCGTAAAAAGTCGGACTTCTATATGGAGACGGCGATCAGCCAGATGGGCCAGGTGGATTCCATGATGGCAGGGCTTTCCCTGGCGGTGGGCGGCATCGCGGCTATTTCGCTGATTGTAGGCGGGATTGGAATTATGAATATCATGCTGGTTTCGGTAACGGAGCGGACTAGAGAAATCGGAATCAGAAAAGCGCTGGGGGCCAGGACCCGGGATGTCCTGATCCAGTTCCTTACGGAATCTGCCATCCTTTCGGCCTGCGGAGGAATCATAGGGATTCTTCTGGGCGGCGGCCTGGTCACTCTGGTGGGGGCGGCCATCGGAGTCCCGACGATTGTCAAACCGGGAGTCATTCTGGTGGCGGTTACTTTTTCCGCTGTAGTCGGAATCTTCTTTGGACTTTATCCGGCCTCCAAGGCGGCGAAATCAGATCCGATTGACGCGCTGCGATATGAGTAAATGAGAAAAATAATAGCGAATTTTCATTTTATTTACAATTTTATGAAAATTATTTAAGACACTCGCCATTTACCTGAACTTATGCTATAATAAATTGATACGTTTATGGTAAATGGGGAGTGAACTTATGCTCAATGAAGAGAAGATCAGGCTGATGGCCGACCTGGCTGTTTTCGAGAAAAAGAACGGCGGCAGGATGCAGGCGGTTACCAGTTACTTCAAAAGTGATTATATCAGCCGGAACATGATTCGCGGTTTTATCAGCTATACTCTCTGCTGCGTGATGATTCTGGCTATCTGGGTTTTATTTAATATGGATGTTTTCCTGAGCACCATAGGTATCGACGCTCTCACAGGGCTTGCCTGGAAGGGCGGGGCGGTTTACCTTGTGGGGCTTGTTCTGTATATGGCGCTAATCTGCGTTATTTACGGCAAACGATACGATTATCAGGCTAGAAAAAACCGTATTTATATTGCGAAATTAAAGCATCTGGACAAGCGCTATGATTACCACAGCCGTTCCAGGGAACTTGCGAGGGAGGGCAGACGCGTATGATGGGACTTCTGGTTTTTAAGGAGAGGCTCAAAGCATTTTACGGTAAAAACAGCGCATTTGTAATTCCTGTCCTGAAATTTATCGTAGGATTTACCGCCATCTTTCTGATTAACAGGAACGCCGGTTTTATGCCTAAGATTTCAGGCCCCTTCGTACCGGTGGCTATAGGACTTGTATCCACCTGTCTGCCGTATGGGACGATCGCGTTTCTGGCAGGCGGATTTCTTTTGATACAGCTTTATGCCGCATCTTTGGAGGTAGCGGTGATTACCTGTATTTTCCTGCTGATTGTAGTCCTGCTTTACTATGGATTCCAGCCGGGAGACAGTATTCTGCTTCTGGCAACGCCGATCCTGTTCTTTTTTAAAGTGCCGTTTGCCATTCCGATTCTGGTGGGCCTGGCGGGCAGCCTGGTTTCGGTAATACCGATGAGCTGCGGTATCTTTATTTATTATGTGATTATGTATGTGAAGCAGAACAGCAGTTTTCTGGCGGGCAGTGAACAGGTAGAGATGACGCAGGTATTTGCACAGGTTGTGAAAAGCCTCATTGGCAATCAGACGATGCTTGTCATGGTAGCGGCGGGATGTCTGGGCGTTTTGGTCGTCCATGTCGTGAAAAATCTTTCAATTAATTACTCCTGGGGGACGGCGATAGCGGCCGGTTCCATTATCCAGCTGATTGTGATATTTGTCGGTGACTTTAAGTTCGGTGTGTCGGTATCGGTGCCGGGCCTTATAATTGCCATTATATTATCCGCAGCGGTTGCGGGAGTGTATCACTTCTTCGTTTTTGCCGTAGACTATAGCAGAACGGAGTACGTGCAGTTTGAGGATGACGATTACTATTATTATGTGAAGGCGGTTCCCAAAATTGCGGTAACTAAGCCTGAGGTAAAGGTACAGAAGATTAATACGCGCAGAACGCCGAAGCACTGAGAACGTGCGGCGGCAAGTTAGAATGAATGACAGAAGGAGGTGAGCGCATGGCAGAGATTCTAAGGGAACTTTATTCCTGGATAGCATTTGTGCCGGAGATTACTTTCAAGAACTTCTTAGAGATTGCAATCATTACGATAGTCGTTTATGAGATGCTGGTATGGATTAAGAATACAAGAGCATGGACTCTTCTGAAAGGGATTCTCTTTATTTTTGCGTTCGTACTTTTAGCGGCCATACTGGAGCTGGATACCATCCTGTGGCTGCTCGAGAAGACTTCCTATATTGCGGTGACGGCGATTCTTATCATATTCCAGCCGGAGCTGCGAAAAGCCCTGGAACAGCTTGGCAGCAAGAATGTCCTGACCAATCTTTTCACGGCCGATGATGTGAAGAAGAATGAAAGTTTTAATGAGAAGACAATCAATGAGCTGGTAAGGGCCAGCTTTGAGATGGGCAAGGTTAAGACCGGAGCCCTGATGGTAATCGAGAGATCAACTCCTCTCGGAGAGATCGAGAGAACCGGAATCGAAGTGGATGGCATTGTCACCAGCCAGCTTTTGATTAATATATTTGAACATAATACGCCTCTGCATGACGGAGCCGTTGTGATCCGCGGAAACCGTGTCACGGCTGCAACCTGTTATCTGCCGCTGTCGGACAATATGGGCATCAGCAAGGATCTGGGTACGAGACACCGGGCGGCCGTGGGAGTCAGCGAGGCTTCGGACAGTGTGACCATCGTCGTTTCGGAGGAAACAGGACGGG
>ERZ1106983.2445-NODE-2445-length-12382-cov-23.274033_pt1 | contig 12382 bp, 9 predicted proteins | sample MGYA00403693_ERZ1106983 | MGnify/ENA primary metagenome ERZ1106983 (study PRJEB35170, sample SAMEA104062420) | human gut metagenome | biome: human gut; feature: human-associated habitat; material: faeces | place: Denmark | collected 2012-07-13 ...
CGCACGGTGGTGTGAGAGGTCGGGAAATTTAGTTAAATTTCCCTCCTACTCGATTACGAATCCGACAAAAAGCATAAAATGTCTGTATGTATTTAAGATAAAAGGTGCTAGGATAAAATAAAAAGATTTGCAGAAGTCGGAAGGGCGTGGTTATTGATATGAAGAAAGACAAACTTGTAATTATGGACTGGGGCGGAGTGGTTGAATCCCACAGCGAAGAAAGCTACCTGGCACATAATGTCGTAAAGCATGTATTGGAGCAGTTCACAACGGAACCGTTACCACATAATTTTAATGAGGTATTTGAACAGTCTCTTATGGTAGATGGTGTACCGATTAATGAGATTGCAGGTACTAAGAAGCTGCAGGCATATCTGGATAAGCTTTTTGCTGCATGTCATATTGAAGTGCATCCGGAGCTGTATATAGATTTTATGGATATTTACACACAGATTACATCAGATACACCTTATGACAGGGAGCTTGCCAGATATCTGGCAGGTCTACAGGAGAGATGCTATACGGGAATATTGTCCAATCTTACCGTATTGGATGGACCACGCCAGAACAGACAGCTGGGCTGGGAGAATTACGATTACAGATGGCTGTCTTATGAGACCGGTTGTATGAAACCGGATCTGGAAGCATATCGCCTGGTGGAGAAGGACAGTAACATGTCCGGCAGTCAGATCCTTTTTATCGAAGATGTGGAAGAGAATCTGGCGATACCAAGAGAGAAGTTTGGCTGGCAGACCTATGCAGCACAATATAAGGGAACCAAAGGGACAATAGATGTTATTGAGAGGTTCCTTGCACAGTAAATGCGTAATAGTATCATAATGGGAGGATTCCATGAGTTTTCATAAAAAAGCATTGTACACAGATATGACGCAGAATTATCTGACTCCTGTGGAGCCTATGTCTCATACCAGAGTAAAAGTACGTTTCAGAACAGGACGTGGAAATGTTGACAGAGTCACGATCTGCTATAATGGTCAGAAAGCAATTATGCGAAAAGACAGCTTTGATGATATGTTTGACTATTATGCTTATCACATACGCTTAACAGATGAACCGATATATTATCATTTTGAAGTTGAAGCAGAGGATGAGAGCTGTTATTATAATTGGCTGGGTATCAGTAAGAGTGAAGAAGCCCGGTATGATTTTATTCTGGTGCCCGGATTTGCCACCCCGGATTGGGCAAAAGGCGCAGTTGTATATCAGATCTATGTTGACCGCTTTTACAATGGTGATTCCTCTAATGATGTAGTAAATGATGAATATTATTACCAGGGCAGACCGGTAAAGCATGCCGGACACTGGAATGACCCTGTAAGCCGCACGGATGAGGGAACCTTCTATGGCGGAGATCTTCAGGGCATCATAGATAAAATGGACTATCTGGAAGGACTGGGAGTAGAGGTTCTATACCTGAATCCGATTTTTGTATCACCTTCTAGTCATAAATATGATATTCAGGATTACAGACATATAGATCCACATTTTGGTAAGATCGTGAATAGAGAAGAATGTGGTCTAAAAGATGGATATGAGCAGTATCGTGGCATTACTACCGATAGAGAGAACCTGGAAGCCAGTGACCGGTTATTTGCCAGGCTGGTAGAAGAGGCTCACAAGCGCGGTATGAAGGTCATTCTGGATGGTGTTTTCTATTGCTGTGGTTCATGGCACCGTTTTATGGATAAAGAAGGTATTTATGCCAATGGAGATACCTGTAGCATAAAGGGTGCATATCAGGATTCCAACAGCCCTTACCGGGAATATTTTCAGTATAAGAATCCACAGGATGCCAACTCCTATGAGAACTGGTGGGGTTATGAGGCTTATGCCAAATTCAATTATGAGAATTCACGCAAGCTGTATGAGTATATTCTGTCTGTCGCTGTAAAATGGGTATCGAAACCATTCTGTGCAGATGGCTGGAGAGTAGATGTTGCAGCCAGTGTAGGCAATAACAGAGAATGGAATCATCATTTCTGGCAGGATTTCCGTAAGGCGGTAAAGGCTGCCAATCCGGAAGCGTTGATCATAGCAGAGCATTATGGTCCTGCCAAGAGCTGGCTTATGGGTGGCGAATGGGATTCTGTCATGAACTGTGAGGCATTCATGGAGCCTGTATCCTGGTTCCTGACAGGAATGGAGAGACATGCGAACCAGTATAGACGGGAATGGCTGGGCAATTCTGATATTTTCTGGACATCCGTGGAGACAGGCAATATGGGCTTCACCAATCAATGCGCAGTAACGGCAATGAATGAATTATCCAATCATGATAATGCCAGATTCCTGACCCGTACTAACCATACAGTAGGCAGGATTGAGAATACACCAGGGCAAAAGGCAGAACTTGGAGTAAGTAAGGCAGTATTGCGGGAGGCTGTTATCATGCAGATGACCTGGCCCGGTTCACCGGTTATTTATTATGGAGATGAAGCGGGTGTATGTGGCTTCACAGACCCGGACAGCCGCAGAACATACCCCTGGGGACATGAGGATAAAGAGCTGATAGATTTCTACAGGGCAATGATACGGATTCATAAACAGAATCCCGAATTAAAGACAGGTTCCATGCTGGTCTTATATGCACAGCCCTATGTAACGGCTTATGCCCGATTCACGCAGAAAGAGCAGACAATTGTAATTATTAACTGCGGAGAATCCATAAAGGATATTTCCATGCCGGTATGGCAGGCAGGAATACCGGTGGAGACTACGATGGAGCGTATCATGGTAACAACAAGAGATGGTTATAATACAGAATCCGCAGAGCTTCCTGTGCATAGAGGAAAACTGAAAGTATCCTTGCTTCCACAGTCTGGAATTGTATTAAAACACCGCAATAAAAAGTTTGCAAAGCAGAGAAATTTTTTGAAGGTGCCTATTGACTTCCATAGTCGTTTCTGATAATATTTTATAGATTGTTGTAATGATAAGCGCATGCTTGGCATAAAAGCATGCGCTTATTTGTGTGGGTTTTGAGAATAGAAAGTAGGTATATATGGAAACAGTCAGATTTGATGAGTTAGATTTGTGTCAGGAGATACTGCGTGGTGTGAAGGAAATGGGATTTGAGGAAGCTTCTCCCATTCAGGCACAGGCGATTCCTGTAGCCATGCAGGGCTACGATGTGATCGGACAGGCGCAGACAGGTACAGGTAAGACAGCAGCCTTTGGTATTCCTGTATTGGAGAAGGTCAATATCAATAAAGATATTAAGCATCCACAGGCATTGATCCTGTGTCCGACCAGAGAGCTGGCAGTACAGGCAGCAGAAGAGATCAGAAAGCTTGCCAAGTATATGCACGGTATAAAGGTACTCCCTATCTATGGCGGACAGGATATCAACAAGCAGATCCGCGCGCTGAAGGGCACGCAGGTCATTATTGGTACACCAGGTCGTGTGATGGATCATCTGCGCCGTAAGACCATTCGTTGTGACTATGTAAATACAATTGTTCTGGATGAAGCAGATGAAATGCTGAACATGGGATTCAGAGAGGATATTGAGACTGTTCTTGAGTATATCCCAACGGAAGACAGACAGACAATCCTTTTCTCTGCTACCATGCCTAAGGCAATTCTGGAGATTACCAAGAACTACCAGAAGCCGGATGCCAAGATGATCAAGGTCGTAAAGAAGGAGCTTACCGTTCCAAAGATCGAGCAGTATTATCTGGATGTGAAGCGCAAGGATAAGATAGAAGTCCTGACAAGGTTACTGGATTTCTATGAGCCCAAGCTTTCGCTGGTATTCTGTAACACCAAGAAGATGGTAGATGATCTGACAGAGGTATTAAAGGGCAGAGGATATTTCGCAGAGGGACTTCATGGCGATATGAGTCAGGCACAGCGTGACCGTGTTATGAAGAGCTTCCGCAGCGGCAAGACAGATATTCTGATCGCAACAGATGTGGCAGCCCGCGGTATTGATGTAGATGATGTGGAAGCAGTATTCAACTATGATATTCCACAGGACGACGAATACTATGTACATCGTATCGGCAGAACAGGCCGTGCAGGCAGAACTGGCCGTTCTTTTACTTTTGTAAAGGGCAAGGAAGTCTATAAATTAAAAGATATCATGCGTTATTGTAAAACCAAGATTCTTGCAATGCCAGTGCCATCCTTAAATGACGTGAACCAGATGAAGATGGAGAAGGTCATGGATAAGGTGGCTTCCATCATAGAGGAAGAAGATCTGACAGCAATGATCAATATGATCGAAGAACAGGTCAATGCTGCAGATTATACAGCAATGGACATTGCAGCAGCTTTCTTAAAGATGTACCTGGGACAGAATGATGCCAATGAAGAGGAGTCTTCCGGGAATGGAGACTTTGATTTTGAAAATACCGGCGCAGAAGAAGGTATGGTACGTCTCTTCATTAATATTGGTAAGGCACAGAAAGTCAGAGCAAAGGATATTCTGGGTGCGATTGCAGGTGAGGCGAACATTCCAGGCAAGCTGGTAGGTGCAATCGACCTGTATGATAAATATACATTTGTAGAAGTACCAAAGGAAAATGCCAAGGATGTCTTAAAGGCAATGAAAAATGTAAAGATCAAAGGTAAGGCAATTAATATAGAGCCTGCCAATGCAAAATAGTTGTGAAAAAACTGTTGCTTTTTGCAGGGGATTATGATATAAATATAACTTGTCAGGACTTTGGGTTATACCCGTAAGTTCTGCACATGGATGGATTCCCGAGTGGCCAAAGGGGACAGACTGTAAATCTGCTGCAAATTGCTTCGGTGGTTCGAATCCACCTCCATCCATTAGGTATTGCATAACAGCCAATACCTTTTTATTTTTCATATGCCGGCGTGGCGGAACTGGCAGACGCCCGGGACTTAAAATCCCGTGGGTAGCGATACCCGTACCGGTTCGATTCCGGTCGCCGGCATGACTTTTTAGAGAGGAACTGTAGAGATACAGTTCCTTTTTTGGTTTCAATATTTAGTTCCATTCTTCTGCTAAGAGAAAATCACGGATATTTCGGTGTTTGATACCATTTCTGCTCATATCGAACTCATCGAGTGATACTACATATTTGGGGAAATTATCACGGATATTGTTATAAGCTCCAAATTCCCGATTAACTGTCTCGTCAGAAGCAAGAAGGTATGAAACCTGTACATACAGCTTATCACCCTGCTTGTCACAAACAAAATCTATTTCTTTATCACCTGTCCTTCCGACGGTCACCTTATATCCACGGCGTAGTAGTTCCAGATAAATGATATTTTCCAAAATCAGATTTATGTCACGCATATTTCCACCAAAAACCGCCTCACGAATGCCATGGTCGGCAATATAATATTTCTCATTGGAAGCGAGAATCTGCTTACCCTGCAAATCCTCACGCTTCACCTGATAGAACAGATAGGCATCACAGCAGTATTTGATATAATTCAGAATGGTTTCAGGTGCGACGGTTCGTTGTTCATTTTTCAGAAACCTGGCTAGGGAAGTCGCAGAGAATGTAGTTCCTACATTGGTGATCACATAGGAGATAATCCGTTCCAATAGATCAACATCGCGAATTTTATTCCTTTTGACAATGTCCTTGAGCTGAACAGAGTTAAAGAGGTCATGCAGGTATTGCTTTGACGGTGCATCGGCATAACGGATGTTTGAAAGATAAGGCATGCCACCGGCAAGCAGATACTTCTGAAAACACTGTTGGACCGACTCATTTGGTGCAATGGTGCGGTACAAATCCATAAACTCCGCGAAGGAAAAGGGATAAATCACAAACTCAACATATCGTCCACCCAGATAGGTTGCAAGCTCACCGGAAAGCAGCCGGGCATTAGAACCGGTAATATAGATGTCGCAGTCCAGTGAGATGCGCAGGGAATTTATACACTTTTCCCAGTCCTCAACTTCTTGAATTTCATCAAAGAACAAGTAGACCTTACCTTCAATTCCGGCAGCTCTCTTCTTTATTTCGTCATGAAGAGAACTGGCAGTCTGCAAATGAGTATAACTCATATCTTCAAAATTGATGGAGATAATCTGGTCAGGATTTACTCCTGTTTCTTTCAGCTCCTGCTGAATCAATTCCAGCATGACTGACTTTCCGCAGCGTCGTATACCGGTCATGACCTTTATGAGGTCAGATCCGATAAACGGACGAATGCGACTCATATACATTTCACGTTTGATCATAAGTTTCGTAGCCTCCATTCTGAGAATCCATAGAGTATATAATATAGTATATACAATTTATAACTGAAATACAACTTATAAAATTAAATTTTATAAGTTGTAACTTACAAAAATTATAAAAAGAAATATCGGAATGCTCATTGTAATACATTCCCATAGCATGATACAATAGTACTACAGATGAAAATAAAGCATCTTATATATGGAAACAAGAAGATATAATGTAATTAGCATGTCTGATAAATGAGGTCGAAATATTTACGGGAAAGTAGTACGATAATATTAAAATAAGAAATTTTAATAGGTCTAAATAGTAAATGAATGAAGAAATAATGAAAGAAACAATGGAAAGTTTAAATTATACAGGTTATATATTAAAGGATACTCTAGAAATGGGAGTAGGTTATATTTACATCTTAGGAAAGTACTCAAAAGAGTCTATTTATTGTGTGACATATGGGACTTATACAGAAAACGGTAAATTAGAAATTTTGTTGGCAAAGATTAATGAAATCAATAATTATTTTTTTGTAGAATTAGTAAAAGATACTTTTAAGGAAAAAGAAATTATTAAACAAACAATAAAAAATAATTTATTAGCTGAAATACTTCCGTATGACAATACTTTTTATATTTTGAAATTTATTAAAAATTTAGATGTAGAATTTATAAAAGAAGTTGATACGTGGGCAGTGTTCAATCCATTTATTATAAGTGATGTATACACGGTAATATTTGTACCAGAAAAGTTAATAATTAGTGAAAAGAAACGTATATGGATGGATTTGTTGTTTTTAAGTAAGTATATAGGGGCGCTAGACCAGAATGAAATTCCATTAATTTTTTGGGGACAATATTTCAAATTGTCTTATCAGATATTTGAAGACCTCAATGAATTAGGTTTTGGTTCATTTATAGTAGAAAATAATTTCTTAAAATCTAATATAGATAAGATAAAGCCAGAAAAAACATATGAATGGTATGTACTTCAAATAATACAGACATTAATAGAGTGTCAAATTGAAGAAAATGAGAAAAAGAAGAAGGAATGTTATAAGAAATTAGTATCTTCATATCTTGGTACGATTCAAAATAGAGAGAAGGATCAGGCTTGCAGCTCTTTTAATTTTGATATATGGAAAGAGATGGGGCAAAAAAACATTTTAATTCAAGTGATTAATGCTATGATGGAAAATGCAGAAATTACTGATGAATGTTTACTTAATATAATACATAGATTAGTTTTTGCAAATGATAAGAATGAGAATATTGATTTTTGGTGTAGTTTCTTTAAGATACAAATAGATAATAAATTTCCTATTGCAAGATTACTTTTCTTGTCTGAAAATGTGGCTTTTATTGTGAACGGGGAAATTATGAAAAAGCCAAAAAAGAAATGATGGAAGTATATAAAGAATTAATGGATAAATGGGATATAATGAATAATAGAGTACAAGATAAGAGTTCTATTAAAGATTTAGGAAATTCTATTATTAACACACTCTATCTGTTAGGCGAATATAAAAGTATCCATAAATTTTACGATCTATATAAAAAAATTAAATGGAAAGGAATTATCTTTTCGACAGCTGAAAGTAATTATCTAATTATGTTATTTAATAACAATAAATTATTGAGTGCATTAGAATTAGATAAATGGTACAGTAGGATTTCTTTTATTTATAATGATCAGCCATATATAAATAGGTTGTGTGAATATCAGAAAGATAAGTCTGATCCAATACTATTAAGTATTATATTTGATCTTATAAGAATACACGAGGGTGCAGAACTAATTTGTAGAAATCTAGTGATACCTAATGAACATCCGCTATTAGAAAATGTAGGCTATTATACAAGCTATGATAGTTTTATGCATCTATTAGGTGATAAAGAACATTGCTTAAAAATTATGAATGCATGTTATATGAATGACTTTGAAGAAGGTTATGTATTACCAGAATATTTAAAAATTGAAAGGTATCATATGCAGGAAGCAGATATATTTTTTAAAAGTTTTTCTGTAGCAGAAGAATCCGCACAAATGTGGGATATGTATGCAGATGAAGGAAGAGGGTGCTTTATCAATGTTGAACCAGAATTTTTTAATGAACTCGAAAGAAAAGATTCTAGGTTTAAAATATATAGAATGGGATATATATCAGAAGAAAATGAGTTTTATATAACAGGGGATGAAGATGGAAAAATCTCTAAAAAAATTTTAACTCTTTGCAATGAATTATTAAAAAATGTTAAAGACATTCAAAAGAATATGAAGAGAATAAAGCAGTCAGAATTGTCAGAAGATATTAAAGATACAATTGTATGTAGTATAAATGATTCTTTACATTTAGCAAGATATTTGTTTAAAAGAGATATTTTTGTAACTGAAAAAGAATTACGTATTATATATGAGGATGACAATACTTATGAGGTGGAGCAAATATCTCTGGAGAATAATCAGTGTAAAATAGCAATGACATTACCTACACCTATGGTGGTAAAAAACATAATATTAGGGCCTTGTATGGAAAAAGCAATTGAGAAGACACCTTACATAGCGTACAAGGCTTGTGAAATAGTGTCACAAAAAAATTCAAAGGAGAATTTCTTAAAACGGGGAGTAAAATATTCTAAATTAAGTGGAAAGTTAATATAGAATTATAGGACATGGTGCTCTATATCTTTTATTATGTAATAGGAGAAACTATTTAAAATAAAGTAATTAGTCTTAAATATTAAGGAAATCAAATTGTATACATTAAAGAAAATATTGTAGTCTGGAATATTTTCAATGGTGGGGACTTGGGAGGAAATGAAAATGATTGCAAAAGACAATGAATATTTTACAGAAGCTTCCAATACATTATGTGATTTATACGCCGATTTCAACGTGTGTGAAAGATGCAGAGACCGGGAGGACTATGAGCTGGAACAGAAATATCTGCATGATACGATAGCACAGCAGGAGAGTATGCTTGCACAGAAAGATGATACAATAGCACAACAACAAAGTATGCTTGCACAAAAGGATGATATGTTGATACAAAAAGAGAATATATTAGCACAACAGACAGAGGAGCTTGCAGAAATGAAAAGAAAAATACAGGAGCTTACCCAGGCGCTTGAATCAAAATAAGTTATAAAAAAATGGGGGGATTCTATGTCGAGAACGATAGGTTCTTACGGAGCATCTTTTATTATACTATGTCTTATGTAGGAAGCATTTTCAGTAAAGCTTGGTTTTCTGCTGATTACGATAGCGGTAGGAATACGGTTTGCATTAAGTAAAGAAGAGAAGGATAAGATAAGGGTGGGTTTATTGTGGAAGCGTTGATTCTATCATGTGGAACCGGTGGCGGATATAATGCGGCAGTATTGGCGCAGGGAAGCTGGTCAGGACAGTAAAGGTACTGGATAGACGCTATCATAAAGATGGCACTGTGAAATGATTCGTAGACAGCATGCGGTGATCAACGCGAGGGCTGTGGAAGATATATGTGATTTTATGGAGCAGTGACGAAACTCTTTTGCACTGCTCCTTTTTGTGATATACTTGCACATATGAGAGGAATGGGAATTATTATGAATAAATATGTATCTATGTGGGGAAATGCAATATCCATCGCAGACAGGAAACCAGAGAATTATGCAAAAGACCTGACACTGCGATACCCGATTCATCCTGTGTTTGATGGAGATAAATTGAAGATAACACTGGATAATTTCTGTGGAACACAGCCTGTTACGATCAGTGAAGTATATATAGCTGATAATGTGGCAAAAGGCAGCAGAGAGATTAAACAAGAGACGGTGAAGGCTGTGACTTTTGACGGGCAGACTTCCGTAACAATCCCGGCGGGAGAGGCTGTAGTCAGTGATGAGGTGGAGTTTGCTGTGAAACGTGGAAATGACATCAGTGTCAGCTTCTATCTGGGGGATTTTACTCAGATGCGTTCCGCAGTACTGATTACAGGACCGTTGTCTAAGGGATATTATTCAGTAGGTAATTATGCAGCAAGTGCAGAACTGCCACTTGATCTGACCAGAAATACCAACTGGTTTTATTTCCTCAGCAATATTGATATCTATACAGACAGCAGTAATCGGGCACTGGTATGCTATGGGGATTCCATTACTTCCCAGGCATGGCCGGATTATCTGAGCCTGCGTGTAGAGAAAGAGCAGAAGATGCATACTGCCATTGTAAGACGTGCAGCCAGTGGAACGAGAATCCTGCGGCAGTACGATAATATTACTTACGATTCTTATGGATTAAAGGGCGCAACGCGTTTTCCACGGGAGGCGAAAGTGTCAGGCGCTGATGCAATCATCATTCAGCATGGAATCAATGATATCATTCACCCTGTTGGCGTGGAGGTGAACCCATTCAGACCCTGGAGTGATCTGCCTACAGCACAGGAGCTGATAGACGGGCTTCGCATGTATGTGGAAAAAGCCAGGGAATACGGGCTGAAGGTTCATATTGGAACATTACTTCCAATATATGGATGGAGAACTTATGAACCTTTTAGAAATGACCTTCGAAATGCCGTAAATGAATGGATTCGTACGACAGATGAGATCGATGGATATATAGATTTTGATGCTGCATTAAGGGCAGCAGACAAGCCGGAAGCTTTTGCGGAAGGATATGACAGTGGAGATCATTTGCATCCATCAGATAAAGCTTATGAGCGGATGGCAATGACAGTCCCGGACATATTATTGAAATAGTGCGCAAGAACAGGATATAGTTATAAAATGGAGTAGGGTAAATGATAGGTTTGGAGAAAGGAATCACGAAAGAAGCAGTCAGAATGGCATGGCCTGCTGTGTGTGAATCGTTTTTTATTGCTCTGGCGGGTATGGTGGATTCACTTATGGTCAGTTCCATGGGAGCCAGCGCAGTGGCAGCTGTAGGACTGACAACACAACCCAAATTCATGGGACTGGCGTTATTTTTTGCCATGAATGTGTCGGTATCTGCATTGGTGGCAAGAAGAAGAGGCGAGAAAAACCAGAGATCGGCGAATCAGATTCTGCTGGTAGCAATTTTATTTGTAATCGTGGCAACTGTGGTGATATCCTCAGCATGTGTAATGTGGGCGAATGAGATCATTAACTTCTGTGGCTCAGCCCCGGAGACCCATGAACCGGCTGTCATTTACTACCGCATTATCATGGGGTGCATGATATTCAATGTACTGTCCATGGTCATCAATGCGGCACAGAGAGGTTCAGGCAATACGATGATTGCCATGAGAACCAATATTGTATCTAATGTAGTGAATATCATAGCCAATTATCTGCTGATACAGGGACATTTGGGATTCCCGGCACTGGGTATAGCAGGAGCGGCAATAGCAACTGTATTTGGTACAGTTATTGCATGTATCATGAGCTTTGCGTCCCTGTTTAGAAGAGATGGTTTTGTCAGTATTTATTATATAATGGAGCAGCAGATCAGACCTGCATTGGAACCTGTAATCAGCATTATAAAGCTGGGATTTTCCGTATTCATAGAGCAGATACTGATGCGTGTCGGCTTCATGTCAACTGCCATGATGGCTGCTAAAATGGGGACAAATGCCCTGGCGGCACATCAGGTAGGTATGAATATTCTGGGACTGACCTTCTCCTTTGGAGATGGTATGCAGGTAGCGGCAGTGGCACTGATAGGAAGAAGCCTGGGAGAGGGCAGCCCTGATAAGGCGAAAGCATATGGTAAGACCTGTCGAATGATTGGACTTGGAATTTCCTGTGTATTGGCAGTTGTATACTTCTTTGGTGGAGAATGGTTATATCATCTGTTTTTTGCGGAGCAGGAGATTGTGGACATAGGCGTTATGATTATCAGAATCATGATCATTATCGTATTATTCCAGGTTTCACAGGTTATTTATATGGGATGTCTGCGTGGTGCAGGCGATACGACCTATACTGCAATTGCATCTACAATCAGTGTTACGATCATCAGAACATCAGCTTCCTATTTCTTTGGCTTTGTAATGGGACTTGGGATGGCAGGTATCTGGATGGGCATTCTGGCAGATCAGATATCAAGATTTTTATTCGCGTCAATTCGTTTCAAACAGGGGAAATGGACGAAAATACATATTTAAAAGATGAAGGAGAGGACCCTAAGCAATCAAATTTGTTGACTAATGTGATTAAATGTGTTTA
>ERZ1106983.2452-NODE-2452-length-12346-cov-2.671548_pt1 | contig 12346 bp, 14 predicted proteins | sample MGYA00403693_ERZ1106983 | MGnify/ENA primary metagenome ERZ1106983 (study PRJEB35170, sample SAMEA104062420) | human gut metagenome | biome: human gut; feature: human-associated habitat; material: faeces | place: Denmark | collected 2012-07-13 ...
GTGCCGGCGGCTGAGTTGGGGGAAAAGAGGAAGCAGCTGAGAGCCAAAGACGGCGAATTAAATGTGTTATACCGCAAGGCAGAGCAGATAAAGGAGGAACTGCATGTATAAACATGGAATTGAAGTAGAAGAAAAAAAGACAACCTATCAGCGCCCGCTTGCGACCAGTTATGGCGTTCAGGTGGTGGTGGGGACAGCGCCGGTTAATCTGACTAAAAATCCAAAGGAATACGTAAACCGTCCGGTGCTGGTACAGTCGTTTGCGGAAGCGGTTGAAAAACTGGGATACACAGATGATTGGAGCTATACGCTGTGCCAGAGCATCTATGCATCTTTTCAGATGTTTCATGTTTATCCGGTTATTTATGTGAATGTACTGGATCCGGATAAGCACAGCAAAGATGCAGCGGAAGCCTCCTATACAGTCAAAAACCACCAGGTGGCACTTGAAAAAAATGGAATTTTACTAAGCAGTATCCAGATAAAAGCCCAGACAGAAGGTGAAGCCCTGAAATTAAATGAGGACTATGTTTTGAGCTTTGACAGCAAAGGAAAGAGCGTTATTACATTGCTCAGCACAGGGGCTGGATATGCTTTGGAAAATATTCGGGTAAGCCATAAATATTTGGATCCGTCGATGGTGACGGAAGAGGATATTATTGGTGCCTATGATGTGGAAACAGGGAAAGAAACAGGATTGGAGCTGGTCCGTCGGGTTTATCCCATGTTTCATCTCTCCCCAGGGTTAATTCTTGCACCAGGGTGGAGCCAGAAGCCAAACGTCGGGGCTGCGATACAGGAAAAGTGTACAGAGATTAATGGCGTATTTCGATGTGAGTGTGTGCTGGACTTAGATACAGCCACCACCAGAAAATACAGTGAATGTGGAACGGTGAAGAAACAAAACGGATATACGGACCCCCATGCAATTGTTCTGTGGCCGGAACTGCTAACGGGTGGGAAACACATGGCATTTTCTGCGGCCTATGGAGCGATGGCCAGCTATTACACGGCGACGAATGGAGATGTCCCTTATTTGTATCCGTCCAATCGCCTTTTGAATGTTGAAGGGGCAGTATTAGCGGATGGAACGGAGATTACACTGGACCAAACACAAGCGGCCTATCTGAATGGAGATGGCGTTGTGACGGCTATCAATGACGGCGGTTGGAGAAGCTGGGGAAATAATACCGGATGTTATCCGGAAAATACAGATCCGAAGGATTACCGTATCGCCTGCCGGAGAATGTTCAGCTTTGCGGCAAATTATTTTATCCGCCAGTATCAGAGCCGACTGGATGCTTCTATGAATCGCAGGACCATTGATGATATTGTGAACAGCTTTAATATCTGGGGAAACAGCCTGGTTAGCCAGGGGATGTGTGCCGGCCTTCGGATGGAATACGACGAGAGCGAAAACGATAATGAGAGCCTGTTAAACGGCCATGTGAAAGTGAAAATTTTTCTGGCCCCGTATACGCCGCTGGAATACATTCTGGCGTCAGAAGAGTTTGATATGACGGCGTTGCAGGCGTCTATTGTGGGCAGAGAGGAGTAAGAGAATGAAAATACCGCAGGTAATTAACCGATTTAATTTATATCGAAACGGAACAAAGCTAATCGGAACCTCCGGCGAGGTAGAACTTCCGGAGGTGACAAACCTGACAGACACCATCGAGGGAGCCGGGACAGGAGGAAATCTGGAAATCCCCGTTATAGGACTGACAGACACAATGGATATCCAGATTCCCTACACAACACTGAGCAAAGATGCGTTTTCTATGATGAATCCAAACGAGGCGGCGGATCTGCTTTTGAGCGGTGCGATTCAGGGGATGGATAGCGGGACGGGGAAGGTTGGCTATACGCAGCTAAGCATTGCTGTTCGCGGAGTAGTTAAAACCTTTACACCCGGAAGTGTAAAGGCAGGGGCAAAGATGGAGTCCAGTGTGACTCTAAGTCTAAGCTATTACAAGATTGTGATTGACGGAACAACGATGCTGGAGATTGACAAGCTGAATGGTGTTTACATTGTAAACGGAGAAGATGTTTTAAGGGAAGTCAGAAACATGTGTTAAGGAGGGCGTATGGAAACAAAAAATGAAAAAGATGCACCAGAGAAGGCACCGGATAAAAAAGAGAGTTGGAAGATTATAAGGCTTAAAAAGCCGGTTTCCCACATGGGAATGCAGATTGAATCTCTGGATTTAACGGGACTGGACGATATGACGCTGGATGACATGGCAAGAATTTACAGTATTTATGATGAGATGGGCGGAACTGGTACGGTAATGCAAGAATCCACCCTTCTGTTTGCTAAATTAACGGCCCAGCATCTGACGGGACTCCCGCTGGAAGTATTGGGGCATTTAAGCGCCAGAGATGCGATTGTGTTAAAAAATAGGGTATACCGTTTTTTCTACATGTCGGTATAGCCGGATTCCGTGACATCCGGGAGGCGAGGAAGTCCTGTGCAGCTGCAGCCAGGTACAGCCATACAGGCCTTGATTTTTTCTATGGCCTTCCGCTGAAAATGCTGAACCTGACCATGAAAGATGTTTCGGAAGCAGCGAAAGAGGAAAGGAGGTGGGCGAATGGCAGGAAAAGGTAAAGGATATGAATTAAAGGTTCAAATAGGTGGAGAAGTGGAAAGTTCCTTCGGGAAAGCCTTCTCTAAAGCGGAAAGAGAGCTTGCAACACTTTATAAATTTTCCAGGAGGACAAATCAGGGATTCCTGGATGGAGTTGACCGATTAGATTCCTTTGCAAATAAAACCTTTGCTGCAATGGCGAAAGGGGCCGCGGCTGCCTCTGCTGGTTTGGCCGGAGTGCTCACTGCTTCCACAATGGCCGGTTCCGGCTTTGAGGCTCAGATGAGTACGGTACAGGCAATTTCCCAGGCATCCTCAGGTGAAATGAAACAACTGAAAGAGGTTGCGGCCGAAATGGGCCGAACGACGAAATTTTCTGCCACAGAGGCAGGAAAGGGTTTAGAATACATGGCGATGGCTGGCTGGAACACACAGGAAATGGTTTCCGGCCTGCCAGGCGTCATGCACCTGGCGGCTGCCTCCGGGGAAGAACTGGGAACAGTATCGGACATTGTAACAGATGCAATGACAGCCTTCGGGCTGCAAGCAGACGAGGTCGGAATGTTTGCTGATGTTTTGGCCCAGGCAAGTAGTAAATCAAATACGAATGTTGCCATGATGGGTGAGACTTTTCGCTATGTTGCCCCTGTTGCCGGCTCCTTTGGCTATACTGTTCAAGATACGGCTGTTGCCATTGGGCTAATGGCAAATTCAGGCATTAAGGCATCAAATTCAGGGACTGCTTTAAGAAAGATTCTCACTGGCCTTGGAGAAAAGACAGAATTAACTGGCAGAGCGTTCGGCAAATTGACGGTACGCGCTGCAAACACAGATGGCAGCATGCGGCCGTTAAAAGATACTTTGGAGGATCTAAGAGCCGGATTTGCACAGATGACAGAATCGGAGCGCAGCGCAAACGCCGAGTCAATTGCAGGTAAAACCGGAATGGCGGGACTGTTGGCGATAGTAAATGCTTCGCAGAAAGATTTTGACGAATTGACGCATGCAATTGACAATTCTGCCGGAGCAGCAAAGGAAATGTCGGAAGTCCGCCTGGATAACTTAGCTGGAGATATCACCATTTTAAAAAGCGGCCTGGAGGGGGCTGGCATTGAAATCTACGGAGGCTTCAGTGGTTTACTCCGGGAGGGGGTACAGGATGCAACGGCGTGGTTAAGCTCTTTTACAGAAAATTTAAAAGAGGATATCCCTACGATTCGAAGAGAAGCGAAGAGCTTTGCAAAGGCGGCAGAAAGCCTGTTTGGACCGCTTCTCGACGCGGGGAAATGGCTCTTAAAGCATCCGGGAGTGATAGAAGGCAGTATTAAGGGAACTGCCGCGGCGATGCTGACATTTAAGGCCGCGAAAGGAGCTACGGCGGCAGTGAAATTGCTCGGTACACTGTCCGGAATGATGTCGGCTTGGCCGGTGGCTGCCGCGGGCCTGATAATTGGAGGCATTGTAGGAATCAGCTCCGCGATGGAACGGACTGCGAAAAAGAAGGCGGCCAAGAATCTGTCAGAGCATTTTGGTGGTTTGACACTGTCAATGGAAGAGCTAAACGAGGCTGCACGGCACATTGTGGGGGATAGGCTGTTTGATAACATTGAGGCAATGGAGTCCTCCTCAGGCAGAGCTGATGAATTTTTTAAGTCTATGAAAGATAGTCTGAAATCCATGCAGAAGACGGAATGGAAGTTATCAATGGGAATGGAGCTGGATGCATCTGACGCAGAATCTTATGCCAGCGCTGTTGATAGTTATGTTACAAGTGCCCAAGACTATATCGCCGAAAAAGGATATGAACTTAATCTGGCAGTGGAGTTGGTGCTTGGAGATTCCGGTCAGGGATTTGCAGAGGATAGCGGAGCTTTTTACCAGTCGCTTTTAGCTCAGTTGGATCCTTTAAAGCAGGATATTAGTAAAGCGTTAGAAGATATCACGGAGAACGGGCTTACACTGGATAAACAGAGGATTGTGGATGGCTATCTGGCAGAGATGGCGGATATCACAAGTATAATTACCGATGCCCAGAATGCCGCAAAGCTGCAGATGATAGAAGGGCAATTTGCAGGGGCAGCCCTGACACCAGAAACCTTTCAGAATTTGCAGTCAGCGATTGCAGATTATACCGAGCAGGCTAACCAATCTGCCGATGAAGCGTACCAAACAATACTGACCAGCTTAAATGCCCAACGGATTGCAGGAGAAAGAGGAAAAGAGGGGGGAATTACACAGGCTGAATTTGAGGATAAATCAGCCGAAGCGGCAGCTGGATATTATCGGAGAAAAGCAGAAACAATTTTAAACGGTTATCAGACCATGCAGGACACTGTTATGGCAACCTACGGTAGCGAGATTCAGCCTGCGATGGATGCCATCAATGAAAGCCTAAACGATTCCTTGAATCAGATTTTTGAAAATCCAAACATTTCCAATCCAGAGGATTATGTGAAGGCTTTGGATTTTGCAATTGAAAACGCTTTGAACTCAGTGGAACTTTCACCGGATGCAAAGAATGCAATTGGTATGCTCTTTGAAGGGATGGCTCCGACAGAAGAACAGCTGAGAGGCCTGACTGCGCAGATTGAACGGGCAGGGGGAGAGGTGCCGGAAGCGATTCAGAAGGCAATGTCGAATATAGGGACGGTTGGCGCGGCAGCCGGAGAAAAAGAAGATCTTTGGACAATCATAGGAAATCAGGTTGCAAACAGCCCGGAGCGGGCATTGCTTCTGGAAACAGTGCAGCAGCAGAGTGGGCAGATACCACAGGAGGCGATAAAGGCAGTTGAGAGCATGTACCCGGAGGCCGAGGCTGCAGCTAGAGGTTTTCTCGAATCAATGAGGGTACAGTTTGCTGAAGGATTGGATGTGACTGTGCCAGTTAATGTTCAGACAATCACGAAGAGTAACCAGGGACAAACGGCACTCAGCCAATTTAAGAAAGGCGTACTACCAGCCCATGCAGAAGGGGGAATTTTTGACACACCACATATAGCCGAATTCGCAGAGGAAGGACCTGAAGCGGCAATTCCTCTGGACGGTTCCAGGAATGCGACAGAACTTTGGAAAGAAACCGGCCGTCTTCTCGGCCTGTATCAGGAAAATAATTATGGAGCCTATTCGAAGGCGCTTTCAGGAGAGCCGGCCACATCTTCCAGCTTTCAGGGACAGCCGCCAGCTCTACCAACGTATTCTCCGGTATTTAATCTTTATGGGAGTGCCGGACGTGAAGAGGTGGAGGAGGCAGAGCAGGCTTCCTTTGAGCGATTTAAAGAGTGGTTTCTCCGGTTCGAGGAAAGCCGGAGTCGGATGAGCTTTTAAGGAGGTGCGGATGGATACCTATCAAACCGTCCAGGGAGACACCTGGGATATGATTGCAAAAAAGCAGTATGGTGATGAAAAGAAGATGGACATTTTGATGATGAATAATTTCCAGCTGCTGGATTATGTGGTGTTTCCGGCCGGGATCCTGGTTAACATCCCGGAACTAAGCGACGCTGAAAAGCAGGGGTGGCCGGAATGGAGGAAGCATTGAGAGCAAGAAGAGTACAGACGGATATTTTTTACAATGGCGTGGATGCCAATATCTATATATCGGATACATTGTCGGACTTTCAGTATGATGATTCCACGGATGAGTCTGACTCTATTTCCATCACAATCGGCGATGCAGATGAAAAATGGTCAGGTGCCTGGATTCCGTATAAAGGGGATAAAATTAGCGCTGGAATTAAACTGGAGGACTGGGAAGGAGAGGGGACTGGCCAGGGCTTTTACTGCGGTGAGTTTATCGTAGATTCTTTTCGACTTTCAGGGCCGCCGCAGAAAGTGGTGGTTGAGGGAGTTTCATCACCCGTTGATTTAGATTTTAAGGAGACGACACGTACTCAGACCTGGGAAAAGGTTACTATCCACCAGATTGCAGCAGAGATTGCTTCACGGTACGGACTTACTCTCGTGTACGACACAGGACAGGAGATTACGCTGGAACGGGAAGAGCAGAACGGGGAAACAGACAGCCGTTATCTTCAGGAACTTTGTAATAAATACGGCATGGGAATGAAAGTGTATCTTTCTCAGATTATCATATGGTCATATGAAGAATATGAAGTACAGGAACCGGTTGCGGTTATTGAACGGGAAGCAGTGAGAAAATGGGAATACAAAGGAAGCATTCAGGGGACCTATACCGGAGCGAGAGTCCGATATGCTGATCCAAAGAAGGGGAAGAAAGTAGAAGCCTTTATTGGCCGGGAGGGCCGTGTTTTGTCGGTCAATGAGAAGGCGGAAAGCGTGGCCGATGCCGAACGTATTGGAAAAAACGCACTTCGTAACGCGAACCGGAAGGAAGTTACAATGGAGCTTACCCTGTTTCCGGATAAACCAATACCGGCGGCTTGTACGGTAAGGTTAGTTGGATTTGATAAAATGGATGGAATCTACTTTGTAACGCAGGCAAGCCACAGAGTGTCAAGAAAAGAGTACAGTATCCGTCTCAGTTTATATCAAATAAGTACGGATGCCAATACTGTCGGCCAGACATCAGGAGGAACGAAATGAACGAAATCAGAGTAGGAAACGTATCGAGTGTCAATTATGCGGCCGGTACCGTTCGTATAGTCTACCCGGATAAAAGTGAAAAAGGAACGGCGGAACTTCCCGTCTTTTGTGGAACAGGTGAGTATCAGATGCCGAAAGTGGATGACCAAGTGTTAGTGCTTCACTTATCGAATGATAGCAGCATGGGAATTGTCATGGGGAGCTTTTGGTCAGAACGTTTTCTTCCGCTCCAAAGTGGGCCTGGAATGTTTTACAAAAGATTAAGCGATGACGGCGCTGCTTTCCTGCAGCAGCTCGGAGGGGTATTGACGCTGTGCGACAGAGAAATTTCCCTGCAGGGGAGCGCCGGAACGATTACATTGACACAGCTGCTTGAAATGAAAAATAAGCTTGATGCATTGGAGGGATGAACATTGTGGCAAAAATAGGAACATTCGGAACCATCCGTTTTAAGGTCAGCGACCGACAACTCCTCACCTTCCAGAATTTCAAACGGGAAATTGCTGGTTCATGGAGCAATATGGAGCGGATTGGGAAAAAGCCTCTTACCGTTTTTTCAGGGGCAGAACTCCAGACGATTTCGTTTAGAATTTTCTTGGATGCAGGCCTTGGCATTCCTCCAAGGGAGGTGCTGGAAAAAATCGTCGATATGGTGGAGCTTGGAAACGCCCATTATCTTATTATCGGAAATCAGCAGGTAGGAAACCAGCGCTGGGTTATCACGAAAAGTTCAGAAATCTGGGATAAAATCCTGGTAAAAGGAGAGCTGTTCCGAGCTACGGTGGATCTGACTTTACAGGAATACGTGTAGGAGGCTGATGTGGAGTTTACGATAGTATTTGATAAAGAGGAAGAAAAATTGAGACAGGAACTGAATATGTTGCTTTCTACACGTGCCGGAAGCGTACCAGTAATCAGAGATTATGGAATTAGCTGGCAGTGCCTGGATGCTCCGCCGGATGTTGCGGAAAGCCTATTTTATCAGGAACTCCTGCAGAAAACGGAAAAGTATTTACCAAATATTAAAATTGTGGGGATAGAGTTTGCTCATAATCCGGAAAACGGAGAGGCGACCGCAAAAATCAGTTGCAGGAGGAGGGAAAGTAGTGAGTGAAACAATCGTGAAAAGACTTGAACAATACCCGGAAGTTAGTTTCATAGAGGGAAAATCCTTTGATACGTTCCTTTCTGAACTGATAAAAGAGTATCAGCGCAGGTATAAGGAACTGACGGGAGAGGAGCAGGAACTTGCAATTTCTGATCCCATTCGGATGATTTTGTATAGTTGTTCTGTGCTGATTTATCAAGGCTTTCAGTATGTAGATCGTGCTGCAAAAATGGGACTTTTAAAATACAGTACAGGGGATTTTTTGGATAATCTGGCGGCCATGAAGAATGTGGAACGGCTCCCAGCACAGGCGGCTATGACGACGGAACGCTTTTATCTGTCGGCCGTCAGGGCGTCTCCCGTAGTAATTCCGAAAAATACAAGAGTAAAAGGAGATAAGCTGTTTTTTGCAACAACTTTGTTGACAGAAATCCCAGCCGGCACTGAATATATCGATATTCCGGTCAAATGTCTGACACCTGGCAGCGTAGGAAATGGTTTTCTACCAGGGGAAATTGCAACATTAGTAGACCCGGTTAATTATATTGCTCGGGTGGAAAATACGACAAAGACGGAGGGTGGAACTGACCGGGAAAGCGACGAGGAGTTGGCCGAACGGATTTATCTCTCACCATCATCCTATTCTACCGCCGGACCGGAAGATGCATACCGTTATTGGGTTATGACGTATAGCACGGAGATTCAGGATTGCAAAATATACAGCGAATCTCCGGGCGAGGTAGATATATATGTACTGTTGCGGAACGGGGAATTGCCAGGCGAACCCTTTTTAGAGGGGCTGAGTGGTTTCCTAAAAAATGATAGCAAACGACCGTTGACAGACAAAGTTGTTGTGAAGGCGCCGAGCCAAGAGACATATTCTATTGATGCCACTTATTACATCAATCGGTCAAATCGGGATATGGCGGAAACAATCAAGCAGAAGGCAGAAGCAGCCTGCCAGAGCTATGTAAACTGGCAACAGGCGTCGATTGCCAGGGACATTAATCCATCAAGGCTGATGTTCGAATTGATTCAGGCTGGGGTGAAATGGGCCGAGATTCGAACCCCTGTATTTGCAGAAATAACAGGAGCAAAGGTTGCGAAGGCATCTGCTATAAATCTTGTATACGGAGGTCTTCAAGATGATTAATTTCAAGGATGCAGATTTGCTTTCCGTGTTGCCGGAAAATCTATCCCAGCCAGAGACACAGGCTCTGAGCGCGGCGATAAAAAGTGGGTTGAGAAACTTGCAGAGGTATGCCAGGGCGGCACCGATTTATGCCGCCATTAAGGAGTTGCCGGACGAAGCGTTAAATCTACTGGCAGTAGAACTGCGAGTACAGTATTATGAGCCGGATGCAAAGCGAAGCATCCGGGAAGGAATGATTAAGCAGACGGTAGCCTGGTATCTGAGAGGAGGAACAGGTTCCGTTTTATCGGAATACCTGGGAACTTTGTTCCAGGGCGGAAGATTGCAGGAGTGGTACATCTATGGAGGAAAACCATTTTTTTTTAAGGCTATCGTTGATTTGGCCCTGGACGACGTGATTCATGTGGGGGACGGAGAGAAAATCATTGACCGAATTCGTGTTTATAAAAATGTCCGTTCTTGGTTAGAGGTGCTGGAGTTTCATGTTGGCGCCGAATATGAGGTACCTATCAGTTTCGAGAACAAAGTATGTTTTCGGTTCCAGTTCCACCCACGCTATAACTTAGGCTATTTACATTTGGACTCTCTTTGGAGGCTGGATGGGAGCCGTCGCTTGAATGGTTATGACAGTAAAGAAACGCTGGATTTTTATCCGGTAAAGGCCCGGCTGCAGATAGCGGTCAGCGGAGAAACGAAAGTGGAGCTGGCCGGAGTTAATATGAAAAAGAGAGTACGGGTCGCTATTAAAACAGAATCCATTCAGCATGTCCGGACGGGAATTGTAAAGAAGATACAGATGGCAGAACGGTTGAACTGTCAGGCATCGACAAAATTTAAGATTGAAACAGATAGCTATATGACAAAGTTAAACGGACTGGATGGAACTTGGGAGTTGAATGGCAGCCGGAAACTCGACGGCGGCCGGTATGCACTATAAGAAAGGAAGGATAGAACATGGCAGAAAATAAAGGCGTAATCACGATGACGGGGAGGAAAAAACTGTGTATGGCCCACGCCGGCGATGAAACATTACCAAAGATTTCGAAGATTGCCTGGGGGGATGGAGGTGTGGATGAGGCGGGAACTCCAAAGCCGGCAACGGGGAACGAAGTAGGCCTGTATAATAAACTTCTGGAAAAAGCGATCGAAAGCCATAGTTATACCAGTGATGACAATACAACTTGCCGATACACAGCTACGTTGGCGGCTGGGGAACTGACGGGGAAGGAAATATCTGAGATGGGGCTGCTTGACGAGACTGGCGATTTGATTGCTTACCGGACCTTCATGCGAAAAGGGAAGGATGAGGACATTCCGCAGATTTATGATATGGACGAAATCTTTTAATAAAGGAGGTACCGCATGGCATTTATAATCAAGAATCCTCCGGAGTTTACACGGGAGGTGACACAGTGGACGAGGGAGACACTGGCCGACGGTGCGGAAATGGCTGAAGTGCCGGAGGCGCTGTTGAATAACGACATTTTCCTGAAAACGCAGACGGAACGTCTGGAGCATGTGACAGAAGTGACGCTTACGGCTGAGCAATGGACCGGAGAAACCGCACCGTACAGCCAGACGGTTCTGGTTTCGGGCGCCGCGGAAGGGATGGAGCCGACCGTGGTCAGCGCCCTGGCGGATGGGGCCGATGCGGCCATAGCAAAGGCATATATCAAGGCGTTTGGGATTATTTGTGGTGGCACAGCAGAGTTGACTGATGGACAGGCCGTATTTAAAGTTTATAAGAAGCCGGTGACGGACATTACAATCGGTCTGAAGGGGGTATGAGTGTATGAGTAAGATATGGATGCCGGGAGGCGCTGGCGGTGGTGCCGGTTCGGACGAATGTACGCTTGTGAAAGCGAATGTACCGACTGGACTGAAAGCGGTGACCGCCGATTCAGATGATGAAGCGGTGGGAGGAACTTTAGACACGGAAACAACATTGGCGGATTCGCAGGCACTTTCGGGCCAAACGTTTTTAAAATTCAACCCGGTAACGAAGCTGTTTGAGCGGCGAGTGGGCGGGATGACGAACCGGGGAGCTGTCATTCAGGAGTTGGGAGCTGGAGGAAGTTACACAATCCCGGAGGGATTTCACAATGGATCCGGAAAAGTATCCGCAAAAAGCCTGGCCAGCCAGACACTTGGCGATTCGGCAGCCGGGCATATCCTTGCCGGAAGAACGGCATGGGTAAACGGTAGTAAAATCACTGGGACGATTCCCAGCCAGGCGGGAGGAACATTGACACCCTCCACGTCAGCAGTAACTGCAAACTGTTCTGGCAAATACATGACAAGCAATTACACCATTCCAGCCTTCGCCTTACCGCCAGCAAACGCTCTCCGTAAAGGCTATTCCTACACCTTGTACGGGAAGACAGTTACTGGGACGTTTGAAGGATATGTATCCTCTCCATTATACTTTTTTAATAATGGTACATGGTCCAATCTCCAAACTACTGGGATGACAAGTACCACACTAGATTCCAGCAACTTAATATTGGGTGCTTACCAGATGGGAAGACTAAATCAAACGGTTGACTTAACAAGTTATAAATACTTAAAAGTAAAAGGCAGGTGTGGTAGTACCCCGGTGAACGGATACAAGTTTTCAATAGGAGTGTCTAAGTCTGCATCTGCAAAGGAAACAGATATGGCAAAACTTAATGTACTTGATACACGATCAAACGGGCCAGAGTATAATATACTTGACATATCATCCTTAAGTGGTAATTATTACATATATGTGTATGGTGTCTACCACAGAAGTTCTAGTGGAAATTTAGGCCCCGATAGGGGGGGTATCTACGAGATATTTATGACTTTAGCTTAAATGCCAGTAACTCGTTACTTACGAGTTAGATAGGGATATAGTTCCACCCATTATTCCGTTCCCTTTGGTAGTGCTTGCGCTTCTTACAGACACAT
>ERZ1106983.2468-NODE-2468-length-12261-cov-2.466328_pt1 | contig 12261 bp, 9 predicted proteins | sample MGYA00403693_ERZ1106983 | MGnify/ENA primary metagenome ERZ1106983 (study PRJEB35170, sample SAMEA104062420) | human gut metagenome | biome: human gut; feature: human-associated habitat; material: faeces | place: Denmark | collected 2012-07-13 ...
ACGTGACTGCTAACGCAATCACCGTGATTCATTGTAACAAAGCAATCTATATTTGTCAACATAAATTTTTTCTTTTTTTGCTTTTTTTGCTACACTTATAACTATTTAGGATTTTTCTCGTCTTTCTGCGTCGCTTCCTGCTGCTCCAGTTCCTTCTGTTCCTTCTGCTTCAGGTAATCCGCCGCATCATCCGGTACGTCATCCAGGTTCTCACTGCCGATATCCACCTGCAGAGGCTTTCTCTTGAAGAGGATGTCATACATGACAGGAATGATGAACAGCGTCATCAGTGTGGCGTAAGCAAGTCCTCCCGCCACTACGATCGCCATGCCTTTGGACATCTGGCTGGAGAGGTCATCTCCGAACAGGAGGCTTGCCATTGCCAGGATCGTGGTCAGCGCCGTCATCAGGATCGGGCGCATTCTGGTCTTACCGGTAGCGATCAGTGCCTCTCTGCGTTCCAGTCCTCCCACACGGAGCTGGTTCGCATAATCCACGAACACAATACCGTTGTTGACAACCGTACCCAGCAGCACCACGAAGCCCATCATACCCATAACAGACAGCGGCTCGTTCATAAGCAGTAATCCTATCAGACCACCCGTGAACGCAAGAGGCACCGTGAACAATACAATAAACGGACTGAGCAGGCTCTGGAACTGTGCCACCATGACCAGATAGATCAGAGCAAGACCTAAGAGCAATACCTTACTCATCTGGATCACCATCTGATTGACTGTATCGGATTCTCCGGCAGTGTCAATGGTATAACCGTCCGGCAATTCATACGCATCGATCAATGGCTGCAATTCTCTGGACAGAAGGGTGGCATTGCTTCCCTCCGCCACAGTGGCTGTCACCGTCATGTAACGGCTCTGGTTCTCACGGTTGATGCTCTGCACACCATCCTCCAGCACCAGTGTGGCGAACTCAGACAGCGGATGATCCTCTGTGACAGTGTTGCCGTTATCATCCGTTGTCTGGATCTCAAAATTATAGTCCAGGAGATTCTCACGGGTCAGCGGTTCTCTTCCATCCTTTACGACGATCTTCATATCCTCGCCGTCTATGGTCACCGTGGCGGCATCGGTACTCTCAGTCAGCTTTCCGTTCAGCTCGGAAAAAATCTGGGCAACCGTCAGACCTTTGCGCATAGCGGCATCTTTATCCAGTACCAGACGGATGACCTGATCCGGCTCTTCCTGCCCGTTGGAAATATTTTCATAGCCCGGGATCGTAGCAGCCAGATCACAGATGTCCTGCGTGATCTTCGTCAGGGTATCCAGATCATCCCCATATACCTTAACAGATAATCCTGTGCCCATCATCGTGCTCATCTCAGACATTCCCGTTGATATCGTCAGTTCACAGTCAATATCCGCTGTGCGTTCTTCAATCTCCCTGCAGATTCTGTTTACTTCTTCTTTTCCGGCATTCTCATTCTCTGTCAGCACCAAAAATGTAAACTGATCGTAGGTGCTGTCTGACATACCGGAAGAAGAAGCCACCAGGGTGGTATCTCCACCTGCCATGGCACCTACATCTCCGATGCCATCTATGGTCGTCATGGCATCCAGCACCTGGTCAGCCCTCTTGTAGCATTCTTCCTTATCCGTATCCTCCGGCATCTGCACAGATATCTCAATCTGGTTAGATGTCATATCCGGGATCATGACGATACCCATCCGCATGACCGCCCAGATACTGTATACCAGCAGGCCGATTGCAATGGCAAGGGGCACGACCTTCACTTTCAGGCAGAATGCCAGCATTTTTCCATAGATATCCTGCACCTTGTCAAAGAACGGATGCTTCTTCTCTTTGGTATTACGAAGCAGGGTCGAACCTGCTGCCGGCACTACGGTCATAGCGATCAGCAGCGATGCCGCCAGGGTAAATATGATCGTAAGACTGATGGGCATCATCAGTTCACGGACAGTTCCTGCGGTAAATACCATCGGCAGGAATACGCAGACTGTTGTCAGGGTGGAAGCAATAATCGCACCTGCCACCTGTTTCGTACCCTGTACCGCTGCTCTCGCCGCGCCGACTCCCTTAGACCGCAGACGATAGATATTCTCGATCACGACGATGGAGTTATCCACCAGCATGCCGATTCCGAGTGCCAGACCCGACAACGACATCATGTTCAGTGAAATACCTGTAAAATACATTAATATCAATGCCGTCAGAACAGACAAGGGAATGCTGACAGCTACAACGATGGTGGGTTTTACATCCTTTAAGAACAGCGCCAGGATCAGGATCGCCAGTGCCGCACCTACGATCATGCTCTGCAATACGCCATTAATGATCAAAGTTATGTAATCGCCCTGATCCATCAGTGTCAGTACCGACAGTCCGGGATACTGCTCTTCCAGCTCTGAAATTGCGGCAGCGATATTTTTACTCACCTCATTCGTTCCCGCTGTGGAACTCTTGAACACAGACAGTACCACCGCACTCTGACCATTCAGTCTGGCATAGCTGTCATCGGCGTTATCGATCACCGTGATGTCAGCCACATCGCACAGCCGTACATCCCCGATATCTTCAATATTGGTAAGTACGATATTGGACAGTTCATCCACACTTTCATAATTGCTTCCGACCTTAAGCAGCCAGGAATTGTCCTCCGCATCATCCAGATATCCTGCCGGCATGGCAAAATTCTGTGCATAGATGAGCTGTGACAGTGTCTGCATATTCACCAGCTGGTCTGCATTGGCATTACGAAGTGCCTCCGCCTTCTGTACCTCAAAATTCTCCAGAGAGGTATTATACTGATCCCAGCCGTCTGCCAGCTGCTTTTTCGCATCCGCAATAGAATCCCAGCCCTCTGTGATCTGATCCTGGGCAGAATCCAGGCTCTCCTTATTGCTGTCAAGGGTTGTCTGGGCGGAATTCAGCGCACTCTGTCCGGAAGATATCTGTGCAGAAGCCGCACCAAAGCCTGCTGCCGCCTCGATTTTCGCCTTTTCAATATCCGTATAGGAAACACCGCTCTTCTTCAGCTCCGCTTCTGCTGCGGATACCGCTGCCTGCACACCGGCTTTCTCGACCTGAAGGCTGTTCAGGGAAGATACGTAGTCGTCGTAGCCATCCAACATATCCTTTTGCGACTGGTAACCGTCCGCCGTTTTTTTCAAGGCTGCGCCCCACTGTTCCTGGGTCAGTGCTTTCCATGTTTTCTCATCAGTAACCCCCAGGCTCTTTATATCAATACCATGTCCGGTCAGCGTTCCCACAGCTGTTGCATATTCCATACTTTTCAGTTCGCTGGCATCAGGAGACTGTAAAAAGCTGATCCGGCTTTCCAGCCCGCCGGACATGATCTCTCTGTCATTCTTCGTCGGCGCCATTTCGTCAATCGCAGTGATCGTCGTCTTCAGCGATTCCTCCTGCGCCTGTAACGTCAGCAGGTCTGTCTGCAGTGCATTCAACTGATCCAATGCCTGGCTGGCGGTCGCCAGCTTATTCTCGGTATCCTTCTTCTGATCCTCCAGAGAGCCCTTGGCATCTTCCAGTTTTTCCTTCTGCTCATCCAGTTCCTTCTGCGCATCGTCTAACTTCGTCCTGCCGTCGTCGATATCCTTCTGTCCGTCGACCAGCTCCTGCGTGCTGTCTGCCAGCTTCTGCTCCGATTCCAGCAGCTGCTTCTTCGCATCATTCAGCTGATCCACCGCATCCGCAAAAGCATCATTGGTCTTTGCCAGGATCTTCTCGTTCAACACATCGATCTTATCCTGATTCAGATCCACAGAGATGGAATTCTCCACAATTCCAATGTCAGAGATACTGGTCACACCCTCCTGCCGCTCCAGATAGGGGATCAGGGTGTCTTCGACAAACCGCGAGGTCTCCTGAATATCCTTACCCTCATAGGATGCCGCCAGATATACGGAAGCCATCATATCCATGCTGATCTCCATGATATTCGGAGAACCGCATTCCTCCGGCAATGCCGATTTTACACTGTCCAGGGCACTCGATACCTTTACCATGGCGGAATCCATATCCGTTCCGTCTGCAAATTCCAGTTCTACGATCCCGTAGTTTTCATAGGACATACTGTATACATTCTTTACACCGGAAATGGAGCCCAATGCGCTTTCCACAGGTTCGCTCACACTGGACTCCACTTTCTCCGGACTCGCACCCGGATAAGTCGTGATCACCAGTAAATACGGCAGACTCATCTTAGGCAAAAGATCCGTTGTCATTCCCGATAAACTTACAAATCCCAGAATAATGATGGCAACTACCATCACCAGAATTGTAAACGGTTTTTTTACACTGAATTTTTCCATATATTCCCGCGCCTTTCCCACGTAAACATCTGTATAGTAATATGTTACCACTAACAAATCGCGAAAATCCATTAAATAAATCTAAAATTTCGATTCTTTGCTTAAAAAGCCGCGGATTTTCTGCTTTGCACGGGTCAACGCATTTTCTGTTGCTTTTTCACTCCTCCTGAGCACCTTCGCAATCTGTGTGTAGCTCATTCCCGTAATATAGAGATCCAGCACCTGACGCTCCAGCTCGCTCAGCTCCTTTTCTCAAGATAAGCCACTCTCTCCTTATCCAGGAACAGTTCCTCCGGATTCCTGCCGGTCTTATCCGCCAGAAGCTCCGCCAGTGTCTGTGTCTCCGGATCTCTGTCCTCTTCCATTCTTCCATGGCTGTCCAGGGAGACATAGGTATTTAACGGTGTGTGCTTCAGCCGCTGCGATGCCTGCACCGCCGTATACATCTGTCTGCTGATACACAGATCCGCAAATGTGTAAAAACTGGCGTCTCTGCCGCAGTCGTAATCCCTCACTGCCTTGAACAGGCCGATCATCCCCTCCTGGATCAGATCCTCGCTGTCTCCGCCCAGGATATACATGGATTTTGCCTTGCTGCGCACCAGATTTTTATACTTGTCACAGATGTAGTCGCCTTCCCGCAGCTGGTCGATGAGCTCCTCATCTGTCATATCTTCATATTTGAAGTGCTCTGTCATACTCTTTCTCCTGACCTGCCGACATCCGGATCACTTAACGACATCCGGATCACTTGACGGCATTCGGCATATTGCAGGCTCTTTCACTGTAACATGTGACTCTGTTATACCTCGCGACACTTTTTACGCCTGCAGTCTCTGACGTACGATCTCGTAAGCCAGTACGCCTGCTGCTACGGAAGCATTTAAGGAATCGATGTCGCCCTTCATGGGAATAGACGCCACCATGTCGCATTTTTCCTTCACCAGACGGCCTACGCCCTCGCCCTCGTTGCCGATGACCAGACCGATGGGTCCCTTCAGATCCAGATCGTACATGGTAGTACCGCCCATATCCGCGCACACGAACCACAGACCTTCCTTTTTCAGGTCTTCGATGGTCTTCGCCAGATTCGTCACCTTTGCCACCGGCGTATAATTCAGTGCTCCGGCGGAGGTTCTTGCTACCGTAGCGGTCAGTCCCGCTGCACGGTTCTTTGGAATGATGACGCCATGGGCACCCGCCAGATTGGCAGTACGGATGATAGCTCCCAGATTATGGGGATCCTCGATATTATCCAGCAGGAAAATAAAGGGCGGCTCACCCTTTTTCTTCGCTGCTTCCAGGATGTCATCTACCTCCGCGTACTCATAAGCCGCCGCGTAAGCGATGACGCCCTGATGTTTTCCGGTCTCGGATAACTGATCCAGGCGCTCCTTGGTCACATACTTTACTAACGTGTCATGTTTTTTTGCTTCTCTTTTAATAGTCATCATCGGACCGTCCTGACAGCCATCCAAAATGAACAGCTTGTCAATGGGTTTGCCCGAACGATACGCCTCGATCACGGCATTTCTGCCCTCTATGGTAAATTCCTGATATCCCATGCTTGTCCTTTCTTATTACGTATTGCTTTCTTATTACACATTACTTTGTTATTATGCATTACTTTCTCATTACGCATTATTTTCTCATTACGTATTACTTTCTCATTACGCATTACTTTTCTGTCACATGCGTTACACTACACTCAGATTTCCAACCCTGCCAGGCGGATACCTTCTTTGATCAGCGCAAGCATCCGGTCTGTCTGTCCCGTCAGGTACAGATACCCCATCAGCGCTTCAAATCCGGTAGCTCTGCGGTAGTCTGCCACAGAAGCGTTTTTCGCCGTGGTGTAGGATTTGGCATTGCGTCCTCTGCGGTACACCGCTTCCTCGTCCTCCGTCAGCTCCGGAAGCAGTGCCTCGATCATGGCGGACTGCGCCGGTGCTTTTACATAGCGTGTTGTCTTTTTATGCAGGTCATTTGCGGAGCGGTTGGCACGTTCCACCACAATACTTCGGATCACCAGTTCATAGATCCCGTCTCCGATGTAAGCTAATGTCAGCGGAGAATATGCCCGGACGTCCTGCCCCTCGCAGTCGAAGGTCTGCTTGATCTTAGTAAGAAGGGTTATGCTCTCTTCCATTTTACACCCTCTCTGGTATCTTCCAGTACAATGCCCTTAGCTAACAGTTCATCACGGATCTCGTCGGCTCTAGCGAAGTTCTTCGCCTTTCTGGCTGCCTGACGCTCCTCGATCAGTGCCTCAATGTCGCTGTCTAACATCTCTGCTTTTTTGTCCACGATCAGTCCGCAGATATCGGACAGGGTCACGATTTCCTGCTTTAATGCTTCCAGGAATGCCTTGCTACTCTCAGCCTTAGCATTGGAATTCACGAATTTTACCAGCTCGAAAATAGCTGCCAGTGCATCTGCGGTGTTGAAATCATCATCCATGGCTTCGTCAAACTTGGTCTCAAAGCCCTGTGCCTCGGTAAGCAGCTTCTTCTCTTCCCCGGTCATTTCGGTATCTGCTGCCTTGTCCAGTAAGAATTTCAGATTATCCACGCTGGTGACGATCCTCTCATAGCCGTTCTTCGCAGCTTCCATCAAGTCAGCGCTGAAATTCAGCGGGCTTCTGTAATGTGCGGACAGCATGAAGAAACGCAGTACCTGCAGATCGTATTTTTCAGAGATCTCACGTACGGTGAAGAAATTGCCCAGGGATTTGGACATCTTTCGGTTGTCGATGTTCAGGAAAGCATTGTGCATCCAGTATTTTGCAAAAGGCTTGTCATTGGCTGCCTCGGACTGTGCGATCTCATTTTCATGATGAGGAAAGATCAGATCCTCTCCGCCGGCATGAATATCGATCTCTTCGCCGAGATAACGCTTACTCATGACGGAGCACTCGATGTGCCAGCCGGGACGTCCCTGGCACCAGCAGGAATCCCAGTAAGGCTCGCCTTCTTTTTTCGGCTTCCACAGTACGAAATCTAAGGGATCTTCCTTCTGGTCCTCACCGGAGACTAACAGAGAACGGTTACCGCCCTGTAAGTCGTCCAGATTCTTATGAGACAGCTTGCCGTAGTCCTTGAAGCTTCTGGTACGGAAATACACGGTACCGTCTGCAGCAACATAAGCATGTCCCTTATCGATCAGGGTCTGGATCATGTCCAGCATGCCGCCGATCTCCTCGGTAGCCTTGGGGTTCTTGGTAGCGGGCTTGATGTTCATGCCCTCCATGTCTTTTTTGCACTCTGCGATGTAACGCTCGGAGATCACGCCGGGCTCAACGCCCTCTTCGTTAGCTTTTTTGATAATCTTATCATCCACATCGGTAAAATTGGATACAAAGTTCACCTCATATCCCTTATATTCAAAATACCGCCGTACTGTATCAAACACAATCATGGGACGGGCATTTCCAATGTGGATGAAATTATAAACCGTTGGTCCACACACATACATCTTTACCTGTCCCGGTGTCAGCGGAACAAACTCTTCTTTTCTTCTGGATAAGGTATTAAATATTTTCATAATACTGATTGCTTTCACGAAAAATAGGTACACATCTGGTACATATCCTCGTTTTTCCTTTCCTAAAATTTTTCTCCCTTGCTTTTTATGGCTTTCGCCAATGCTCCAGCGCTGCCATCAGCCTTCTTTCCCCTGATGGAACCAGCCTGCTACCACAATTGATGCTACGCTTCCTGACAGCAGCCTGAGCAGCCGCCTCCTAAAGTCCGGCTGTCATTGACAAAATCCCGCATATGGGACAGAAGCGCCACAGCCTGGGCAGCAATGCCTTCTCCTGATCCGGTAAATCCAAGCCCCTCTTCAGTAGTTGCCTTTACGCTGACCTGATTCGTCTCCAGGTGAAGCGCATGAGCGATGTTTTCTGCCATCTGCGGGCGGAAGGCCGCCAGCTTCGGTCTCTGAGCAATAATGGTAGAATCAATATTCTCCACTGCATACCCGGATTCCTCCAACAATTCCCCTACCTTTTCCAGCAACTTCATGCTGGATATTCCCTTATATGCCGGATCTGTATCCGGAAAATGCTGTCCAATATCTCCCAGCGCCGCTGCTCCCAGCAGCGCATCCATAATGGCATGAACCAGAACATCCGCATCAGAATGGCCTGCCAGCCCCTTTTCATAGGGAATGTCTACGCCTCCCAGAATCAGCTTCCGCCCTTCTGTCAGCTTATGGACATCATATCCCTGTCCGATTCTCATAATGATATTCTCCTTTTTTAATTTCTTTTCTCAGACAATAAACCGCAGCTTTCTGGAAACACACCGCAGGTGAACATCTGTCTGGCAGCAACAGCTCTCTCCGTCTGCATGAACCGGAAGCGGTCTGTTTACATGGATCTGCGCCTCCTTGCACCGGAAAAACCTTACGCCTCTGTGACGGCCGATTTTTCGGAACCAGGCATCTGTCAGAACCGGAAGAAGCCGAAGTCTGGACGTACCATGAACAACACAGATCTCCAGCTCTCCATTTGAGGAATCTGCCCTGGGAGCAAACTGAAATCCGCCCCCTTCATAGGGGTGAATGTGGGATGATATAAAATAAATATGATTAAATTCCACCCGCCTCACTCCGTCCAGCAAAAGATAGCCAGATGCAGGCTTTGTCACAAGCAGCTGCTTTAACCCCATAAGGATATAAAACATCCGTCCAAAGATTCCAACAATCCGCCTGGTTTTTCTGCCCATAGTCAAAATGTTGTGACAAACTGCCCCGTCCAGCCCAATTCCGCTGCTGACTGCAAAACGGCGATGGACTGGTTCTTCCAGCTCATAAGACAGAATGCCATAATCCAGCTCTACAAACTGTCTGGGATTCATAATCCGCTTCAGACATCTGTAGGGACTTCTCGGCAGCTTCAGCCCTCTGGATAAATCATTGCCCATTCCCATAGGAATGTAGCCGACTGTAATCCTGCTGCTGAAAGAAAGCCCGTTGATCACCTCATTCACCGTTCCGTCCCCGCCTACAATCACAATTGTCCGCGGTTCTCTGCAGTTTCTGGAAAGCTCCTCTGCAAAACGGCAGGCATCTCCTCTGGCTTCTGTCATCAATACCTGATATTCTGTTCCGGACCGCAAAAGCCTGCGTTCCAGTCTTCTCCATATTTTTTCGCCCTGTCCGCAATGTGCGTCCGGATTCACGATAAAATAGTACATGGAAAACCTCCCACTGTATACTATAATAGAGTATAACATAAAATCCGGAAAACAACTAAGAAAATTTATATAAACTCTTTTTAAAAGAAAAAAGCCGCAGAACCATTTCTGTCCTACAGCCTTTCCTGTTTTTAAATATTCAGCTTATTACTTTCTGTTCCGCGGTTTTTCTTGCAGCCGCATAATCTGTCTCGTACACCAGAGGATACATCAGATACGCCAGAATCAGCGCGCCTACCACATCCAGTACAGAATGCTGCTTTAAAACCACAGTAGACATACAAATCAGAACCATAGTCACAAAGGATCCCCGCCTCAGCCATACTTTATCCCGCAAAGCTGCACTGTTCATCACAGAACAGTGAACGGCCACAGAATTGTATACATGGATACTGGGAAATACATTGGTAGAGGTATCTGCCACATGAAGCATGGAAACCAGCCAGCTGCAGAAATTCTTTTGGGGATCTACCTCTATCCGAAGATCTGTTCCATTTGGAAAAAAGGTACAGATAATCAGACTGATGGTCATTCCCACAAACAAAAAACCGCACAGTCTGTAATAATCCTGCCTGTTTGTAAAAAAGAAATACGCAATTGCCCCTGCCACATAAACAAACCAGAACAGATAGGGAATAATAAAATATTCGTTGAAGGGTATGAAGTCGTCCAGGGCAACATGCATTATATGGTAATGACGGGTGACTGTCTTTTCCAGGTAACAGAACCATGGAAGATAAATAAAGCCGTAACACAGCAGCCATGCATGTTTGTACTTGGAAAAAAACGTTTTAATATTTTTCATGATACCAGCCTCTTTCTCACATTTGAAGACCTGATAATATGCGGCTAAATATAAACAAATTGTTAATAATATGTTAACGTTTAGAGATTATAGCACAGTAAAAAAGGAAAAACAAGGGGAGTAACGAAAAGTTAATAAAGTTTCATAAAGCATTATAATATATGACGAAAAACAACTTTTATTTTTAAGTTTTGTGTGCTATATTTAGACCATGAAATAAATTTACATGAGACAGGCGGAATATGATATGGGAGAGACACGAAGCGCGTTGGGAGTCATCTGCTCCTCCTATGACGAATTTTTTGAAGCAGAGAAAAAGATAGCGGATTACATGATGGAGCATAAGGCGGAAGTGGTGGATATGACGGTGGGCGAGCTGGCCAGGGCCAGCGGGACCAGCGACGCCACTGTATCCCGGTTTTGCAGGCGGTGCGGCTTCAAAGGATTCCACAGCCTGAAGTTGGCATTGGCCAGGGAGGTGCTGGAAGAAGAACAAATGGACCGGAATGTGTCCAATGACATTGACCGCGGCGATCTGCGGCAGTCTCTTCAGAATATACTGGCTAACAAGGTGGCTGAGCTGACGGAGACCGTGAACATGATGGACCCGGCCAATCTGGAACATATTCTGGACAGGCTGGAGCATGCCCGAATGGTGCAGCTGGCAGCCGTGGGCAATACCATTCCCGTGGCTCTGGACGGCGCCTTCAAATTCAACCAGCTGGGAATACCGGCTGTGGCAGGGGATATATGGGAAACCCAGACTGCCTATACCTTTAACCTGGGCCAGGAGGATGTGGTTATGGTCATATCCAATTCAGGAAGCTCCAAGCGTCTTCAGACCCTGGCAGAGGGGGCAAAGGAAAACGGATGCACGGTCATTCTCATTACCAATAATGGAAATTCGCCCTTGGCCAGGATATGTGATTACAAGATTGTCACTGCCACCAGGGAAAAGCTGCTGACAGAGGAGTTCTGGTTTTCCAGGGTGACGGCTACGGCAGTGATGGAAATACTTTACCTTCTGCTCCGGGCTGGTATGAAGGGGTCCATGGAGCATATACGGCGTCATGAAAAAGCCATATCGCCGGATAAGAAATAATGGAACCGTGTTTCGCTGTTATTTACGCGGCGCAGTACTAACGATAAAATAGAAAATAATGCACAAAAAACAGACGGCTTTTTACGGAAACAGGCCGTCTGTTTGTATATTGCGACAAAAAAATGTATGAAACAAATTTTCTTATAAAATACTATTGACGAAAATATAGCATCGTATTATGATAGAGACAACATAAGAAATAAAATTTCATAAAAAGGAGGTGCGGAGATATATGATTTACACGGTAACATTTAATCCGGCACTGGACTATGTGGTTAAAGTAGAACATTTTGCATTGGGAAGTGTAAACCGGACCATCAGGGAAAACATCTTTTACGGAGGCAAGGGCATCAATGTTTCAGCGCTTTTGGCAAACCTGGGATACAGGAGTACGGCTCTGGGATTCATTGCCGGTTTTACGGGCCGGGAGATAGAGCGGGGAGTCAGGAGCCTGGGATTTGATTCAGATTTTATCCAGGTGGAGAAGGGCATGTCCCGTATTAATGTAAAGCTTAAGTCCGACCAGGAAAGCGAGATCAACGGCATGGGACCGGAGATTACAGCCGGCGATGTGGACCAGCTTTTTGAGAAGCTTTCCTATCTAAAAAAGGAGGATGTGCTGGTCCTTTCCGGAAGCATACCGGCTGCCATTGACAGTGACATCTACCAGAGAATCATGGAACGCCTGGACGGCAGGGGAATCCGCATGGTAGTGGATGCGGAGAAGGATTTGCTCCTGAAGGTTTTAAAATACCGTCCGTTCCTCATTAAACCCAATAATCATGAGCTGGGACAGATGTTTGGGCTGGAGCTTGAGACAGAGGAGGAAATCATTCTCCATGC
>ERZ1106983.2482-NODE-2482-length-12165-cov-109.735260_pt1 | contig 12165 bp, 7 predicted proteins | sample MGYA00403693_ERZ1106983 | MGnify/ENA primary metagenome ERZ1106983 (study PRJEB35170, sample SAMEA104062420) | human gut metagenome | biome: human gut; feature: human-associated habitat; material: faeces | place: Denmark | collected 2012-07-13 ...
GAATCCATCCCTGACGCCAGGCGATTTCTTCAATACAGCTGACGTAGAAACCTTGCCGGTTCTGAATAGTAGCCACGAAATTGGATGCTTCCAGCAGACTGTCGCAGTTACCCGTATCCAGCCATGCGAATCCGCGGCCGAAGAGTTCCACTTTCAATGTGCCTTCTTCCAGATACAGGCGATTCAGGTCTGTAATCTCATATTCTCCACGTGCTGAAGGACGAAGAGCTGCTGCTTTTTCCGTCACACTGGCATCATAGAAATAGAGTCCGGGAACGGCATAATTACTTTTCGGCATTTCCGGTTTTTCTTCCAGTGAAATAACTTTCCCTTGTTCGTTAAATTCCACTACACCATAAGCGCGCGGGTCTTTTACATAGTAGCCGAAGATGCAGGCGCCTTTTTCTATATTGGCAGCCCGGCGGAGCATGGCAGAAAAGCCTTGTCCGTAAAACATATTATCCCCAAGAATCAGACAGCCCGGTTCACCGTTCAGGAAATCGGCTCCCAATACGAAAGCCTGTGCCAGTCCGTTAGGTTGTTCCTGTATTTTATAGGAGAAAGACATACCCAGCTCCTCACCCGTTCCCAGCAAATCCCGGAACATAGGCAAGTCACGTGGAGTCGAAATAATCAACACTTCGCGTATTCCTGCCAACATCAGTGTCGACAATGGATAGTAAATCATCGGCTTGTCATACACAGGCATGATTTGTTTGGAAATCGCTTTGGAAAGCGGATAAAGTCGGGTGGCACTACCACCGGCCAGAATAATTCCTTTCATGTTCGTCTGAGTTATTCATTAACAGTGTGCAAAGGTCGGAAAGAATTCCGACGTGGCAAAATTTTAAAATAATTTTTCAGTCAGGCGGGGACATTTATTTTATTTGTCCGCCAGTTCGATAACTTCCAAGTCTTGAAACGCCCCTTGATTGATAACAAAACGCACCAAAGTCCGCACCTTATGGAAACCAGACATACCTGCAGCTCCCGGATTGATATGTAACATATCCAGCGTTTTATCATACTTCACCTTTAATATATGCGAATGTCCGCTGATAAAAAGCTTGGGCGGTCGCGTCATCAGACTACCGATGATGGAAGGATCATACTTTCCCGGATAACCGCCGATATGTTTTATCAGTACTTCCGCACCATCCACCGTGAAACGATTTATTTGAGGATACAGTTTTCTGATTTCCTGTCCGTCAATGTTTCCGTACACCGCCCGGAATGGACGGAATGCGGCTAACTTTTCCGCTACTTCCAGCGAACCGATGTCTCCGGCGTGCCAGATTTCGTCGCACGGTTCAAAATATTCCAGGTATTTCTCATCCCAGTAAGCGTGAGTATCAGATAATAATCCAATTCTTGTCATAAAATTCTTTGTTTAATCCCACAAAGATACTATATTTGGAAAAATCTTAAAGCACATGGAAAGCAAATATAATTATTTCAAGCGAGATATAAGTTGGCTCTCATTCAATTACCGCGTATTGTTGGAGGCTCTGGACGAGCGTCTGCCGCTTTACGAACGTATCAACTTCATCTCTATCTACTCTTCCAATCTCGAAGAGTTTTACAAAATCCGTGTAGCCGACCATAAAGCTGTTGCTTCCGGCGCTACGGAAAGCGATGAAGAAACCGTACAGTCAGCCCGCGAACTGGTAGAGGAAATAAATAAAGAAGTCACCCGCCAGCTGGATGACCGTGTACGCATCTATGAACAAAAAATACTGCCTGCCCTGCGCAAAAATCATATCATCTTTTATCAGGACAACCATGTAGAACCGTTCCACCAACAGTTTATCAAAGACTTTTTCCGGGAGGAAATCTTTCCCTACCTGCAACCTGTGCCTGTATCCAAAGATAAAATTGTCTCCTTCCTGCGGGATAACCGCCTTTACCTGGCAATACGAGTCTATCCGAAGAAAGAAGAAAAAAACAAAGGAGAAGAACCTAAAGAAAATATAGAAAAATATACCGGAGAGTGCATAAATGAAAGAAATGACGGAGAAGGTATAAAAGTAGGTATGGAAGCAGCAAGGCCAAATGTAACAGACCTCCGACAACCCCTTTACTTTGTGATGAAACAACCCTACGCCAAAGTGCCCCGCTTCATCGAACTTCCGTCTCGCGAGAAAAATCATTATTTGATGTTTACCGAAGACATCATCAAGGCAAACCTCAACCTGATCTTCCCCGGCTACGATGTCGACTCCAGTTACTGCATCAAAATCTCCCGTGATGCTGATATACTGATTGACGACACCGCCAGCAGTGCCGACCTCGTCGCCCAACTCAAGAAGAAAGTGAAGAAACGCAAGATCGGTGACGTCTGCCGTTTCGTCTACGACCGTGCTATGCCTTCTGAATTCCTGGACTTCCTTGTGGATGCCTTCCGTATTCAGCGTGACGAACTTGTCCCCGGTGATAAGCATTTGAACCTCGAAGACCTGCGTCATCTTCCCAACCCGAACAAATCCCTTCATAGCCTCGAAAAACCGAAGCCGATGAAGCTGACCGTCCTCGATGAGAAAGAATCCATTTTCAATTACGTCGCCCAAAAGGACCTATTATTATATTACCCTTATCACTCTTTCGAGCACTTTATCCACTTCCTGTATGAAGCCGTGCACAACCCGGAAACCCGTGAAATCATGGTTACTCAATACCGCGTAGCGGAAAACTCCGCCGTCATCAACACCCTGATAGCCGCCGCCCAAAACGGCAAGAAAGTCACCGTATTTGTGGAACTGAAAGCCCGCTTTGATGAAGAAAACAACCTTGCCACCGCCGAAATGATGCAAGCCGCCGGTATCAAGATAATCTACAGCATCCCTGGTTTGAAAGTGCACGCCAAAGTAGCCTTGATCCGTCGTCGCGGATTAAACGGTGAGAAAATCCCCAGCTACGCCTACATCAGCACCGGCAACTTTAACGAAAAAACCGCCACCCTTTACGCCGATTGTGGTCTTTTCACCTGTCGCAAAGAAATAGTGGCCGACCTCTATAACCTCTTCCGTACCCTGCAAGGAAAAGAAGACCCGAAGTTCACCACCCTTTTGGTAGCCCGTTTCAACCTCATCCCCGAATTGAACCGCCTGATCGACCGCGAAATATCCCTCGCAGACGAAGGCAAGCAAGGACGCATCATCCTAAAAATGAATGCCCTCCAAGACCCTACCATGATAGACCGCCTCTACGAAGCCTCCGAACACGGTGTACAAATCGACCTTATCGTCCGTGGTATCTGTTGCCTCATCCCCGGACAGTCATACAGTCGTAACATCCGTGTCACCCGTATTGTAGACAGTTTCCTCGAACACGCCCGCATCTGGTACTTCGGCAACGACGGCACCCCCAAAGTATTCATGGGCTCTCCCGACTGGATGCGCCGTAACCTCTACCGCCGCATCGAAGCCATCACCCCCGTTCTTGCCCCCGACCTGCGTGACAACCTGATCGAAATGCTCGACATCCAACTCGCCGACAACCAAAAAGCCTGCTGGGTAGATGATAAGCTGCAAAACATATTCAAAAAAAGAACACCCGGCACCCCTGCCGTCCGAGCCCAATACACCTTCTACGACTGGCTAAACAAAACTAACAACTAACATCAAATCCTTTCCGCAGCAACTATGCTGCGGAAAACACATCATTGCAAAACACATCATTACAACCATACCCCAGCCCCCCATCGTACATACGATCACAATGACCTGCACCCCGCATGGTTTCCCGGCCTACTTTTTTCTCCGTCAAGCGAGCGCCCGTAACGTAGCGTCAAGAAGGGCAGACTGTTTGAGCGTAGCGAGTTTCTGCCCTTTAGCGAAGTGAAGGAAGCGAGTAGGAGAAAAAAGTCAGCCTTGAATTTTTCTTTGCTTCTTTCTTTTGTTTCAAGACAAAAGAAAGATGATTACGAGATAAAAGAAAGACGATTGTAATACAATTGTAACATGTATGACACCTCCCTGCAACGTCAAATCCCGTCCTTTGCAACTGGAAACAACATACACATATTATTTATGGAGACTATTTATTTATGCATTATCATCTTCCTCTTCGTCCTTGCCGTCTTCGATCTGATAGTCGGAGTCAGCAATGACGCAGTCAACTTCTTAAACTCCGCGGTAGGTGCCAAAGCCGCTTCGTTTAAAACGATCCTTTTCATAGCCGGCGTCGGCATATTTATTGGCGCCTCTCTATCCAATGGCATGATGGACATAGCCCGGCACGGCATCTACCAGCCCGAGCACTTCTACTTTGCCGAAATCATGTGCATCCTGTTAGCCGTCATGCTGACCGACGTAGTACTGCTGGACGTATTCAACTCCATGGGTATGCCCACCTCCACCACCGTTTCACTAGTCTTTGAACTACTCGGAGGAACCTTCGCCCTCTCACTTATCAAAGTACATAATAGCGACACCCTCGGTTTGGGCGACCTTATAAACACCGACAAAGCCCTTTCCGTCATCATGGCCATTTTCGTATCCGTCGCCATCGCCTTCTTCTTCGGAATGATCGTACAATGGCTGGCCCGTGTGATATTCACCTTCAACTATACGAAAAAGATGAAATACAGCATTGCCCTCTTCGGAGGTGTAGCCGCTACCGCCATCATCTATTTCATGCTTATCAAAGGACTGAAAGACAGCTCCTTCATGACCCCCGAAAACAAACACTGGATACAAGACAACACATTAATGTTAATCGCCGTCTTCTTCGTGTTCTTCACCGTACTGATGCAAATCCTTCACTGGATGAAAATCAACGTTTTCAAAGTCATTGTATTGATGGGCACCTTCGCTCTCGCCCTCGCTTTTGCCGGCAACGACCTTGTCAACTTCATCGGTGTTCCCCTCGCAGGCTTCTCCTCTTTTATGGACTATACCGCCAACGGAGGAGGAAATCCGAACGGCTTCCTGATGACCTCCCTGCTGGGGCCCGCCAAAACCCCGTGGTATTTCCTTATCGGAGCCGGAGCCGTTATGGTCTACGCCCTCTGTACTTCTAAAAAGGCACATGCCGTAATTAAAACATCCGTCGACCTTTCCCGTCAAGATGAAGGAGAAGAAACATTCGGAAGTACCCCGATTGCCCGTACAGTAGTCCGCATCAGTATGACACTTGCCAACGGGATCTCCCGCATTATGCCAAGTGGCAGCAAAGAATGGTTTGACTCCCGCTTCCGCAAAGACGAAGCTATCATTGCCGACGGAGCAGCTTTCGACCTTGTCCGCGCTTCTGTCAACCTGGTATTAGCGGGTCTGCTCATCGCCTTGGGAACTTCCCTGAAACTTCCTCTTTCTACCACCTACGTAACCTTCATGGTAGCTATGGGTACTTCCTTGGCCGACCGTGCCTGGGGACGTGATTCTGCCGTTTATCGTATTACCGGCGTATTAAGCGTCATCGGTGGCTGGTTCATCACTGCCGGAGCTGCCTTCACTATCTGTTTCTTCGTAGCCCTCGTACTTCATTATGGAGGAAATATCTCTATCATCGCACTCATCGGTATAGCTGTATTCATCCTGATCCGTAGCCAAGTGATGTACAAAAAACGCAAAGCGAAAGAACAAGGTAACGAAACTCTGAAGCAACTTATGCAAGCCACAGACAGCACAGAAGCCCTGCAACTGATGCGTAAGCACACCCGTGAAGAACTTTCCAAAGTGCTGGAATATGCAGAAACCAACTTCGAACTGACCGTCACTTCTTTCCTCCACGAAAATCTTCGAGGACTGCGTCGTGCTATGGGTTCCACAAAATTTGAAAAACAGCTCATCAAACAGATGAAACGTTCCGGCACCGTAGCCATGTGCCGCCTCGACAACAACACCGTACTCGAAAAGGGACTTTATTACTATCAAGGCAACGACTTTGCCAGCGAACTGGTTTACAGTATTTCTCGTCTCTGCGAACCTTGCCTGGAACATACCGACAACAATTTCAACCCGTTGGATGCCATTCAGAAAGGTGAATTCAGCGATGTTGCCGAAGATATTACATATCTGATTCAGCAATGCCGTAAGAAAATGGAAAACAACGAGTACAACAATCTGGAAGAAGAAATCCGCCGTGCCAACGACCTCAACGGACAGCTTTCGCTATTGAAACGTAAGGAACTGCAACGCATCCAAAGCCAATCGGGAAGCATCCGGGTTAGCATGGTATATCTCACGATGGTTCAGGAAGCACAGAACGTAGTCACTTACACCATCAACTTAATGAAAGTAAGCCGTAAATTCCAAATGGAGACTGAAATGCCGTAAAGGCTGGAAACGATAACGTCCTTCACTGGAAAAAACGAATGATAACTCGAAAGAAAAGGACTGCTTGATAAACCCTATTTATATAAGTGAGGGTATGTCAAACAGTCTTTTCTTTTTAGAAAGTGGTTGGATAAAAAAGCTCTGTTCTTTAGCATTTGATTTGATAAAATTGTATATTTATAGTCGGTAAGATATTTGAGACGATTTAAAATGCAATGGTGTAAAAATGAAATGAATGAAATATCAATTAGAAATAACTACTTTACTGGTTCCTGTCAATGTGCATCAGTTGTTTGAGAAATGTGAATGGCCCGAACTAAACAGTTTTGACAAAGAAATGGTTGAGAACTATTTCTCTGATTTGGTAAATGGTATTCAAACCGATGAGGCTTTGGACGATTGGACGCTGACCGTTGTCCTTTATATCGGCACTTATTTGGGAGCCAGCCATATTAGTATCCGGAAACATGGAATCACCGATACGACAACAAAAGAAAAAGTGTTGACGATCGGTATACCTCTCCCTTGCAGTAAAACCGTTCGTTGGGGAGTGAAGAAGAAAGAACGTTTTACCGGTAAAACACCGGATGAAAGCTATAGGAGGAATAACAGGCTGCTTCCCGTCTACTTTGCGAAATATGATACTATGGGAACCTATATTGAAGATAACATCCGGATAGCCCTTTTGAATTTGTTTGAAGTAGGTTTTACCTTGAAAGGATATAAAGTAAAGAAACGGTGATAGTAACTGAATCGTAATCAAACTTCCTTTTCATAGGGATTAAACTTGCTTATCCCGGCAGGAAAACGTATCTTTGTTGGGAAGAAAACTATAACCGCAAGTTCTGATTATAAAACCGGAACTTTTGATTATGTAATCAGAAGTTTCAGTTATAAAACCAGAACTTGCGGTTTTAGTTTGCCCTAAGGGAAAAAGAACTTTTCTTCTAGGGGAGAACAAGTTTTCTACCTATAGCAAGGATGTTTTCTATTAGTAATCAATATTTCAAATAAACTTTAGTACTATGGCAATGTATGTAATGGAAGAAATGCCCGATATTCATGGAACGGGCGAACAAGTACTTTATCCTCGGTTTGCAATGATGGATCAGGTTTCTACCGAGGAGCTGATACGTCAGATAGCATCCAGTAGTGGTTTTAATGTCGGAGATGTGGAAGGCGTAATTACACAAATAGGTATTGAGATGGCACATCAGATGGCAGAAGGCAAGTCTGTGAAGCTGGATGGCATTGGAACATTCTCTCCTTCGTTGGCGTTATGCAAAGATAAAGAGCGTGAAAAGGCCGGAGAAGGCGAAACCCATCGTAACGCACGAAGCATTGTGGTGGGAAACGTGAACTTTCGTGTAGACAGGAAGATGATAAGGCGTATCAATGGAAGATGTCTGCTGGAAAGAGCTCCGTGGAAGTCGCAACGTTCTTCACAGAAGTATACTCCGGAGCAACGGCTTGCATTGGCTGTCAGATATTTGGAGGAACATCCTTTTTTGACAGTCTACGAATACCGGAAGCTGACAGGTCTGCTGCGCACAGCGGCTACCAATGAATTGCGCCAATGGGCGTATACGCCCGGTTCCGGTATCGGGATTGATGGCAGAGGAACACATCGGGTGTATATAAAGAAAACATAATTCATCATATTTGTATGATGATACTTTGAGATTTTGAATTAAGAGCATTGGGGGGAATTGCGGTGAGGGCGCTTTTCTTCAGGGACGTGCTTGAGTGATAACTAAAATTAATAAAAATGGGGAATTTGATTTCATTTATGAAGGAAGTAGCTGAAGGGCTTCGAAAAAGTGGGAATTATGGAACTGCTCATGTTTACAGGAGTAGCATGAATGCTATCATTGCATTTAACGGGAGCAGGAATCTGTCATTCAAGAAAGTGAATCAGGAGTTTCTTAAAAGTTTTGAAACGTATTTGCGGGAAAAGGATTGTAGTTGGAACACGGTTTCAACCTATATGCGTACATTGAGGGCGGTGTACAACCGCGCGGTTGACCGTCGTATGGCATCTTATATACCGCATCATTTCCGGTATGTTTATACAGGAACGCGTGCTGACAGAAAGCGTGCACTGGAAAAGGAGGATATGGAACGATTGATGAAAGAGCTTCCCAAACAAATTCATCAGGGAAGGGAAGAATTACAACGTACGCGCGCGTACTTTTTCTTAATGTTCATGCTTCGTGGTATGCCGTTTGTAGATCTTGCCTATCTTAAAAAGCAGGATATGGTGGGGAATGTGCTTACTTATCGTCGTAGAAAAACCGGGCGGCTTCTAACTGTGACGCTTCTGCCGGAAACTATGAAACTAATAAAAAAGTATATGAACACCGATTCTGCTTCTCCTTATCTTTTTCCCATACTGACTGGCGGAGAGAGTACCGAAGCTACCTACAGGGAATATCAGATAGCTTTGCGTAATTTTAACTATCAGCTTCTGTTGCTGAAACAAGTACTTGCATTGACTTCTGATTTAAGCTCATATACGGCTCGGCATACTTGGGCTACAATGGCATATTATTGCGAGATACATCCAGGCATTATTTCAGAGGCGATGGGACATTCATCTATTATCGTCACAGAGACTTATCTAAAACCTTTTAAGAATAAGAAAATAGATGAAGCGAATGTGACGATTCTATCTTCGCTGAAGAGGAGCTATGTTTGTGGCAAGTGATTGATTAATAGTACTGTTACTTTGTAGGTAACGGGAAGAAAAGACGCTGCAAATATGAGCATATTTCTTAAAACATCCAAACAAAATCGTACATTTTTTCTAATAAACTACTCAAAATAGGAATAAACACAGAAGAACACGTGGATTCTTTGTCTTAGAGCTTTGTTAACGTCTAAATTTTGCAATAGATTTCCCGCCCCTCTACTTTTTCTCATAAGCAGGGGTAAGAAGATTCGTCATATATCGTATTATTTTCTAGTATAGACTACTCTAAAAGAGCAGGCACAAGGTTTTTCCCGTTACCTACAAAGTAACGGGAAGAGGGGGAGTGAAGCGAAATAAATCATGAATTAGTACAAACAAATTTTTTATTTATTAATTGTATAACATTTAATTTACTTTTATGAGAAAATGGACGTATTTAGTCGCAACCTTGCTCATGGCAGGTACGACGGCGACATTCACGGGATGTATTGATACCGATGAACCGGAAGGCATTGCAGAACTTAGGGGAGCAAAGTCTGATTTTATCAAAGCTCAAGCTGCAGTTGAGCTTGTAGAGGCTGAATTGAGAAAAGCACAGGTTGCAGAGCAAGAGTTAGTTAATGCAGGTTTGGCACTTCAGAATAAATCTGCAGAAATTGATTTGCAGTTGCATGAACTGGATATTCAGTTGAAGCAACTCCTGATTGAAAAGGAAGAAGCTGCTACTGCACAAGCAAAAGCAGAAGCGGAAGCTGCCATTGCAAAAGCGGAAGCTGACAAAACTAAGTGGGAAAATGAAAAGGCATTGATTGTTGAGCAGTATAAGGAAAAAATGCTTCTTGCCGAAACTGCCACTGCTAAAGCACAGGAAGCTTACAAACAAGCTATGGAACAGATTGAAGCTTCCAAGTTGTTGCTGACAGATGAAGAACAAGCTCGTTTGAATGGTGTACAAGCGCAAGTTGCCTATGCAAAACAAGCAATGGACAAGGCAATGTATGGATATTCAACAACTGTTATCAAAAGAATTCTGTCATCGGAAGTTGCGAATTCCACTACTACTACAAATCCGGATGAAAGCACGGAGACTAATTCTTCTACGACTAAGTATTATGTTTATCTTATTACTGAAGATCCTACCCAGTCTGCGGATGGCTATAAAGCCGGTAGCTTGAAAAAACTTCAGGAGCAATTAGCTAACTATTCTGATATAGTAGCTGATAATAATTTAGAAGCGGTTTTGGATAATGCATTGAAAAATGCAGAATTTGCTTTAGAAATGACGCAGAAGTATGCTGATAACTTGAAAGCTATCTTGGATAATGAGTATACTACTGTTGCAGATTGGGAAGCAGAAGTCAAGAAGCTGGAAGAAGAAATTGCTGCTGCAAAAGTCAAGGAACAACAGTATAATATTGAAAAAGGCAAGTTGGAAGTTGCTAATCCTAAACTGATATCTGACTTGGATGCTACTAGCAATAAGTTGGAGACTGCTAAAAATAACCAGAACTCTAACAAGAACAAAGCTAAAACAGCTGCAGCTTATTCTAAGAAAGTAGAGGCTGAAAGTGTAAAGAAAGGATTGAATGATGTAATACCTAGTGGAACAACTGTTGCTGGTTATAATTCTTCTACTGGTACTTTTGCCTATGCTAAAAGTATACAAATTACTGAAGCACAAAGTCAGATTGATGGTTGGGTTAAGCTGATTGATAAGGCTACTAAAGGTGTTGATTTGGAAAATATAGAATGGGCCAAACCACAATTGGCTACAGCTCTTGCAGCACAAAAAGAAGCTGAAGAGAACTATGCTAAAGATTATAAAGCATGGGAAGATGCAATGGCAGCTTATGATGAAAGTCTGAAAATAGAATTGGAGAAATCAGAGGTAGCCGCTAATGCTGCAATAAAGAAATATAATGGACTTAAACCGGAAGATAGAAAAAAAGAAGCTAATATTGATGCTGTAGCTACGGCTTTAGTTGCATACTATAAGGATGCATTGGCTAAAGAAGCACAAGTTACTAAGGCAACTGTGACAAAAGGAAGTGAGACGAAAAAAATCTCTGCTTGGCTGATAGCAGACGCTGATAACTTTAAGAAAGTTGTTGGAGTAGATTTAGGCTTTATCACTTGGGATGCTGGTGACATCGCTACTGCAAATGAAATTAGTAAAGAAAATATTGGAAAATTAATAGATGTAGAGCAAGACTCCAGTGTAAAGACTCCATTGGAAAAGTGGAAATCTGCTTCTTCTGCTGTATTTAGCGATAATTTCAATTCAGATAATAATCCAAGAAGATTGCCGGTAACTACGGACGAAGTAATAGCTGCGGCTGGTGGTAATCATGTAGACGCTTTGAAGAATGGTAATTATGGTTCTCTTGGTAAGATGATTTGGGCAACAGCAGAAACGGCTAGTCTACAAGCTATAATTGATCAGGTAGAAACTTACAAAGCTTTGAAAGAAGCATTTACTGCTCAAAAAACTGTAGAACAGGCTGCTCAAGATAAAGCAAATACTGCTTTGGCGGATGCTGTAGATAAAGCTAAGAAAGCTAACGACGAAGCCCAGGCTGCTTATGATAAAGTCTTTAAAGAAGTAAATGATAATATTGCAACAGTACAAAAAGAATACGGCAATAATGAAATTATCAAAGGTAAGATTGAAACGGAAATCACTGTTTATTTGAATAATAACTTTACTAATGGTGATTTAGGTTCTTTGGAGGCTATCAAAAATTTGGTTAAGCAAGAACATATGATTGCTTTGGCAAATGTCACTGCCGCTAAGGCCGATGTTGCTAAAGCTAAGAGAAATATAGAGAAATTAGCGGCAGGTACTTATACTGATACAGATTATATTACTGAATCATTGGCAAGTATCCAGGAAAAGATCAAAGTAAAACAGGCTGAATATGATGCTGCCAAGGCAGACTATGATGCTGCAAGCGCTCAATTGAAAGCACTTCTTGCTATCTTCTTGAAATAATTCCCTAACTACGTAAAAGTAACAAGATGATAAAAAAACTATGCACATTACTTTTGCTGACCTGTATGACAGCTGCGCCTTCAATGGCGCAGCATTACAGCAGCAGTGATGATGCGTCGTTTGCCCCGAAAAAAGGACAGTGGCAGGTTTCAGTCCTGCTTGGTAGCGGAAAGTTCTTTAACGAGAACACCTCTTATCTGCTT
>ERZ1106983.2483-NODE-2483-length-12163-cov-2.973571_pt1 | contig 12163 bp, 6 predicted proteins | sample MGYA00403693_ERZ1106983 | MGnify/ENA primary metagenome ERZ1106983 (study PRJEB35170, sample SAMEA104062420) | human gut metagenome | biome: human gut; feature: human-associated habitat; material: faeces | place: Denmark | collected 2012-07-13 ...
CCAGGTGGAGGCAATTTTTGCCAGCTCTTCGGAGTAAATTTCGATTTTGCCCGACGGTGTGGTCAGCGGGTTAGCCTGCGGGTCTTCGCGGAAGGCTTTGTACGCGACGTGATGCCCTTCCGGGTCACGTTGTTTGTACATCCCCTGCTTGCGGAAGGTGTCGAAGTCCGGCAGGTCAGGGATAGCGTTACGAGAGAGCTCGTGCAGATGGCGCATCCACCCTTCCTGCGTCCTCCCCTCGGTAAACTGCTGCTCTACGCCAAGACGCTTCGCCAGCTCAGAGGTCATCTCATAGATGGTTTTGCACTCGAAGCGCGGTTTAATCGCCTGGTCGGTAAAGATCACGTAGGACATGTTGCCGCAGGAGGCATCCAGGGCGAAATCCATCTGCTCTGACGCGGTGCAGTCCGGCAGCAGGATATCGGCATATTTCGCCGACGATGTCATGTGACAGTCAATCACCACAATCATTTCGCACTTCTTGTCATCCTGCAGGATTTCATGGGTGCGGTTGATTTCGGAGTGCTGGTTGATAAGACAGTTGCCGGCATAGTTCCAGATCATCTTGATCGGCACGTCCAGCTTGTCTTTGCCGCGCACGCCGTCGCGCAGGGCGGTCATTTCCGGGCCACGTTCAATCGCATCCGTCCACATAAACATGGAGATGCTGGTCTGCACGGGGTTGTCCAGCGTCGGCATACGTTCAAACGGGACTTCATACGAGCCTTCGCGTGCGCCGGTGTTACCGCCGTGAATGCCGATATTGCCGGTCAGAATGGAGAGCATGGAGATCGCGCGGGTCGCAATTTCACCGTTTGCATGACGCTGCGGTCCCCAACCCTGGCTGATGTAGGCTGGTTTAGCTGAACCAATCTCACGCGCCAGCTGAACAATACGCTCCACCGGGATCCCGGTGATGGTGGACGCCCACTCTGGCGTTTTCGCTACGCCGTCGCTGCCCTGTCCGAGAATATAGGCCTTGTAGTGACCGTTAGCAGGCGCGCTGGCTGGCAGGGTTTTCTCGTCATAGCCGACGCAGTATTTATCGAGGAAAGACTGATCGACGAGGTTTTCAGTGATCATCACCCACGCCAGCGCTGAAACCAGCGCCGCATCGGTACCCGGACGGATTGGGATCCACTCGTCTTCACGTCCGGCACCGGTGTCGGTGTAGCGCGGATCGATGATGATCATGCGGGCATTGGATTTAGCACGGGCCTGTTCGAGATAGTAGGTCACCCCGCCGCCGCTCATGCGTGTTTCGCCCGGGTTGTTACCGAACAGGACGACCAGCTTGCTGTTTTCGATATCAGACGGGCTGTTGCCGTCGGCCCAGCCGCCGTAAGTGTAGTTCAGGCCAGCCGCAATCTGCGCGGAAGAGTAGTCGCCATAGTGATTGAGATAACCACCGCAGCAGTTCATCAGGCGTGCTACCAGCGTTTTTCCCGGCGGCCAGGAGCGAGTCAGCGTGCCGCCGAGCGTCCCGGTGCCGTAGTTCAGGTAGATGGACTCGTTGCCATACTCCTTGATCAGACGCTGCATGTTGGTCGCGATAATATCGTAGGCTTCGTCCCAGCTAATGCGCTCGAACTTCCCTTCCCCACGCTTACCGACACGCTTCATCGGGTATTTAAGACGATCCGGGTTATAGACGCGGCGACGCATGGAGCGCCCGCGCAGGCAGGCGCGAACCTGATGTAACCCTTCATAGTTATCGTCCCCGGTGTTGTCGGTTTCGACATATTTCACCATCCACCACATGCATGCGCAGTGGACAACGGCTACCGCAGTTAACGGTACAGGCACTCCACACCACTTTTTCCGGGGCTGAGGCTGGGGATAATGCATCCGCCGCCGATGCTAGTCGGGTAAAAGGGAGCGTGAAGGCGCTGCTGGCTACAGCCAGGCCGCCAATTGCCGTGGTTTTCATCAACCCACGGCGAGGGACCTCGGCAGCCATTAACGCTTCAGGCGCTTTGATTTTCATAAAGACTCACTTTGGTTGCTCACAAAGAAAAGAGAGGCGGCACAGACCGCTATATAGTTTTATATAGAACGAATTTCTTCGTTATCAGCTTTTTATGCTGACTTTCATTCGGAGGAGTATTACTACTTTAGAGGGAGAGATTATTGAGTCGTATCAATTAGCAGGCATAAAAAAAGCGCCCTGAGGCGCTTTATTGTTTTAAGACAAATTATTAGCCGATGAACTGCTGGCCCTTCATGTAGGGACGCAGCACTTCCGGGATCTCAATACGTCCGTCTGCCTGCTGATAGTTTTCCAGCACGGCAACCAGCGTACGACCCACAGCCAGACCAGAACCGTTCAGGGTGTGTACCAGACGGGTTTTCTTGTCGGACTTGCTGCGGCAGCGAGCCTGCATGCGGCGCGCCTGGAAATCCCAGACGTTAGAGCAAGAGGAGATTTCACGGTAGGTGTTCTGCGCTGGTACCCAAACTTCCAGATCGAAGGTTTTGCAGGCACCAAAGCCCATGTCGCCGGTGCACAGCGCCATACGGCGGTACGGTAGACCCAGCAGCTCCAGCACTTTCTCAGCGTGGCCGGTCATCTCTTCCAGCGCGTCCATAGACTCTTCCGGACGGACGATCTGCACCATCTCAACTTTGTCGAACTGGTGCATACGGATCAGACCGCGCGTATCGCGACCGTAAGATCCTGCTTCAGAACGGAAGCACGGAGAGTGTGCAGTCAGTTTGATTGGCAGGTCGTCTTCGTCGATGATCTCATCACGCACGAGGTTAGTCAGCGGCACTTCCGCGGTTGGGATCAGCGCATAGTTGCTGCTGTCTGCTTCCTCGTCCAGCGGACGGGTGTGGAACAGATCGCCGGCAAATTTCGGCAGCTGACCCGTACCGTACAGCGTATCGTGGTTAACCAGATACGGTACGTAGGTTTCGCTGTAACCGTGCTGCTCGGTGTGCAGATCAAGCATGAATTGAGCCAGCGCGCGGTGCAGATGGGCAATCTGACCTTTCATGACCACGAAGCGAGAACCGGTCAGCTTAACCGCCGCTGCAAAGTCCAGGCCCGCGTGCATTTCGCCCAGGGTCACGTGATCGCGAACCTCGAAGTCGAACTCGCGAGGCGTGCCCCAGCGTTTCACTTCAACGTTGTCGTTTTCATCTTTGCCGACAGGCACGCTGTCGTCAGGAATGTTCGGGATAGCCAGGGCGATATCACGAATTTCGGTCTGAAGAACGTCCAGTTCAGCTTTCGCCTGATCCAGCTCTTCACCCAGTTTGTTCACTTCCAGGCGTAATGGCTCAATATCTTCCCCGCGCGCTTTCGCCTGGCCGATGGATTTCGATCGAGAATTACGCTCTGCCTGCAGATTTTCAGTTTGTACCTGCAGAACTTTACGACGCTCTTCAAGAGCGCGCAGCTTATCTACATCCAGCTTAAAGCCCCGGCGTGCCAGTTTTTCAGCGACTGCGTCTGGCTCATTACGCAGCAGATTGGGATCGAGCATGCTTATCCTGTGCTTATCGAATTAAAATAGGAAAAGTGACCACAGCCTGCGGTCACAGGGATACAACGCCAACATTACCGCAACGATAGCGCTAACGGTAGCGTTTTATAGGGCTATTTTGATCCTGTCCGGCAAGCCAGGCGAGCTTTTCGCCAATCTTACCCTCAAGACCTCTGTTTGTGGGGTGATAATAGCGGGTTTGCGCCATCTCCTGCGGGAAATAGTCCTCTCCGGCGGCATAGGCATTGGGTTCGTCGTGGGCGTAACGATACTCCTGCCCGTACCCCATCTCTTTCATCAACTTTGTTGGTGCGTTACGCAGATGAACCGGCACATCATAGTCCGGACGCTCACGTGCATCAGACATTGCTGCTTTGAAGGCGGTATAAACCGCATTACTTTTCGGCGCGCAGGCCAGATAGACAATCGCCTGCGCAATCGCACGCTCGCCTTCAGCAGGCCCGACGCGGGTGAAACAATCCCAGGCGGAGATAGCCACCTGCATGGCGCGCGGGTCGGCATTACCGACGTCTTCTGATGCAATCGCCAGACAGCGACGTGCGACATACAGCGGATCGCCACCTGCGGTAATAATGCGCGCGTACCAGTAGAGCGCCGCATCGGGAGCGCTGCCGCGCACGGACTTATGCAGCGCCGAGATCAGGTCGTAAAAACGATCGCCTTTATTATCAAAACGCGCGCTGCGTTCACCGGCTATTTCAGTGAGCAATTCAGGCTTCAGCACCCGCTTGCCGGAATCATCCATTTCGGCCATATCGGCCATCATTTCCAGCGTGTTCAATGCCCGACGCGCATCACCGTTAACCAGCTGAGCAATCGCGAGGCGCGTCTCATCCGGTAGAACGATGTCTTGTCCGCCGTAACCCCGCGCTTTGTCCTCCATCGCCTGGGTGAGCACCTTTTCGATATCGTCTGTAGTCAGCGATTTAAGCAGGTAAACGCGCGCACGGGAAAGAAGTGCTGAGTTAAGTTCAAAGGATGGGTTTTCCGTGGTGGCACCGATGAAGAAGATCGTGCCGTCTTCAATATGCGGCAGGAAGGCATCCTGCTGGCTCTTGTTGAAGCGGTGAACTTCGTCCACGAAGAGGATAGTCCGACGTCCTGCATTGCGGTTCTGCCGCGCACGCTCGATCGCTTCGCGGATCTCCTTCACGCCGGAGGTCACGGCAGAAATCCGCTCAACGTCCGCGTTTGCATATCGGGCGATCACTTCAGCGAGGGTCGTTTTACCGGTGCCTGGAGGCCCCCAGAGGATCATCGAGTGCAGATGCCCGGCCTCAATGGCGCGTGGCAACGGTTTCCCGGCAGCCAGCAGATGCTGCTGGCCGATGTACTGCGCTAAATTTTCTGGCCGCATACGAGCGGCCAGAGGTTGAAACGCATTATCTGAAAAATCGAGCGACAGATTGCCCACTCATGCCTCTTACTTATTACGTTGGTCATCCACCGTTACGCCCTGCGGCGGGGTAAAGGTGAATTTCGATGCATCAACAGCGCCGTTTTGCTGCGTTTTCAGCTGGTAGCTGCTGCGCTGGTCATCTTGCTCAACCGCACCGAACTGATTGATCGTGCCGTTGCTGCTCACGTTAATGGTGAACTGCTTCAGGTTGCCGTTGCTGCCTTTCGGCGTCAGGACAAACTCATCACCGTTTTGTTTGATGTTGTACTGCTGCCAGTCGCTGGACTGGTTGCGGGCAATCAGCATAAACGGCGTATTGCTGGTCGCATCTTTCAGCCAGGTCGCCGTAGCTTGTTCAACAAACGGGTTGAAGAACCACAGGGTTTTACCGTCAGACACCAGGATACTCTCATCCGGCTGGGTCATGTGCCAGTTGAAGAGATTTGGACGTTTTACCCACAAATCTCCCTGGCCTTCCTGCACCGCGTTGCCGCTGCCGTCAGTCACTTTTTGCGTGAAGCTGGCGTGGAAGCTGCTTACTTTATCCAGTCGGCTTTTAAGGTCGCTGGCTGCATCAGCCCAGACGCTGCTGGCAACAAAACTGGTGAGTAAAGCACAGGCGATAGCGATTTTTTTCATTGTTATTCCTTAAAATACGTCTTCCCGATATGGGGTTTCCGTCTTCTATTCTGGCCCTGCCCGAAGGCAGGCGACAGAAGAAAATGCTTAATTTTGGCTGATTTACCCTTCTTTGCAATCGCTGAAGGTTAATCAAACGGCGGCGGAGCCAGCACCTCGCGGTTACCGTTATGCCCCTGCTCGCTCACAATCCCCTGCGCTTCCATCTGCTCGATGATACGCGCCGCGCGGTTGTAGCCGATGCGGAACTGACGCTGCACGCCAGAGATGGACGCTTTGCGTTTTTCGGTCACGAAGTTAACCGCCTGATCGAATAACGGATCCAGCTCTTCACCGCCGTCAAAGCCACCGCCGCCGCCTTCGCTCTCGCTGTCAGAGGTGATCCCGTCCACGTATTGTGGACGACCGCGCGCTTTCCAGTCCTGCACGACAGCGTGAACTTCCTCATCGCGGACAAACGCACCGTGGACACGCACCGGCGAGGTGGAGTTCGGACCTGAGTAAAGCATATCACCCATACCCAGCAGCGACTCAGCGCCGCCCTGGTCAAGAATGGTACGGGAGTCAATTTTACTTGATACGGTAAACGCAATACGCGTCGGAATGTTCGCTTTGATAAGCCCAGTAATAACGTCCACGGAAGGACGCTGCGTCGCCAGCACAAGATGAATACCCGCCGCACGCGCTTTCTGCGCCAGACGAGCAATCAGCTCTTCCACTTTCTTACCGACGGTCATCATCAGGTCAGCGAACTCATCAACCAGCACGACGATATAAGGCAGTTTTTCCAGCACCGGATGCTGGGCATCCATGCTGTCACCCGGCTTCCAGTAAGGATCCGGAATAGGACGTCCCATGCGCATCGCCTGGGCGATTTTCTCGTTATAACCGGCCAGGTTACGCACGCCCAGCGCAGACATCAGCTTGTAGCGGCGTTCCATCTCATTGACGCTCCAGCGCAGGGCGTTGGCGGCGTCTTTCATGTCCGTCACCACTTCCGTGAGCAGATGCGGAATACCTTCGTAGACCGACAGTTCGAGCATTTTCGGGTCGATCATGATGAAACGCACATCTTCCGGCTGCGCTTTGTACAGCATGCTGAGGATCATGGCGTTAACGCCAACTGACTTACCGGAACCGGTGGTACCGGCAACCAGCAGGTGAGGCATTTTCGCGAGATCTGCCACCACCGGATCGCCTGCGATATCTTTACCCAGCACCACGGTCAGCGGGGACGGGTTATCGCGGAACTTGGTGTTATCCAGCACTTCTCGCAGGTAAACGGTCTGACGTTTCTTGTTCGGCAGCTCAAGGCCAACGTACGGCTTGCCTGGGATCACTTCCACCACACGTACCGCAACGGTCGACAGGGAACGCGCCAGGTCTCGTGACAGGTTAGAAATACGCGCTGCTTTTACGCCTGGCGCCAGATTCAGTTCAAATCGCGTGATCACAGGACCCGGTGAGTAGTTCACCACATCCGCCTTGATGCGGAAGTCAGCCAGACGGGCTTCGACCAGACGCGCCATTTGTTCGAGCGCAAAGGTATCAACCGGCTCCACTTCTGACGGTGGTGGCGTTAACAGATCCAGCGACGGCAGCGGTGTGCTTGGGCGCTGCAGCGGACGGCTATCGCCGTTACGCATCAGCAGCGGGTGAATAAGGCTTTCCTGCGGCTGAGGCGCAGGCTGCTGGAACTGCGGCGGCTGCTGCGGTTGCGCATACGGCTGCTGAGCAGGTTGTTGCGGCTGCGCGTAGGTCTGAGCTGCTGGCTGCTGGCGCACAGGCTCAGCGTCCGGCATTACGCTCGGCGTAAACAGCGGTTCGCTTGGGCCATCATCCACCAGATCTTTCATCGGTGAGAATTCAAAATCCGTCAGCGAGAACGGGTTCGCGCCCGAAGGCTGTTCACCAGAATAACGCTGTTGCTGCGTAGCGGCGAACTGGCGGGCTAATTCCGCTTCTGCCGCATCGTCTTCATCTTCCTGGATTTGCTCGTCGTGCTGATATTCTTCACCGTAACGCTGATTCTGCTGCGCGGCGAACTGACGCGCCAGCTCATCCTGATGAAGTTCATCGGCGTCGTCTTCATAGTCCGATTCACGCGCTTTTTCCTCAGCCATACGCTGGGAAGGCAGCTTGATACCGTAGGAAGCCAGCTCGCGGCGCGTGGGCACACGTACGCGATTAGGACGAGGCAATTGCGGGCCAATGCCCTCTTTCACCTGAGGACGAGGCGCGCCGCCGGTCGCCAGGCTAAAGACTGGTGCCGCAGCGGCGGCCGCGACAGAGGCTTGCTTCACGCTCTCTGCCACAGGCGTTGGATCGACTGGCGGTACGGAAACGGAAGGCGCTTTTGCGACAGGCTCTTGCACCGGCTCCGGCACAGGTTGATACCAGGCTGCCAGCTGCTCGCGCTCACGGGCGCGGCGCTCTTCCACTTCTTCAAAGTAGTACAGTGGTGGACGAGATGGTTTCGCCTCCTCCGCCACGTCAGGCTCAGGTTGTGCGTATGGCTGCGCAGGTTCAACCGGTTCCGGTACATACGGCTGTGCGACCGGCTGCTCATATTCCGGGTATCCCTGTGGTTCATACACGGGCTCCGGCTGATAAGGCTGCTGCCATTGTTCCTGCTGCACAGGAACATAGCTTTCTGGTTCAGGCGCAATAACAGGTTCCGGGGTGTGAACACCCGGCGCAGTCTGCCAGTCAACCTGAGGTTGCTGGATAACCGACTCCGGTGCCGGAACGGGCGCGGATGGCATTACGGCTTCCGCTGGCGCAGCAAAAGCCTGCGCTGCCGTGGTAGCGGCAGCAGCGGCTGCGACCGGCTCTGTCACTGAATGACCATTCAGCAGCGGATCGTATTCGTCAAAATCGCCCGGCATCGCACGGTTGCCGGAGAACAGAACATCATCAGGATCGACGGCGGCGCCCGCCGCACGGTACTCAACCTGCTCGTCTTCATCCATGCGTTTGCCGGAGAAGAGCGCCGCATCTGTTTTACGCCCAAGCGGATTGGCAAATTTTTCAGCGACGCGCTGACGACGCGCGAGCGCGCCACGAAGAATACGGGCCCGACGAGATTCACGACGCTGTACCGGCGCCTCGTCTTCCTCTTCGTACTCATCTTCATATTCGTCTTCATCGACCCACGTATCGTCACGACGGGTACGGTTACTGGCGAAAGTGAGGATAGTGAGAATAAAGCTGCCGATCTTCTCGGCGATGCTCACCCACGACCAGCCAGTAAACAGGGTCAACCCTGCGGCCCAGATGCAAAGCAGCGTCAGGGTACCTCCGCTGCTGTGAAGCATCGGCTGCAGGGCGGAACTCAGCAGGCTGCCGATGACGCCACCGGAGGCGAAGTACCAGATATCGTCGGCGTTTATCGCCGCCAGCCCGCACGATGTGAGGATCAATGCCAGCGCGCCAATCAGGCGCAGCGATACCGCGAAGTAATCGATGTAGTCGTCATTCTGGCGATGACGCCAGGCAAACCAGCATCCGCCAATGATAATGACGGGAATGGTATAGGCCATCACACCGAAAATGAAAAAGAGCGTGTCCGCAAGCCAGGCACCCGGTACACCGCCTAAATTATGGATAGGCTCATGCCATGCGGTTTGCGACCAGCTGGGATCGGAGGGGTTGAAACTGAGTAAGGCTGCCATCAGCCAGACGGCGAAAAGGGCAATAACCAACAGCAAAGCCTCGAGGAGACGACGTCCGCTGCTTAGCTTCGATAGTGTGACTTCTTTGTCTTCAGTGTATTCCTGGCTCAAGAAAGGCTCTCCAGGTATCAGGCATATCCTGCCTGTTTGCTAAAACGGACAACAGCGCCGGGGACTCCCCGGCACTGTTGCTGTATGGATTAACAGGAGTGTAATCAAACTACGCTGATTTTGCACCTGTTCCGTGTTAGCGCGTCTTAATTACCAGACGATTGCTCTGTTTAACCTCTTCCATCACCACATACGTACGGGTGTCGTTCACGCCCGGCAGACGCAGCAAGGTTTCACCCAGCAGCTTACGGTAGGCGGACATATCAGGCACGCGGGTTTTCAACAGGTAGTCGAAATCACCGGAAACCAGATGACACTCTTGAATTTCTTCAAGTTTTTGTACAGCGGAGTTGAATTGTTCAAACACATCCGGCGCACCACGATTCAGAGTAATCTCAACAAATACCAGAAGTGAGGCATCCAGATAATGCGGGTTAAGCAGAGCCGTATAGCCCTGAATAAAACCCTGTCTTTCCAGTCGGCGCACACGCTCAAGGCACGGCGTCGGGGAAAGTCCCACACGTTTTGAAAGCTCGACGTTGGAAATACGCCCATCCTTTTGCAATTCATTAAGAATGTTACGATCGATACGGTCGAGATCTTTGCCAGGGCGCTTCTTGCTATCTACCATTATTATTGTCTCTCTGTATTCCTTCCCTACTCCTGCCTGGACCCTGTGCACATCACTGTTCAGAGCCTGTACCCGTTAGTCATCACATCGCCTGGTTATGTATTATATCCGTCATACTTCAAGTTGCCTGTGCGTTGGCTTTCCTCGCTCCCCCCAGTCACGTACTGATGTACGCTCCCGGGGATTCGCTGCGTCGCCGCCTTCATGCAACTCGAATTATTAGGCTATAGACGCGATGCGGATTCGGGTTCTGTTGGTAAGAAGACCGTTGCCCGAAGGCAGTCACCGACATCACGTATGGCGTCTGTCCACGCCATGCGTAGATTTCACTGACACGGTAAAAATGGCATTTACGTGCATGCCTATGCGGCACACGGTTAACGCGGTTTTTTTTCTTCCTTGAATGTTTTCGCAAAAGCGCAGGTGATTGTCAAAGCAAAACATCGATTTTTAGTACAACATGCCGGATATTCATTACGGCAGGGTATTAATCGTCATTTTATTGCCTTATAAACGACCGGATTTCAGGCGAAATAGTGATGTTATAGCGCCTCATTCATCGTCCGTGGCTATTACACAGATTGATATCAAAATTGCTGCGCTCTTTTTTTACGACAACAAATTCCCTACAATCCAGCCAAATGTCTGCCAACAACAATGGGGATCTCATGGGCACGGCCAAACACAGTAAGCTGCTAATCCTTGGTTCTGGACCTGCGGGATATACCGCTGCAGTCTACGCCGCGCGCGCAAACCTGCAGCCGGTACTCATCACCGGCATGGAAAAAGGCGGTCAGCTGACCACCACCACCGAAGTGGAAAACTGGCCAGGGGACCCGAACGACCTGACCGGGCCGCTGCTGATGGAACGTATGCACGAGCATGCCGCTAAATTCGAAACTGAAATTCTGTTCGACCACATCAATAAGGTCGATCTGCAGAACCGTCCGTTCCGCCTGACCGGCGACAGCGGCGAATACACCTGTGACGCCCTGATCATCGCCACCGGCGCCTCTGCCCGTTACCTTGGTCTGCCGTCTGAAGAAGCGTTCAAGGGCCGCGGCGTATCTGCCTGCGCGACCTGCGACGGTTTCTTCTATCGCAATCAGAAAGTCGCCGTGATCGGCGGCGGTAACACCGCAGTGGAAGAAGCGCTCTACCTGGCAAACATCGCCTCTGAAGTGCACCTGATCCACCGTCGCGACACCTTCCGCGCTGAGAAGATCCTGATCAAACGCCTGATGGATAAAGTGGCAAGCGGCAACATCGTGCTTCACACTCACCGTACCCTGGAAGAGGTCACGGGCGACCTGATGGGCGTTGCCGGTCTGCGTCTGCGCGATACCCAGAACACCGATAACATCGAGTCGCTGGAAGTGGCGGGTCTGTTTGTGGCGATCGGTCACAGCCCGAACACCGCGATCTTCGACGGTCAGCTGGAGCTGGAAAACGGCTACATCAAAGTGCAGTCCGGCATTCACGGTAACGCGACCCAGACCAGCATCCCGGGCGTGTTCGCGGCTGGCGACGTGATGGACCATATTTATCGTCAGGCGATTACCTCTGCAGGCACCGGCTGTATGGCCGCGCTGGATGCTGAACGCTACCTCGACGGACTGGCTGAACAAGGTAAATAATCTTTACAAGTCAGTAACAAACGTAAATAAAGGCGGCCACAGGTCGCCTTTATTTTTCCCCACGTGTAACATGCAGTGGTCTAATTTCTTATAACGTCACCTGCAAAGTACGCAATGGAAAAAACCCGTCAACAAGAGTTAACACGCTGGCTTAAACAGCAAAGCGTTCTTTCCCGCCGCTGGCTCATGATTTCCCGTCTTCTGGGACTCGTCAGTGGTTTGTTGATTGTTGCCCAGGCATGGCTGCTGGCCCGCATTCTTAATCATATGATCATGGAGAACATTCCGCGTGAAGCGCTCCTGTTGCCCTTTATTGTCCTGATTCTGGTTTTTATCCTTCGTGCGTGGGTCGTCTGGCTGCGTGAACGCGTTGGTTTTCATGCCGGACAGCATATCCGCTACGAGATCCGCCGTAAGGTCCTGGATCGTCTTCAGGAGGCCGGGCCGGCCTGGATCCAGGGTAAACCAGCAGGAAGCTGGGCGACGCTGATCCTTGAACAGATCGACGATATGCACGACTACTACGCCCGCTACCTGCCGCAGATGGCGCTGGCCGTTTG
>ERZ1106983.2488-NODE-2488-length-12124-cov-2.646284_pt1 | contig 12124 bp, 11 predicted proteins | sample MGYA00403693_ERZ1106983 | MGnify/ENA primary metagenome ERZ1106983 (study PRJEB35170, sample SAMEA104062420) | human gut metagenome | biome: human gut; feature: human-associated habitat; material: faeces | place: Denmark | collected 2012-07-13 ...
CCGCCGATGACCGGGCCCGGGATCGTGCTGATTAAAGTGGACAGTTTGCCGATAAAAGAGCATACGATGGAAAGAACGGCCGCGCCCGCAATAACGCGCACGCTGTAAACTCTCGTAACCGCCATGACGCCGATATTCTCACCATAGGTGGTAGTCGGAACAGAGCCGATACATCCGGACAGCATCGTAGAGAAGTTATCTCCGAATAAAGAGCGGTGGAGTCCAGGATCCTTTAAAAGATCGCGGCCCACTATCTTGCTGGTCACTACCTGATGGCCGATATGCTCAGATGTAATGACAAGAATGACCGGCAGGATAATCATGATCGCCTCCGGATTAAATTTGGGAGAAGAAAAATTGGGAATGGCAAATATAGGGGCATTCACAACCTGTGTGAAATCCACCAGTCCGCAGATAATAGCAGCCACATATCCCAAAATAACCGCAATCAGAATCGGTATAACAGACAAAAATCCCCTGAACAGGATGGAACCGAATACGGCCACGCCTAACGTTACAAGGAATACAATCATATTTTTAGGATCGACTGCTTCATCGAGAAGACCGGCATTGCTTGCGGCCGTCCCCGACAGTTCGAGTCCAATCAGGGCCACTACCGGCCCCATGGCAGCAGGAGGAAGTACGATATTAATCCACTCCGAACCAAACTTATAAATGATAAAAGCGAGAATGCAGCCGCAGAATCCGACTACGACGAAACCGCCCAGCGCATAGGCGTAACCAAATTTTTCGATAACAATTCCCGCCGGTGCGAGAAATGCAAAGCTGGAACCCAGATAAGCAGGAGCCTTCCCCTTAGTTACAAGAATGAACAACAGTGTTCCTACACCATTCATAAATAAAACAATTGCCGGATTGATACCGAACAGAAACGGTACCAGCACCGAAGCGCCGAACATGGCAAACATGTGCTGAATACTGAGGGGAACCAACAGATTAAACGGAACCTTTTCCTCAACTTGGATAATGCGATGACTTTCCATTTCTACCTCCCATTTTCTTTTGGATATTCCACTGCAGGAAAATAGCGCAGGAAGAAACCTGTAGCACGATACTTCGGCCACCGTATCCTCCTGCGCTTATTCTGCAAGTTTCTTCTACATATTATGCCATAGACTGGAATATTCGTAAAGAATTTTTTTACGTCAGTTATTCCGCATTCGCTGGTTTTCGTAACAGTTCAGACAGGTCTGCGCACTGACTGCGCTGACCGTGCGAAAATGTAGTGGCAGCGGGCAACCGGCGTAGCGATTTAATTAGCCGGTTGCCGTAACAGTTCATGCTGTCTGAACTGTTACATATAATGACAGAATACAGGAGGCAAGGATATGGTAATACAAAGTGAAAGAGTCTGGATGGCAGGGCAGTTTGTGCCGCTGCAGCTGGAAATTCAGTCCGGCGTGATCCAGGCGGTCCTGCCGTATGGAGAAAAAGAAGCAGATGAGGACTACGGTTCATACCGGATCGTCCCGGGCTTTATAGACGTTCACACCCACGGCGCCTATGGATTTGATACAAATGACGGCGAACCGGAGGGACTCCGGAACTGGATAAAACGGGTGCCGGAGGAGGGAGTGACGTCGCTTCTGCCGACTACGGTAACCCAGATGCCGGACGTACTTACAGCCGCTCTCAAGAATGTGGCGGAAGTGATGGAGGATGTGGAGAAAGACAGCTTTTATTTTATGAATTCAGATGGTTATGAGGGAGCCGAGATCCTCGGAATTCATTTCGAGGGACCGTATCTCGATATGGATTACAAGGGCGCCCAGCCGCCGGAGGCGATCGCGCCGCCATCCGTGGCCCAGTTCCAGGAATACCAGAAGGCGGCAAAGGGGATGATACGCTATATCACTCTTGCGCCTGAGCATGACGAGGGCCTGTCGCTGACAAAGTACTGCGGAAAGGCCGGCGTGGTGGTCAGCCTGGGGCATTCCTCCGCAACCTATGATCAGGCGCTTCTGGCTGTCGCCAACGGAGCTTCCTCGATGACCCATGTTTATAACGGGATGACACCGTTTAGCCACAGGGCTCCGGGCCTGGTGGGAGCGGCCCTGCGCATCCGCGATATTTACGGTGAAATTATCTGTGACGGCTGCCATTCCCACCTTGCGGCGTTAAATAATTACTTTACGGCGAAAGGCAGGGATTTTGCCATCATGGTGACGGATTCTTTACGCGTGAAATCATGTGAACCGGGCGGACGCTATGATCTGGGCGGCCATGCAATTGAGGTCGGCAAGGACGGCCTGGCGAGGCTGAAGGAGTCGGGAACAATCGCCGGCAGTACGCTGAAGATGAACATAGGTCTGAAGATACTGGTGGAGAATGCCTTAGTGCCCTTTGACGCAGCCCTAGGGGCCTGTACAATCAACCCGGCCAGATGCCTCAGGGTGGATGACAGAAAAGGAAAATTGTCGGCCGGATATGATGCGGATATTGTAGTGCTCAGCAATGAGTATGACGTGCTTCAGACTTATTGCAGAGGAACCAGACAGATATAAATATGAGTAAATTTTAAAAGACCAGGCAGTGTGTCATTTCCGGCACCTGTCTGGTCTTTATTGAGGATTCTTATGTAAGATCGGTCTATTTTAATTTAATAACCTTGTGCAGAAGCTTAACCGATAAAACCGCCAGAATGACTTCCGTACACAGAGTGGCATAGGACATTCCGTACAGCGGTACAAAATAATTCAGCAGCACGAGTGCGGGGATTTCCAGCACGATCTTTCTCAGGAATGCGAGATAGAAAGATTTTTTACCGTCTCCTATAGCCTGAAAAACACTGACGCACATATAATCGACACACATAAAAGGCAGTGCAAGAAGAAAGCCGGGCAGGAGTGCGGCGCCGTAATGAACCACGGTGTCTGTCTTGATAAATAAGCCGACCAGGCTGCCGGAAAAAATGCTGCCGGCAATCACAATGACAACCATCAGCAAAATCATCCGTTTCAGAAGATACAGGATAGATTTTCTCATCCGTTCACAATTATGGTTCGCAAAATTGTAGCCTACGAATGGCATGATGCCCTGTACTGCGCCCAGGGTGACCTGCATCGGGACCATCTGGATTTTCTGTACGATTCCCATAGCAGCTACAACCTCCGAACCATATGCTGCGGCAGAATTATTGTAAACCGTCATACTCGTGACGTTCAGCAGATTTTGTATTGCCGCCGGGATACCGACACCGAATATGTCGGCTGCGATTGTCCGATCGAAAGAAAACTTTTTAGGATTAAGGCATATGCAGGTGGTCCGCCGTTTGATATAAAGCAAGACCAAAAAGTACAGACATGCAACGCAGTTAGAGAGGAAGGTTGCAAGACCGGCTCCGGCCGCCCCCATATTAAATCCCCACGGCATGATAAAAATGGGATCCAGAATGATATTTAAAATACACCCGCTCATTGTTCCGATACTCGCATGGAGAGAAGAACCTTCAGACCTCACGAGAAAAGCAAATACAACATTGAGGATGGAGGGGACGGCTCCGCAGGTAACTGCCCATCTCATATATTCGGAGGTCGCCGCCGCATTTTTTGCTGATGCGCCGAGAAGTCCGAGCAGCGGAGTCCTGAACAACCCGGTAAAAACGGAAAATAAGACTGAACTTATGAATGCGCAGTATAATCCAAATACGGAGCAACGTCGGACCAGATTGGAATCACCGCGCCCCAGAGCGCGGCTCATGGCGCTTGAAGTTCCGACGCCGAACAGATTATTGATAGCGTTGAATGCGAGAAGCGCAGGAGCGCCAGTGTGACGGCCGCTGTTTGGACAGGATCATTGAGCAGGCCTACAAAATAGGTGTCGGCCAGGTTATAGATAACAGTGACAAGGGAGCTTACAATAGTAGGGATAGCCAGCTTAATGATTGCCGAGGATACAGATTCTTTTTCAAATATATCATTTGACGCCATATTCGCAGTTTTCTCCCTTCGGAATTTCTTCATTCGTATTTTTTTGTTCCAGATTCGCTGCGATCCGTTCAAAGCACGTCTTCAGCGCCGCTATTTCGGAGTCCGAAAAACCCCGGCAGATTTGATTTAGGAAGTCCCTCTGCTTTTGTCTTCCAACCGCAACAAGAGGTTCGGCCCGGGGGGTGACCTCAAGGCGGATATTTCTTCCCTTTTCAGGGTGCTGGATCAGGTACCCCTTTTTGGTCAGCTCTTTAACTGCCAAAGATACATGCGACTTTGTGGCTCTTTTAATCCGGATTATGTCACTGGCTGTTTTGGCAGACGGATTATTGGATAAAAAAAGCAGAACACCGAGTTCATTCATCGTTAAACCTGTTTTTTCCGCCGCTTCTTTTATTACAGAATTGTATTCTTTATCGAACAGGGAATATAAATCCCAGAATGACAGCTGCATCTGTAAATCCTCCTTTTAAGTTCTATTTTGAACATAAATATTATAGTTCAAAATAGAACTTAAGTCAAGCTGTATTGCCGCCGCCGTAACTAATTGACAACCAATGAAAAACAACGATATAATCAGATTAGTAATAAGTCGGGAAGACTGCGAATGGGGATGAGGGGAAATGGAGCGTACAATTATAGTAGTGGACGATGAGCCGATAATCCGCCTGGATTTGTGCCAGATGCTGGAAGAACTGGGCTTTGCGGTTGCAGCCGAGGGTGCGGATGGGTTTGACGCCGTCGAGCTGTGCAGGCAGAAGCATCCGGATATCGTACTGCTGGATCTGGAAATGCCGATTTTTGACGGGATGACGGCTGCCGAGACGATTATTGGGGAGGGGCTGGCCGGCTGCGTCGTGATCTGTACGGCGTTCGCAGATGAAGAATTTATTCAGAGGGCCGGCCGCGCGGGCGTTGCCGGTTATCTCGTTAAACCGATTGAACCGAGGATGCTGAAGCCAACACTTGAGGTAGCGCTGGCCCAGGGACGGCTTCTGCAGCAAACCCGGGCAGAGGCGGCGGATGCCTGCCGGAAACTGAAGGAGAATAAGGTGATTGAACAGGCCAAAGGAAAACTGGCCAAAGAAAAGCAGATTTCCGAGTCGGATGCATACCGTGAGATGCAGAAAGCAGCCATGCAGAAACGAGTCCCGCTGGCGTTAATTGCGGGGGCAATTCTGAACCGTGAGATTAAACGCGATACGGCGGTGCGTGCAAAGGAGCTGCTGATGAAGCAGAGAAAGCTGACGGAACCTGAGGCTTACCGGCTGCTGTCGCAGGAGGCTGCCAGACAAAAGATTTCCATCCGTGAAGCAGCCAGCCGGCTTTTGGAGCAGGAGGGATGACATGAACAGGGATGAGATAAAAAGCCGGGCAAGGCTGAGTGATTCAGCCGTGGACAAGCTCAGCCGGATTGAGTCCGTTCTGCCGCTGATGGCTGATCTGGCCGGGGCGGATTTATTCATCGACTGTATGCAGGAGCCGGACGGCCGGATGTTTGTTGCAGCCCAGGCCGGACCGGGGCATATGCCTTCGGCATACAGGAGCCGTGTAGTCGGCTGCTATGCAAAGCGGGAGGATGAGCCGGCTGTTTACCGCGCTATGGAGACGAAATCACCGGTGCGCGATATCAGGGCAGTAACACAGGAAGAACGCACCGTACGCCAGGATGTTGTTCCCATATCCGACGATGACGGCCGTCTGATTGGCGTGCTGATAGGCGAGAGGGACATCAGCGACGACATAAGACAGGAGCAGAAGTATGAGGCGCTGGTCCGCCGTGCAGAAAAAGGAGATTTCATCCATGTGTCTCCGGAGGATGCGGCCCGCCGGGAGGTTCACCACCGCGTGAAAAATCATCTTCAGCTTATCGCAAGCATCATGAATATCCAGGCACGCAACACGGAAAATGAGGAAGTAAAGCAGGCATTCAGGGAAAATACGGCGCGCGTGCTGAGCATTGCATCCATCAATGAGCTTCTGGCTTATGGAGAAGGCGGGCCGGTCGCCCTGAAACCGTTCCTTGAAAAGCTCAGGCAGAATCTGACACAGCTCTATGATAATGAAGTATCCGTCAAGCTCCTGCTTGAAGGAGATGACCTGACGGCGGATCAGGAGAAGGCAACCGATATTGCACTGGTAGTGAATGAACTGGTCTCGAATGCCTTTAAGCATGCGTTTACAGGATTAACAGGGGGGCAGGTACGCGTGATTCTGAAAAAAGGGGAGCTGTTTTCCTCCATCACCGTACAGGACAATGGAAACGGCTTTGACTTTAACGGCAAAGAGGGCCTGGGCTTCGGCATGTCGCTGGTCAAAATGACGGTCCGTGACAAGCTGGGCGGTAAACTCTATCTGACGTCGGACAGGGAGGGAACTTCCGTTACTTTCGATTTCCGTTAATTGACAAGCGGAACCAGAGAATAGTATAATCGAAATAATATTGTAAACAAATGAAGAAAGAGAGCGATTATGTTGCCCGGAATAGACACAAAGATCGAGAGAATTGAAAAAAATGAGTTATACAGCTCTAAAATATACAATCAGCTGAAGCTTCTGATTATCACCGGCCAGATAAAGCCCGGTACGATCATTAATGAGAGGGAGTACTCAAAACTCCTGGATGTCAGCAGGACACCTCTGCGTGACGCGCTTCGTCTGCTGGAGAATGAGGGATGGATTGAACAGGTTGGAAAGAACCGTAAAATTGCGGTTCTTATGTGGAAAGACATTCTGGAATTATTTGAAATCCGTGAGCCTTTGGATATTCTCTGCTTTGAGCTTGCATTTCCTAAGGTGACGCCGGAACATATCGGCCATTTACGGAAAATTATCGAGGAAATGGATATTTTTGCGGTCCGTAATGCAAATGATTATTATACGCTGATGAAGATGGATACCAGCTTCCACAATTACTTTGCCCTGATTACCGGCAACAGCCAGTTAATAAAGATTCAGGACAGCATCAGTGAGAAAGTGGTCCGTTCATCTGTGTTAAGTATGAAATACAGCATGCATGGAGGGCGGAATTTCGCTGCCGACCATATCGGAATCCTGCAAAGCGTGGAGGAAGGTGATTTGGAAAAGGGCAAAGAACTGCTCCATATCCATTATGGCTCCTGGAAGAAACGCCTTCTTGTAATACCGGAACGCCTGAACTTTGACCCGCAGGATGGCGATGCGGAAATTAAAGAGGAGTTTATTAAAAGTAACTAAAATTGAATAGAATATTTTGTCTAAAATGGAGAAAACAGCTATTTTCTGAAACTTTTGTAGAAAAATATAGTTTTTTAGTATATAATGTCTACAAACGGAAACGAGCTGTTTCTTCTTTTATTTGTGATATTTTTGGTATACCGAGTACCGTACTCCAAAAACGAGATGAAACGAAAGAAATATTCCCGCGCGGGGATTTGCAGTACCGGGCATCCGAACAGGATGTGAGCAGCGGTTTTCCGGCTAAAACAGGGAGATAGTGAGAGCGCTCCCGTGATATTTAACAAAAGAAAGGTAGGAAGAGGTATGAGGAGAGGTTTAGCATTAACACTTACTGTAGCGATGCTGGGGAGTTTACTGGCCGGATGCGGAAGCAGCGGAGGGGGGAGCGCTCCGAAAGCAGATGCGACGGCTGCGGCTGCACCTGCAGGGGGCGGGACAGAGGAAGTTACTACGCCTGATAAAGTATTGAAATTTACGGATCAGAATGCGGAGGATTCCCCGGCCGGAATGTGGGAGCAGAAATTCGCGGATCTGGTGAAGGAATATACGAAAGGCCACATCGAGGTGGAGCTGTATTTCAATAACACGCTGTGCGGCTACGATATTCAGCCTTTGCAGGCGGGGATATGCGATTTTATCCAGTATGTCCCGTCATCCGCGGGAGATCTGGACAGCCGTCTGGGAGCCTTCGACGCACCGTATATTTACAGGGATGCGGATCACAGGCTTGCCGTGTTTGACCCCTTTAACTCGGAACCGCTGAAGGTGATTAACGAGGCATTGAAGGACGACGGTGTTATGCTGCTCAGCAGTTTCAACTCCGGCTACCGCCAGATAACCTGTAACTTCCCGATCCGGAATCTGAGTGATATGAAGGGCGCTAAGATCCGAGTGGTTCCTTCCGACTTATACCAGCAGTTATTTACCGCATTCGGCGCGGCGGCTACGCCGATGGCATTCTCAGAGGTGCCGACAGCCCTGATTACGAATGTAATTGACGGTCAGGAGAATCCTTATTCCGTAATCGTCAGCAGCGCATTATACGAGGTGCAGAAGTATTGTATGGAGACAAATCATCTGCCGACAAACCATGGGCTCTGGATGAACAGGAATACCTATGAAAGCCTGACGCCGGAACAGCAGGAGGCGGTATTAAAAGCGGCTTATGACGCTTCGGCCTATATGGACAAGTACATTCTTGATAAGGTGGAAGAATACAAGAAAATCTGTGAAGACAATGGAATGGAGATCATTGATGCGGAGAACGGACTTGATATAGACGGATTCAAGGCAGCCGCAGAGAATGTCTATGACTATTTTGCCGAGGACTGGGGAGATATGCCGGACCTGATCCGTGCCGTACAGCCTTGAGAAATGGATTCCCCCATTTCTCAGGCAGCGGAGAATGATAAATTTAATTAGTTCAGACTCACATTGCTGCTTCATATGAAAAGGAGAAATCAATATGTCTATATTGGGTAAAGTGTGGAATACATTTAGAAACTTTATCGGCGGCATAAGCGGGATTTGGTGCATTATTATCATTGCGGCTCTTGATATTCAGATTTTCTGCCGCACCTTCTTGGGATTTTCGACAACCTGGAGTGAGGAGGTTGCGGAGTTGTGCTTTGTCGGACTGATTTTCTGTTATCTGGCACAGTGCGAAAAAGAAGGAGCCCACCTGCAGCTGGAAATACTTTTCCAGATATGGCCGAAATTAAAGTTTTACATGGATGTGGCCGGAAAATCAATCTGCATTATTTACTGTGCATTTGTTATTTACAGTGAATCCCTGCTGATTCCAACCACGATGAAACTGACGACTGCCGCGTGTCATATCCCGATACGCTATGTGCATTATCTGATTGTACTTGGCTCCGCCATGTGGATTATTCAGGAATGCATCAGCCTGTATGAGATATTTAAGGAGAGGAGGGCACAGAAAGCATGAATATGATTCTACTCCTGATTGGATTTGTGGGCCTGCTGGCCGTAGGAGCGCCTATCGTGGTCGCCATGGGCCTGCCCGCGATTATCTACTATATTGTATCGGGGACTTCGCTTTCACTGGTAGCCTACTCGTTTTATCAGTCTACTATGTCCTTTTCCCTGTTGGCTGTTCCTGCATTTATCCTGATGGGAAATCTGGTAAGTGAGCTGGGGGAAACGGCAAGGGCATTTGATTTTGCCCGCGCCCTTGCAAAAGGAAAGCGTGGATATTCTTCCCGTATCGCAGTTGTATTAAGCCTTATTTTCGCCGGTATGTCTGGCGCTGCGATTGCCGGTGTCTGCGGCCTGGGGCCTATTTTCGTGGATTCCATGGAAGAGGAGGGGTATGAGAGGGATTACGGAGCGGCGCTTACGATTGCGGCCTCCACCGTTGGTCCTATCTTTCCGCCCAGTATACCGCTCGTTCTGTATGCGACGATTGCACAGATTTCCAGCGTCAAGTCTCTGCTGGGGGGCGTGGGACCCGGCATCCTGATGTCGGCCATGCTGCTGTTTTACGTTCTGCTGGTCGATAAAAAGAAGCTGGTAAACCCGCCGATGGCAAAAGCGATGATGAAAGAGGAACGCTCCATTCGGGAATTGTTCTTCCGCGCTCTTCCAATCGCCATTGCTCCTCTCCTGATTCTGATTACGATGCTGTCCGGAATCTTCAGCCCGGGCGAGACAGGAGGCATGGCTGTGCTCTATATGCTGCTTTTGGGAATCTGCCACCGTTCGCTGACCTGGAGCGGATTCTGGAGATGTGTAAAAGAGACATGTAAATCGGTCAGCTCGATCATGGTCATTATGACGGCGGGCGGCATTTTTACAAAGGCCCTGATGCTTGAGAACCTTCCGGCCAAGATTATCGCCCTGCTGGGCCCTGTGGCAAATATTCCGCTGGCTGTAATCCTGATTGTCAACATTATTCTGCTGATTATGGGAATGTTCATGGAGAGCAACTGCGCCCTGATTTTAACAGCCCCAATCGTGCTGCAGATTACCCAGGGATTCGGAATGGACCCGGTTTATATCGGCGTCATGATGGTTATGAACCTGATGATAGGGCTGAGCACGCCTCCCTTCGGACTATGTATATATGCGGTCTCGCGGGTTGCCAACGTGCCTTCGGAGAAGGTTATCAAGTCGGTGGTGCCGATGTACATACCGCTGGGAATTGCGCTGATACTCACTTCCCTGATTCCGGCTGTTTCGACTTTTGTACCGAATACGATTATGAGTCTTCTGGCAGGGGGATGACAGAGAAGAGATGCTGCATATTGCATGACTGCGTTCATGCTGTGACAAACATGAAAAGAATTAAATATAAAATAAATGAAATATGAATGGTAAAAGAAAGGATAGAAAAATCATGACTCAGAATGAATTATTTGAAATTGCGCTTACAACGGACCCGGCTCAGATCGGACATCATGTACAGGGGGGCTATATGACCGGCATTTACCCGATCAGCGATGACATTAAAGCCATCGGACCGGCATTTACAATACGACTTCCTGGAACCGACAATGCAATGCTCTATTATGCGATGAAACAGGCTCCCAAGGGCTCCATGATCGTAATCGACAGAATGGGAGACAAGAGAATCGCCTGCCTCGGTGAGATGGTGGCGTTGTCCGCAAAGACACTGGGCATGGCCGGAATCGTAGTTGATGGGCCAAATACGGACACCAGGGCCATCCGGGCAATGGGATTCCCTGTATTTTCCACAGGCCGCGCCTGTGTGACAAACACCTTTAAGGGACTCGACGGCGAATACGGGGTACCGGTCAACTGCGGCGGCTGTGTGGTCCGCCCCGGCGATATCGTGTACGGTGATGTGGACGGCGTAATCTGCGCTCCGGCGGATCAGTTTGAGGAACTGGTGAAGGCGGCAAAAGCGATGGATGCCAATGAAGTGAGATGGAGAGAAAATTTCGCAGAAGGCGGATATGTAGATAAATTCGTGAATCTGGAGCGCCTTGTAAAAGAAGGTGTCAAAGGGGCTATCGGAGAATTGAGCAAGGTGGAATAGAAAGCGGATTAGCTGAGAGGAAGAGAGGGTAAGTATATGGTACAAGTAGCACTTTGCCAGATGGGAAGCGTCGGAACACCGGAAGAAAATATGGCGGAGATGGAGCGGCTGTTTTTACAGGCTGTAGAAAATTCAAGAGCAGAACTGGATTTAATCGTATTTCCGGAGTACTGCTATTACACACCGGTTGACAAAGATGATGCCAGGCGTATTGCCATTGATGTCAGCCGTCCCCACCCGTTTATCGACCGCATGAAGGAGCTGGCCAGGGAGTACCACGTGAATCTGATTCCCGGCAGTTTTGCCGCGGTGGCGAAAGACGGAAAGGTCAGCAACCATTCCATCATGCTGAACAGGGAAGGGGAAGAGATAGGATTTTATGATAAAATCCACCTGTTTGACGCCGCCGGATATAAAGAATCCTCCTACGTGGAGGCAGGCAGCAGGCTCTGCCTGGTTGACTTTGACTTCGGTAAGGTCGGTTTTGAGGTATGCTATGATCTGCGTTTTCCGGAACAGGCCAGAACTATGGTTCTTCAGGGGGCCGACATCATCGTCGTATCCTCCGAGTTCCCGGCGGGCCAGCCCCTGCCGCCGCGTACCAATGACTGGGATCTGCTGGTGAGAAGCTGCGCTCTGACCAATCTGACCTATGTTGCTGTCTGCAACCAGTTCGGCGCAGTGCATGACGATCACCCGTTTGGAATGTCCATGGTTGTGGATCCGAGGGGAATTGCTGTCAGCTCGGCCCAGGGACGCAACTGCGTCGTGTACGGTGAGATTGATCTGGAGTATGCGCGGACTACGAAGAAGAACCTGGCTGTGTGGGAGAACAGGCGGCCGGATGTATATGAACTGGAGATTTAACTGAGGTTGGGAGGACGCGTCCGGAACGGACCATGTCCGGTGTGGTGAGGGGGCTGGCTGAGTC
>ERZ1106983.2509-NODE-2509-length-12028-cov-35.899524_pt1 | contig 12028 bp, 8 predicted proteins | sample MGYA00403693_ERZ1106983 | MGnify/ENA primary metagenome ERZ1106983 (study PRJEB35170, sample SAMEA104062420) | human gut metagenome | biome: human gut; feature: human-associated habitat; material: faeces | place: Denmark | collected 2012-07-13 ...
GCACCGGCTACACCTGCATATACAAACGGAATAACCTGTGTGCTCTTTCTGATAAATACAGCCTCAACTACTATAAATACTACAGCTCCGACTGCTATGCCGATTCCTAAAGCGGCTGCCTGTGAAAGTGACTCTGACATCTTGCCGAGGAATGCATATACTCCGAATGCAAGGAATACTGACATGAGCACATTTAAAACTGTTCCCCAGAGATTTTTCTTCTCTGACGCAAGCACCTTTTTGATGCCTATATATACAAAATAAGGTATAACACCTACTAAAATTCTTGGAACAAATGCTATGAATAAGCTCTTAAATATACCTGAGGTTCCGACCAGGGATGCGGCAAGCACCGGCGAAAATACAAAGGATGAAAGAGTTCCTCCAACTATAGTTGCCTTTAGACAACTGGTAAATCCGAATACAAATCCAAGGAATGCTCCCTTTTTAGGTCCGCAGAAAAGTGAACCAAGGATTACCGGAATGTGAATAATCGTAGCGTTGATAACTACGAGCGGAATATATCCGAGTGGTGTGAATGCCATGATAATGATAATGGCTGTGAATAAACCTGTCAGTACAAGTTCGTTTGTTTTTGAATTGCGCATTGTTTTTCCTCCTTTTGGTAAAAGCCCATATGGGTCTCGTCCTAATTCTGTTATGCTGTGATTCTGTCACACGGCATAAAAGCGCACATGAAAATTGTATGGCTGCTGGATTCTCGTATGAGTAACCCGCATTTATGTATCATACCACCGTGCAAGAAGTGTGTAAAGCAGTTTTCGTTATTTTTTTAACAATTTTTTAACAAAATGTGTTGTTGCATTGCAAATCACTGACATATACATCGATGTCTTACATATGCTGCATTGTATCACACAAGCGTGAAAAAAAATCCCCGGACATTGTATAAATGTCCGGGGAAATTATTTATTCTACTGTAACTGATTTTGCAAGGTTACGTGGCTGGTCAGGGTTTAAGCCCTTTCCTGTTGATGTGTAGTAAGCGATAAGCTGACAGATTATAACTGACTCGAAAATCACAAACTCATCCGGTGCCTGTGGGAGTGAGATATGCACATCACAGATTGACTTATCTGTAATATCCTTATCCTTGCTAAGAAGGATAACGTATGCGCCTCTCGCCTTTACCTCGCGGATATTTGAGATGACCTTGCTGTATACATGGCTCTGTGTAGCAACTGCGATAACCGGAACCCCCTCGCTGATGAGCGCGATTGTACCGTGCTTTAACTCGCCTGCTGCATAAGCCTCAGCATGAATATATGAAATCTCTTTGAGCTTGAGTGCGCCCTCCATGCTTAATGCATAATCAAGTCCTCGTCCTATGTAAAACGCATTTGCAGCATTTGTCATTCTCTTCGTAAGCTGTTCAATCTCAGGTGCCTGTGTGATAACTGACTCAATGAGATTTGGAACCTCCTGCAGATTCTCAATAAATGTCTTTGCCTCTTCCTTGGTCATACGGCCGGATACAAGACCAAGCTTGCATCCAATCAGGTAAAAGCTTGCCACCTGAACTGTGTATGCCTTTGTACTTGCAACAGCAATCTCAGGACCTGCGTGTGTATAAAGTACATAGTTGCTCTCACGGGCTATTGTTGAACCCTTTACATTTACGATAGAAAGCGTCTTTTTAGTATATTTATTAGCCAGACGAAGTGCCTCTAAGGTATCGATTGTCTCACCTGACTGTGACACAAAAATAACCATTGACCTGTCTGTGAGAACAGGCTGCTCATATCTGAACTCTGATGCAATCTCAACAGAAACAGGAATGCCAAACTTGTTCTTTAAAAGAGCTTTTCCGACCATTCCCGCATACATGGCTGTACCGCATGCTACAACTGTTATGTCGCTTATATCCTCGAAGAACGAATCCGGGATATTATCATCCTCAAAGCAAGGAAGTGAATCCTTTATTCTTGGAGTGATAGTCCTTGTGATAGCTGTCGGCTGCTCATGAATTTCCTTGATCATGAAATACGGATATCCATCCTTCTGAGCTGCCGTTACATCCCAGTTTACCTCAAGATAATCCGGCTCAACTTTCTTACCCTCTAAATCCTCCATTTCGATTCCATCAGCAGTCATTGTCATGATAGTGTACTCCGGAAGTATAAAATAGCGCTTTGAATATTTGATAAACGCTGTGAGGTCAGATGCAATAAATGCTCCGTCATCGCAATATGTTGCAACCATCGGGCTTACATTTCTGACAGCAAAAATCTTTCCCGGCTGATCCTTGAACATGATACAGAACGCAAATGAACCCTGAAGCTCTGCTACCGCCTTCTTAATAGTAGCCTTTGGATCTCCGTCATAGAGCTTGTTGATAAGAGCAGCTGCTACCTCTGTATCTGTCTCAGATATAAGAGACTCTGCAAGATCAAACTTGTTTACGATCTCGTGGTAGTTCTCAATGATACCATTGTGGATGAGTGCGACATTTCCAACCTTGTGAGGATGAGCATTGGCATTGGTAACTCCGCCGTGTGTTGCCCATCTTGTATGTCCGATTCCACAGGTTGAATTGTTCTCATCATCGCAGATAGCGAGAAGATCCTTAACCTTTCCAACGGTTTTGCGAATAGAAATCTTGCCTGTATCCTTGAAATAAGCAATACCTGCACTGTCGTATCCACGATACTCTAACGCTGCGAGTCCTTCAGTCAAAATCTTCTGTGCCTCTAAACGGCCTGTAAATCCTATAATTCCACACATAGTGTTAGATCTCCTTTTCGATATATAATTTTAAATGTACAAATACGTAACTGTTCTGTACTGAATAGCTACTTGATTTTTATGGTTCTCTCGCTTTGTTTTGATGTCTCCATCATATTTGGCTTGAGATGCGCATCCATATATGCGTCCAGGCATCCGCCGAATTTTCGATAACCTGAAACCTCGTTAACCGGCATCATTTTTACGTACCTGCCGGTGCATGGCGCTAAAGTTTTTAACTTTTCGAAATCCAATTCCTCCACTTTCATCGGACGGTGTTATTCTATCATAAACCAAAAGTACCTACAACAGTAAAAAGTGCTGAAATTTTCGTAAATGTTGGGGTAAATATATAATATGCGACTATATATCGGATTATAATCAAAATCTATTCTCCGGATCAATTATTGATATTATCGATACTCAATGTAACAAAATGGTCCGGCATATTTGCCGGACCGTGTTTTATTGCGGTATTGAAAATCCCGCTGCCATCATCTGTTTCTTAAATTCATCAATATACAGATTTAATTTCTGTGCACCTCTTGCAGTACTATAGTCTCCACACTGCACCGAGTCAAAAACTTCGGTTTTTCTTCCCTGTTCAATGCCCTGCTCAATACCTTCTTCTCACTGTTCTTCCCATGCTTTACACATATCAATCACCTCTTCCTTGCCATCGGTTTGTATATTCATACCTGCAAATAAATTTATTGCCTCTACAGTTTCTCTGTCCATATTCTTAAATTGTTCATCTTCCTGCAAAACAGCCTGTAATCTATTCTTATCCGAGGCATTCTGCAATACCTCAAATAGCTGTTTAAGCTGTGTCCTGAATTTTGTGAAATCCATTATGCTCTTAGGCTCCAGTAAATTAATCTTGTAATCCGAAATGAATGATAATAATTCTTCATCAATGTCTTCAAGCATATCAGTCAATTTTCTAGGTCCATTCCATTCTTTTACACATAACTAAACAGTAATGGTAATTACCGGTATCAACCTGTCATTTGCGGTAAATCCGGAAAGAAATTCATCTGGTGTTTCGGTATCATGCTCACGACGATGTTTCTTCGCTACTTCTCTTACTTGTTTGCCATACGCAAGTGCATCATAGATCATGTTTTTGACAGGCATAGCATAATGAATATCTGATTAATTTTCCATCCCCACAAGAAAGATATATGTCTTTCCCGTATATTTAACATGGATATTTTTAAAAATATCTCTCCACTTTTGCACTGATATCATATTAAGACTGAGTCCTAATGCTGTCAGTACCTCCGTAGTATCTCTCTCCTCGAGATTTTCAGCTTTGATAACACACCTGCCACCATACAATACATAGTTGCAAAGATCTGCAAACCGCTCATTGTCTGCAAAATACTCTTTTGCTTTTGAGTCTTTTGTACCCAATTTTCTCCTCCTATTCAGTTATGTGAGCAGATAATTGGATTATATCAATCACAAAGGCAGCTATATCATTATCTAAAGGCTTCTTCCCCACAAATACATTTACTCCTACAGCGTCATTTGCATCTGACATATCCATTTTCCTGCTATTAATTGGTAACATAAAGCATTGAAAATTTTCCATGTCTTTGTAGAATGAATGCGAAGTGGTCTGCCCTCTTCAAAGTGATATGCACCTATGTAAATCTGTAATGTGGTGCCATATAAATAGAAATATAATGCTTTGAAATGATTGTAACATCTGGCAATCGTTTTGTCATCTTTAATTTTTCTTATTTTACATTTAAATATATCATTTCTGCACTTTTACTAAAGAGTTTCATTGTTGCTCACATATTGATGAATACTCATCTACAGCTTCACGAAATTGTTCTGAAAGTTCCATTACATTTTTACCCTCATACGATATCAATGAACGTATATTCATTATTTTTCCGAAGAAAACAGCTTCCTCTTCTGAAAATTCAACACTTCCTAAATATCCTTTATATTCCATATTGTTATTCATGTTCGATTCTCCATTTCCTATGACATTCTTATCAAAGGCTTATATGTATTCTTTTCGTACATCAAAAATGTTAGTAGTGTATGGAAAAAATATCCTCTACTTTTGCCATCATAATATATGAGATCAATTGTAGGGGATATTTTCTTTAATACTTATCTATTGTATAATACTTCGCTATCAAAACTTGAAAATATTTACTCTTTAGTATAAGTATGCAAATCATTAATAGTAACTATGTTCTATACTTTTATGGTAAATCCATCCAAGATATTTCCGAGCACTCTGCTAAATATTCATTATATTCTGATTCTGTTAAGTTCTCTGTGCCACAATAATACTCCTTTTCACTTGTGTCAGAATTAATTCCAAAACCTATTATAAAATCATTATCTAAAATACCATTCTTAATAACATCATATGAAATTGAATCGCAAGCAATACCATTACTATAGTTTTGATATTGGCTATATACAATTGCATGATATTTTTCAGAGTATTTAATTTTTCCATAGGCAGATAGCACACTAATTTGTTGTGGTTCATCTGAATCATAATTCATTGCCGGTATTAATGAAATTTGTTGTGTATTTGAATTGAAGGAAAAAATAGCTAAATCCTCCCATAAATCTTCACTTCCGTATATTAATAATTCATCTGTTCCATCTCCATCTATATCCATAACTGAATATTGTTTTGGAATGCCAAATGTCCAAGAATCCGCTATATAATTTTTGTATTCTCTATTTTTAAGAAACTCGTCATATACTCCAGCATTAGATGAAATATTATCATTATCTGATTGCGGAATATAATCTGAAAAGAGGGTAATTGAATAGCCAATAATATTATTTTCGAATTCTTTTCTTTTATTCATAGCCTCTTCTTCTGATATGTTTTTCATTTTGTCTAAATCATAATCATATGAATCTGTATAATAATTACCTGTAGCATAATACCATGGCGAATTTGGATTATAATATCCATCAAAAACAATCGACTCAATTGGTACTAGTACTTTATTTTTCTCGTCTATTTTACACTCTTCTTCAAAATTATTATACGCCCCACCAGAACCATATCTGTATATCTTTCCGTTTTTAGATAAGTTAATTCCAAATCTTTCATATGTTGTATCAAGATAGACAACTTTATCATCTACGTATGTATACAAATCAATGATTACTCCATCTGATTGTGAGTCATTGTCTCCAATAAGTAATTCCGGTATTCCATTCCCATCGATATCCAAAAGTGCATACCCTACGCTACTTAAAGATTTATAGTCCGAATAATTCCCACTCAACAAAATACTGACGTTATCATTTTCCGTCCAATTCTGATTTTTAATCTTATAATAGTACATATCTAAAATATCTTTGTATAATTCTTCCCCATCTTTAGATGTTCCTAGGCAATTTATCAAAGAACTATCATCATACTCGCCCAAATACTGTTCATTGTTTTCCGGCAGGAATCCATAGCATCCATACTTATTTGTTTTATCCGCATTTTTTAGCTTAATCAAATACTCTGCAATTTCCTGATTTACCATCTTCTGAGTACTTGCATATGTAGGATTATTTTTCTTTGTTTTTTCAGTTAATGAACCTACTGCTGCATCCCTTGTTATATAACAGCTTTTAAGATATGCATAACAATATTGTGAAAGTTCATACAAATTTTCCGGTGTTATGTTCTTAGCATCTCCAAACACATCATTGCGTCTGTTTATATATGCACAAAAAGTGTCTGACTGTACGACTCCGGCATACATACTCTGTAAAAAACAGTCCGTATTACTTAGACTATCTTTGACAAGAGGAATTGCTCCTTTAGCAATATCCCATGCTAACAAATACAGCTTAGAATCCATATCCAGTATTGTAGTTGATATATCTATGGTATCTGTAAATAAGTCTGTCATGTTATTCATCAGATAATTGTACGCAGAATATGCAACAATATCTGTTTCCAGCGTCTTTTTGTATTCTTCCATGCTATCTTTCATAGCCTTAGACATAACACTGCTTGAATCAGCATTTTTGATAAATGTATCTAAAGATTTTACTGCAAATTCATCCTGATTTTTAAATTCACTGGCATATCCAACAACTTCTGATATCTTATAAAACACATCCAAAAAACTGGTTGCATCCTTAAATTTCTCTGAAGCCATAAAAAATGGATCTGTCACATCAGAGAAAAAATCTGATGTATTACACATTTTGTCAAGTTCCTGATATGATTTGTTAAATTTCGCAACAGATGTGCCATTTTCTACAACAATCTTTTTCTTTAAAGCTGCTGTTTTTTCAGATAAATCTCCAATATTATCATCTAAAATATCGTCAACTGTTTTTATTGATTTTGTAACCCAGTTATCCCCATTAAAAGGTTTCATTTTCTCTTTCATTGCTTCTACATTAAGAGTTAATTCTTCATCTGAGTATGTACAAAACATTCTGGCAAAGCTTTCTGCATATTTTCGGTCATAGCTATCCATTTTAAGATTAAAGCTATCTATTAATTGTAACCATGATGCTCCATCTTTATCCAGAATACCACTAAATACCTGCACAAAATACGCCCCTGTCCCCATGGCAAATATTGAGCCATCAGAAGCCCCGGCATCACTTTTCCAATCAAATAAATATCTATCGTTATTTTTTAATATATCCATATAGATATCTATGATATTCTTTTGTGGCATTTCAATGTGTACCTGATTATCCAGCACAACATCAGAACTATTTAACAGTAAAAGACTAAATTCAAATGGAATCCACACACCGTCCGAATTTTTAACAATCTTAAATGGAGCTTCATAATCAACCATTTTATTAAATAACATATGTCTTACTTTTGTACTGTCATAGTAAAAAGCAGTAAGACCATATGGAACTGTATTACTAAAACTTTTATTATAAATTGCTACATATTCATTTCCAACTTCAACCTGATACCCAAGTCTGTCTCCCAACTGTTCTGCATCTACATAAAAGTGATCTTCTGCCACCATAGCCTTAAGATTTTCTGTTGTTCCAAGGTTATCAGAAAACTCAACAGAAAGAGTATTATAAGATATATCTGTTATTTCTGTAGCCAATACCGTATGTGCAGATGACATCAGCATAATTGCACAAAGAAAAAAACTAATTACTCTCTTCATTATTATCCTCCTCACTTATCTCATTCTGCACATCCTGAATCAGTTCCTGATACGCTGTAACCATATTTCCTGTCAATGCATTAATAAATTCTTCTGTATCATATTCTGCCGAAAATTTTTCATTCTCATATGTATACGAAACATCCACTTCATTAGTAACCACCTTGGCATCGGATATATAGTCATCCATAAAAGAATCTATATTTTCTTCAGTAACATTACCAGCTTTCATATCAGAAAATAAATTCGATAAGTCTGGAGCTGTGATTTTGTAGGTAATAGCATCCTTACCTACCTTTTTGACTTCAATAGTATCGTGCTTTATTATTTTAGACATCAGACCATTTCCTTGTTCGGTATCTGTCTCAAAGAAATCTGCAAGTTCTTCATCCTCTGCAAGTTCATCAGTTCCATTAATGATAAAATCCAGTTCTGATATATCATTATTTTCAACTGCATCCACTATGTTATTTGCCTGTTTTTCGATTTTTTTATCTGTGCCACAGGCTGTAAGCAATACAGAAACCATCAAAATTGTGTAAAGTTTTATTTTCTTCATCTTATCTATTCCTTTATTTGTAAAAAAGTGATTCACAGAACATTACACCTATCATGAATCACTTTTTTGATATTTATCTATATCTAATTATTTTATTTTTTTGCTGCAAATCTATAAATATCATATTTATCGCCATTTTGTCTAGCTATATATAATGCATCAGTACCAGATATAACGGTATCATCAAATATATTTAGGGATTATAATTTTCCATACTCTAGCGCTATTGTTCTTTGGTGCTATAACATCATAAACATGTTCTGATTGTTCTTTCTCAACAACCGCACCACATTTACCGCAAAAATTAGCTCCATTTTCTATTTTTCACCACAATTACCGCAATAGCCCATTTTTAATTTTCTCCAATTCTGTTATAGTCATATTATTACTCATTTACAGCTTTACCATATGAATTTGCCAAAATATCTTTTTGCGAGTCTTCGGAAGCTTCAACATCAAAACTTTCTCCCGATAAAAGTTCCACAGCTAAAACTCGTTTATTTAGTACATCATTTTCGTTTAGCGTGTCATATGAATGTCCACTTACAGTTCCAGAATTCTCATCTATTTCATATACTGAATAAGAGCCTCCACCATTTCCACCCCCATAATCATGAAAAGCCGCAAATATCAATTTCGAATCCTCATAAAAAAACTTTATCTTACTCGCCGGAATAGCACTTGGCTCATACGTATATCCCCAATCACCTAATTCAGCATACACATTATCTATGATTTCTTTTTGATTCTCGTCTAAATCATTATAGGTATAATTTTTATCACTCCCATTTGATTCATTGTTTGTAAAAGAACATCCAACTAGAAAAAGCATAGTACTTAGAGTAAATATTATAGTTATTATCTTCTTATTCATCTTACGCCTCTCAAAGATATTATTTCTTATTATTTTTTCTTATTAATCTTCCATAGACTGAGCCAATAATAAATAAAACAGCTGCCAAAATAATCAACACTACAAATGCATCCGTACTAACTGTATAGTAAGCTACAAATGCAAATATAGCACATATTATTCCTAAAACTGTAAAACCTATATCCGCGAGTAAAGAAGTTTTCATAATTTCATTTTGATTTCCCAACTCTGTCTTACAGCCACAATTTGGACACACTTGTGCCGAATCACTTATTTCTTTTCCACATTCTGGACATCTTATTAAAGCCATATTAATACCTACCTTTCTTTATAATCCTATGACATCTTTCCTACATAAATTATAGTACAAATATTTACTAAATTCAATAGTAAACATCTTTATTATGTTAAGTTATATGTACATGTACGGAGGGGGAATATGGATTACATTCAACGAATGCGCAATCTACGGGAAGATAGCGATAAAACCCAACAGCAAATAGCCGATTATCTGGGTACATCCCAGACAATGTATGCCAGATATGAGCGCGGAGCAAATGAACTACCGATTCACCATTTGCTTGCTTTATGTAAATACTATAATGTGTCCGCTGACTATATATTAGGGCTTTCTAATATCAAACAAATTTCCAAATAAAACATCCGAGTCAAATCCTTTGCGATTTACACACGGATGTTTTTTATTAAGAAAATTACTTATTTCCCCAAAAAACTCTTTATATTTATAAGATTACGCTATATTTATGCACAAAAAAAACACAGCACTGCGATAAACAGTACTGTGTTTAAATGTATTAGTAATGTAATTTTATTGCATTATTATGCGATTATGCGTCAGCATTTGCCTCTTTAAGAGCTGCTGTAAGCTGAGGAACGATCTTCTTTAAATCTCCTACTAAACCGTAATCAGCTACGTCGAAGATTGGAGCATCCTCGTCCTTGTTGATGGCGATGATGAGATCAGACTCCTCCATACCTGCTACGTGCTGGATGGCTCCTGAGATACCGATTGCGAAGTAAATCTGTGGACGTACAGTCTTTCCTGTCTGTCCTACCTGATAATCCTGTGCTAACCAGCCGTTCTCTACTGCTGCACGAGAGCATGATACCATACCACCCTTGAAGCATGAAGCAAGGTCACGAAGCATCTCGAAGTTCTCAGCGCTTCCAACTCCACGTCCGCCTGATACAAGTACCTTAGCGTCCATGATGTTCTCTACGTTGCCAACTGCCTTAACGATATCCATGATCTCAACATAACGATTGTTCTCCTCGAGTGCAGGATTGAACTCGATAACCTCTGCTGCTCTGCCAGCCTCTTTAGGAAGCTTCTGCATAACACCAGGACGAACTGTTGCCATCTGTGGACGGTTGTCAGGACAAGCGATTGTTGCGATTGTGTTTCCACCGAATGCAGGACGTGTCATGAGAAGCTGGTTGTGCTTCTGCTCCTGTCCAGGCATAGCGTTGATTGGGAAATCACCAATCTCAAGCTTTGTACAGTCAGCTGTAAGACCTGTCTTAACTCTTGCTGAAACTGTTGGTCCGAGGTCACGTCCGATAGCTGTTGCACCAACTAACATGATCTCCGGCTTGTACTCGTTGATTACTGATACAAGAGCCTGTGCGTATGGCTCTGTTCTGTATGTCTCAAGTGCAGGATTGTCTACAACGATTACCTTGTCTGCGCCGTACTCACCGAGCTCTGTTGCAAGAGCCTTTACGTTAGATCCAAGAAGTACTGCAGTAACCTCTGTATTTAAATCTGCTGCTAACTCTTTAGCTTTACCGACTAACTCAAAGGCGATGTCGCTAAGCTTATTGTCTACCTGCTGTGCGTAGATATATACGCCCTTATATTCTTCTAAACCCATTTTTGGTTCCTCCATACTAGATGATATGTTTCTCTTTGAATTTCTCCATGAGATAGTTTACTGACTCTGTTGGATCAAGGTTAACCTTTTCTCCAGCTCCCTTAGGTACCTTGTCAGATGCCTTAGCAATCTTTGTAGGTGATCCCTTAAGTCCAAGATCTGAATCGTCAACATCCTTAAGGTCAGCTCTGCCCCAGACAGTTACCTCTTTGTCAAATGCATCGAAGATTCCGCCCGGTGTCATATATCTAGGCTCATTTAACTCTGAAAGAGCTGTGATAAGACAAGGCATCTTAGCCTTAACTACGTGATATCTATCCTCGTACTGACGCTTAACGACTACAGAATCTCCCTCAACCTTGATATCCTCTGCGTATGAGATTACAGGAAGTCCAAGATGAACTGCGATCTGTGGTCCAACCTGTGCTGTATCTCCATCGATAGCCTGACGGCCTGTGATGATTAAATCATAATCGAGATTTCTTAATGCACCTGCAATTGTAGTAGATGTAGCCCATGTATCAGCTCCACCAAGTACTCTGTCTGTTACTAAAACTGCATCATCAGCGCCCATAGCCATTGCCTCACGAAGGATTGCGTCAGCCTTTGGAAGTCCCATTGTAAGGACTGTAACCTTTGCGCCTGTCTCGTCTTTGATTCTAAGTGCTGCCTCAAGACCAGCCTTGTCATCTGGATTCATGATTGCAAGCATTGAAGCTCTATCAAGTGTTCCGTCAGGATTGAATTTTACTCCACCCTTTGTATCAGGAACCTGTTTAATACATACTACGATATTCATGTATTT
>ERZ1106983.2514-NODE-2514-length-12004-cov-4.828689_pt1 | contig 12004 bp, 5 predicted proteins | sample MGYA00403693_ERZ1106983 | MGnify/ENA primary metagenome ERZ1106983 (study PRJEB35170, sample SAMEA104062420) | human gut metagenome | biome: human gut; feature: human-associated habitat; material: faeces | place: Denmark | collected 2012-07-13 ...
AGCCCCTTTCCAAAGGGGCCCTTCTCCCCTCCCCCGGCTCACCACTCCTCCCATCTCTCCCCCAAAAAAGGAAAACGCCATGTTCGACTTCCTGACCACCTGCCGCGCGCTTGCCGACGAAAACCGCATACGCATCCTCATGGCCCTGAGAGGCCGCCAGCTCTGCGTATGCCAAGTCACAGCCTTTCTGGATCTGGCCCCGTCCACAACCTCGAAGCACCTGTCGATCCTGCGGCAGGCCCGCCTCATCGAAAGCAACAAACAGGGCCGCTGGGTCTACTACCGGCTTGCGGACGACTCCCCGCGCCCCAATATCCGGGAAGCCTTGGCATGGATGAAGGATTCCCTCGCCAACGATCCGACCATCATCGAGGATGAAGCCCGCATCGCGGAAATCCTGCGCGCCGAAGAAGCCTGCGGCTTCGGGCACGGAGAATCCGATTGCTTCCATTCCCTTGAAGTGCATTCGCTCGCCCAGCGCTTCGAAAACGCGCCGCAAGAAGAGGAAAACCATGACTAAGCGCTACGCCGTACACAATCTCCGTTGCGCCGGGTGCGCCGCCCGGATCGAAGACGCCATTGCGGGTCTCCCCGGCGTGAAATCCGCCGCCATCAACCTCGACAGCGCCCGGCTGCGCGTCGAAGGCGAACAGCCCGAACTCGCGGCGATGATCCGCCTTGCGGACGCCATCGAACCGGGCACCCTGTTCTCCGAGATGGACGAAAACGAACCGCTTCCGGAAAGCAGCGAACCGCAGCCCTCCCTGTTCCGTTCCGAATACAAGCTCTGGATCGCCGCAGCCCTGTTCGCCGTCGGCATGATCTTCGAGGAACGCCTCGACGCCTTGCTGACCCCGTTCGTCGCCAAGGCGGTATTCTTCGGCATCCCCTACCTGCTCTGCGGCCTGTCCGTCCTCAAGAAGGGCTTGCAAAGCCTGCTCAAGTTCGACTTTTTCAACGAATACACCTTGATGGGCGGCGCAACCATCGCGGCTGCGGCCATCGGCCAACTGCCCGAGGCCGTGGGCGTCATGCTGTTCTACTCCATCGGCGAAGCCTTGCAGGATCGCGCGGCGGGCAACTCGAGGCGCTCCATCCGGGCGCTGCTGGCGGCCCGGCCCACAGTAGCGCATCTGATTGAGGAAAAAGACGGCAAACAGATGGTGAACGACGCCGATCCCGCGGAAATCCGGCCCGGTATGCGCATCCTTGTGAAGCCCGGCGAAAAAATCCCGCTGGACGGAACCGTTCTGACCGGCTCCTCGCAGGTGGATACGTCCCCCCTGACCGGCGAATCCGTGCCGGTGTCCGTGGGCGCGGGCAAGCAGGTCTATGCCGGGACGGTCAACCTTGAGGGCGCGATAACCGTGGAAGTGACCTCCCGTTTCGCCGACTCGTCCGTGGCCCGCATCCTCGAGCTCGTCGAGCAGGCTTCCGCGAACAAGGCCCCCATCGAACGCTTCATCACCCGCTTCGCCCGCTACTACACGCCCGCCGTGGTGTTCATCGCGGCGCTGGTGGCGGTCATCCCGCCGCTGGCCGGGCACGGGACGTTCGACGAATGGCTGTACCGGGCGCTTGTCCTGCTGGTCATCTCCTGCCCCTGCGCGCTCGTGATCTCCATTCCGCTCGGCTACTTCGGCGGCATCGGCGCCGCGTCCAAGAAGGGTATCCTCGTCAAGGGCGGGCATGTGCTCGACGCCCTGCACAACATCAAGACCGTGGCTTTCGACAAGACCGGAACCTTGACCCGAGGCGTCTTTGAAGTAACCCGCGTCCTGCCCGCCGAGGGAGCTTCCGAGGAAGACGTGCTCAACGCCGCCCGGCTGGTGGAAAGCCGCTCGACGCATCCCATCGCCCGCGCCATCATGAAAACGGCTCCCGGCTCGCACGGTTTTGCTCTGGAAGCGGTGGAATCCAAGGAAATCCCCGGAAAGGGCCTCTCCGCAGAGCACAAGGGGCGGACGCTCCTTGTCGGCAACGCGCTCCTGCTTCAGGATGCGGGCATCAGCGTGCCCTCGCTCTCCGCCGGTCAGGGCAGCGTCGTTTATGTCGCCGTCGGCAATGCCTATCTCGGGGCCATTGAAGTATCGGACGTGTTGCGGCCCGAATCCGCTCCCGCCATCGAATCCCTGCGCGGCCAAGGTATTGAAAGGCTGGTCATGCTGACGGGCGATCGCCCCGAAAGCGCCGCCATCGTCGCCAAGGAATTGCATCTCGACGAGTACCGCGCCGGGCTGCTCCCCGAAGGCAAGGCCGCCGAGCTGGAATCGCTCGGCCCCCGGCAGTCCGTACTTTTTGTAGGTGACGGCATCAACGACGCCCCTGTACTCGCCATGTCCGGTGTCGGCGTGGCAATGGGCGGCCTCGGTTCGGAAGCGGCCATTGAAGTGGCGGACGCGGTCATTCTGGACGACTCGCCCTCGCGCCTGCCGGAAATGTTCTCCATCGCCGCCAAGACCCGCGTAGTCGTCTGGCAGAACATCGTCATGGCGCTCGGCATCAAGGGGCTGTTCATGGTCCTTGGCGTCGTCGGGCTCTCCGGCCTCTGGGAGGCCGTTTTCGCCGACGTCGGCGTCGCCCTCCTCGCCGTCCTCAACGCGACCCGTACCGCACGTTAAGAGGAAAAGGGGGAGAGAAGCATTGGGGAGGGGGAGGAGAAACTTTCTTCAGAAAGTTTCTCCTCCCCCTCCCCAAACCCTGCCCTCTCCTCTTCAAAGACTTTTGTGTTTATCGAATCCCTGTTCAGAGTTTTCAATATGTTAAAAGATGAAGCACTCTTCTTTTTCCGTCCTCAATAATCCTTCTTCCAGTTCAGCCCCACTTCGGAGCCCTGGGGCGTGGAAACGCCTTCGAGGTTAAGATTGGGGGCAAGCTCGATTTCAACGCGGACGCCGCTGGCATCACCGTTCATCCCCTGCTCTAGGCCGACATAGACGTTGTCCATGACATACTTGCCCACCTCAAGGGATGGGATGGAGTCCTCCTGCGCGCTGGACCCGCTGTTCTGTCCCGGCGGCTGCAACAGGCCGACATTGCGGCTCGTCTGCTGCTTGGGCCCGTTCTGCATACTCCCGAACCGGAGCACGTCGAAACCGAGCGTGTCGCGCACTTCGCCGAGAACCCCCATGCCGCCGGAACCGAACCCCGACAGCGACGCGAGTTCGGCGGCAAGCTGGATCGCCTCCATGCGCCCGAGGCTGGATGCGCTCTGCCCGAACAGCACCTGCGCCACCACTTCATCCTGCGGCAGCGGTGGCTGGCTGGACAAGGTCAGCGTCGGAGACGAGGCCGGGCCGCTTACGGTCGCTTCGGCGGTGATATTCGCCGCCGCGTAGGTGACGAGCACGTTGAGCAGCGGATCGGGCGGCGTGGCCCCGCTGAACTCGACGTCGCCCCGGCTCAGGGTAAACTGCTTACCAAGCAGGCTGAACTGCCCCCGGATGGAATTGATGGACCCCGTGACCACGGGATTCGTCGCGGGTCCGGAAACCTGAAGGTTGCCCTTCCATTCGCTCTCAAGCCCCTTGCCGCGCACAAAGAAACGGTTCGGGATGAGCACATTGACGTCAAGTTTCGGCCCGGATCCGGAGGAGGAAGCGGTGCTCTCCTCCTGCCCTGCCTCCACAACGTTCAGCGTAGGGATGCTGGTGCCGAATGAGCTGACGATCTGGAACTGCCCCTTATTGACGGTGATGGCCGCGCGCACATCGGGCGACGTCGCCGGCCCGACGATGTCCGCCGTGCCCGAAAGGGTGACGGAAAGATCGTTGCGGTGCAGCGGGGCAAGCTCCTTGATCGTCCCATGCAGCGAAAGGGGCAGGCCGGACGCCAGCGGACCGACGGTTCCGTTGACATTGATCGCGCCGCCCTGCCCGTCCGTAGCGGAAAGGGACAAACGGGACATCCCTCCGGACTGGAGAGACGCATCAAGGTTGATGTCGGACAGGGCGAGGCCGAGAAGGATCTCTTCGAAGGCGGCCTTTTCGATCTTGAGCGACGCGGAAAGCTCGGGAGCGGACAGCGAGCCGGACAGCGTAGCATTGAGGGAGCCTTGCCCGGTGAGGCTGGAGTTGGCGAGCGGCACGAACCGCCACAGCGACGCCAGCGAGCCCTCCCAGTTGACGTTGCCGGAACACGGCTTGTCCAGCGCCGGGGACGGCACGCCGGACGCGGAAAAACTCAAGGGCAGGGAAAGCGTTCCTGTGGCCGGAGAGGTACCCATGCCGTCCGTCTTTACCTTGAGGACAAGGGCGGAAGACTGGAGTGTGCCGTTGATATCGACGGCGGCGGGGGGCATGTCGCTCTCCGGGAACGCGATGTCCCTGAGGGACACGTCCAGCGTGCCCTTCGGTTGCGACGGCGTGCCGGACAGGGCGATGGCGGCGTTGAGCAGGCCGTCGGGCACGGGCACGTCCGTAAACAGCCGGGCCATGTTGATGGCCACGTCGCGCAACCGGGCTTCAAGGGCGAGCTTGCGCCCGTCAAGGCTCCCCAAGGCCGTCAGCGTGCCCTGCGGCAGCACGGACAGATCGAGGTTGTCTACGGACAGCCCGTTGCCGAAGGCAATGTTGACGGGCCGATTCAAACGCACGCCCACAAGCGTCCGTTTCCGCCTGTCCGTGAACGTGAGGCGTTCCACCTGCGCCTTCCGCCCGGCAATGTCGAGCGCCAATCTGATGTCGGCGGACGTCTTGCCCTGGAGGGCCACGGACGCCTGAAGCTTTTTCAGAGATCCGGACACGTCGATATTGCCGCTCCGCCAGCGGAAATCGGACGCGGAGCCGTTCCCGAGGGAGGCGGACAGGCCGATCCCCTGCTTGCCGAACAGGTCATCCAGCCGAAGATTGCCCTTGAAGGTACTCACGGAAAAAAGCGAACCGGCACTGAGCGCGCCGAACGACCAATCCGCGGCAAGCTGCTGCGTTTTGGCCTGCGAAAAAGACACGTTGGCAACCGCTGCGGAACCATCCAGGGGCACGCCGGTAAGCGAGGACAGCGCCGCCCAGTCCGTGACCGCCAGCCGGAACCCGCCGTCCAGCCGCCGTTTGGCGGGCAGGGCGTCCAGCGTGCCGGAGAGCGCTATGCCGGGGGCGTCGAGCTTGGTCTTGTGCAGGCTGAAACGGTCAGCCGCGAACTGCCATTCCGTGGAAAAGCGCAACGGCGCGCCCGCCTGAAGCGCCTTGATGGACGCATCCCTCAGCGTGGCGGAAACATCGAGCGTACCCTTGCCGCCCGCAGCGCCGACGGACGGCGTGTTGAGGCGCACGCGCAAGCCCTCCAGCGTGGCCGTCTCCACGCCCAGATGCGGGCTGGCAAGCGTCAGTTCGCCGCCGGGCGAAAGCAGCGGCCCGGAAGCGCGGAGCTTGAGCTCAAGCGGGCCGGACAGGGAGGGGGCTATCCCCTTCAACGAAGACAGCGCGAGGGACAAGGCCGCATCGAGTTTCTTGCCGTCGGTGGAAGCATTCCCCTTGCCGCTGAGCTGACCGGCTTTGAGCGTCAGATCGCTGACGGAAGCGGAGCCGGATTCCGGCTGCGCGCTGAACGATGCGCCGAGCGAAGCCGTCTCGCCCACCGTATCCTGAAGCGGGGCAAGCCCCCAGCGCATATCCGCGAGCTTGAGGCTCAAAGTCCCGGCAAACGGCGATGACGCATCGTCGCGGCGCACGTCGGCTTTCACGCCTACCGTGCCCGCCAGTTCGCGGAACGGCGAACCCGTCAGCAACGCCGCCACGGGCGGGAACTGCGCCAGCCTGCGCAGCGAAGGCATATCCAGCCGGAGCGCCGCCGCAAGTTTGCCCGTCGCCGTTTCCAGCGAAGCGTCGCCAGCCAGAGCGAGCCATTCAGACTCCACGCGCAACGCCTTCACCATAAGCGTTTCCGCCGTTTCGGAGGCTTCAACATGCAACCTGATCGGCACTTCGCCGGAGCGTTCGCCGTCTTTGCCGTTTTTTGCGGTCTGATTGGCGGGCATGGCCTTCCGGACAAACGGGCCGCCGAGGTTCACGGTCGCATCGGCCGTTACGGAAGGCTCGGAAAGCAGAGACCGCACGGCAAGCGTCCACGAAGACGCCACGTCCAGACGGGCATCCGGCTGCGCCGCATCCAACACGATTCCCGGCACCGAGGCTTTCAGCGCCAGCCCGGGCGCATCCAGCGTTCCGGACAGCGCGGCCTCAAGATTCGCCGAAGCCAGCGGCAGCCCGGCCTGCGCCTCACCCGTCAACGCGGCGACAAGCCGCATCAACGCATCGGGATCGCTCAATAAAACGGACAGATCGCCGCCGACCTTCGCATCATCGAAAAAGAGCCCATGCCCGGCGACCAACCCGCCCGGCACCTCCGCCACCAGCTCGGGCACGGAAAACCGAGCACCCGCCAGCGTCAGCAGCAGCCGCAGCGAGCCCTGTTCCGGGGCATCCTGCGCCTTGTCTCCGCCATTTCCGGCAGCGCGAGGGACGGCAAGCCGCAGATCCAGCCCCACCCCCGCGTCGGGCCGCTCTTCGGGCTGCGGTCGCTTTACGCCGTCCGACAGCCAGTTTCCCTCGTTGCCGAGGTTCAGGGCGCCGGAGAGGACCAGCAACGGCTCAGCCGTCCCCCCAGCCTTCTCAATTTGCGGACGGTACAGCGTGGACTCCAGCTCACTCCGGAAATCCGTCAGCGGACCGGAGCCTTCCAGCGTCGCCTCAATAGGGATCCCCGCCACGGCCTGCCCGAGCCGGAACCGCTCGATGCGCAGTTTTCCGACCGTCGCCAGCTTCAAATACCCCGCAATGTCCGAAGCCAACGGCTGCAGGAAGGAGGGCCGCAGCAGCTCCAAGGGATCGCACGGCGGAGGCGGCGGGTCGGCTGGCGGGAACTCAGGCACGCGCGGCATACTGGCATCGAGAACACTCAATTCCTCCACCAGCAGATGCCCTCGCAGCAACGCACCGGCACCGATGCGCAGCGTGGCTTCGGGCACGTCCAGCCAAACGCCCTGCCCGTCCGCAAGCCGCACATCCCGCAGATGCAGAGAAAACGGCAGCGGGCCTTCCAGCGAGCCGATCTGAGCTTCAATACCCACATTTTTCAGAACGGAAACAGCCGTATCCGCGATCCAGCGCTCTCCGGGCTGGGTGCGCAGAAACGCCATGCCCCCGGCAAGGGCAAAAAACAGGACAAGGACAAGCCCGAGCAGGCTCCAGCCAAGGATGCGCCCGGCGCGCCGAAGGGAGGGAGGTACGGTCATCAGAACGCCTGCCCTATGCTGAGGTAAATCTGGAACGCCTTGTTGTTGTCGCGGTCCTGCAACGGAGTGGCTATGTCGAGCCGGATGGGACCGATCAGCGTATAATACCGGAAACCAAGGCCCACGCCCCACGAAAGATCGCGGCCCCAGTCGGGCATGGTGGTCTCATAGACCATGCCGCCATCCACGAACGGCACGATGCCGAACGACTCGGTGATCCTGAACCGGGCCTCAAGGCTCACGTCCGTAAAGGAGAGCCCGCCGAGCGGATCGCCGTTCCTGTCATGCGGACCGAGCGACTGGTACTTGTAGCCGCGCACCGAGCCGCCGCCACCGCTGTAAAAACGCAACGAGGCCGGAATATTCCGGACATTTTCGCCGGTGAGGCTTCCCGCGGCGGCGCGTCCGGCGAGCACAAGCCGATCCCACCCCGGAGACCAGTAGCCGCTGGCGTCCAGCCGGGTGCGCACGGTGGTCAGAGGGCCGTTGAACGTGCCCGTATACGGCGTCACCTCGAGGGTCACCCGCGTCCCGGTGGTCGGGTTCAGTAGGCTGTTGGTCGTATCCCGGCGCACGGACAGGGGAAAACCGAGCAGGCTGTACGTCCGCCTGCCCCGGTAGTTGTCCTTGAGGCTCCCCGCTTCCACCGAAACGCGCGCGCTGGCCCACCAGTTGCGCCAGTCCTTGCGGAAGCGCCGCTCAAGGCCCGCCGCGAAAGACAAGGCACTCTGGTCGTAGGCGTCGGTCGTCTCGTTGATGGCCCACGCCTCGCCCACCAATGCCTGATCCCGGATGCCGAAGGCCGGTTTGCGGAACGAGGCGTTCAGCGACTGCGAGTCTTCAGAAATGGGGGCGGTCACGCGGAGCTGTTCCCCGCCGCCGAACAGGTTGCGGTTCTCCCACGCCCCGCGCACGCCGAAACCCGTATCCGTCGAATACTGCAAGCCGCCGCTCACGGTACGCGGCGGCGCATCGCGCACGGTAAGGCTTACCGGGGTAGTCCCGTCGCTCGTCATCCAGATCGGCATGTCAGAGCCAGCCGCCTTCTTCCCGGTTCCCCCCGCCGGAGGGTCTGCCGGAGGAGCCGGGGAAGGTGCATCGGGAGAATCCCCCAGAGGCAGCTCCGAAAAACCGGCCTCGGCAAGCGATCTGTCCGTCCACCCCGCCGCCTTCGCCTGTTTGGGGGAAAGGCGGGCGGGTTTCATATCAATGGCGCTGAACAGGCCGGTTTCCTGCAACGTGGTCCTGTATTCCTTCAACAGGTCGTCGTTCCAGTACTGCCCTTCAATCCACGGGCTCAGCTTGTTGAGATAATCCTCGTTGACCGCCGGAGCGCCGGGCGCGTCGGGGTTGTCGGCCGGCCTGACGTTCTCTTCCTTGATCAGCACCGGCCCCATGCGCAGGAGCGGACCGGTTTTGATGAGCACGTCCGCTTCAAGGGTATGCGTGGAACGATCGATGACGTACCGGGCCTTGCCCTGTTCCGCGAGCGGATAGCCCGCCTTGCGCATGGCCGTCACCACCGAGGTAACGGCGTTGAGCACGGTCTGCGCCTCGGCGGGGCTTCCTTTGGCGAGCCCGAACGCCTCCAGCGTGTCAGGAGCGTTTTCCATAAAATCGACGCCACGGACGGACTCGGGCAAATCCTTGTCCACAGGTTCGCCCTCTGGCCCGGTGCGCTCGTAACGCAGCTTCGTCGGCCCCATCACATACCGCTCGCCGGGCCTCAGCGTGATGGAGGCTTCCGGGGGCTGCGCCTCCCAATTGATGTGGTGGCGCACCGTACCGTCATAGTACCCCTGCGAATGCAAAATCTTGCGGGCCGTTTCCACATCTTCGAGGGCCCGGCGCTCAAGCCCCACGCGGCTGTCGGGGAGATCGTCATGCAGCCAGACAAGCTGGCTGTTCTCCCGAAGTTCCGAAACAAGATCGCCGTTCTGCGGGTCGGACTGGAGCTTCACGCTGTAGCGTATCGTCTTTTGGGCGGGATTGGGAGCCTCATCGGTCATGGGCTGCAGCGTATCCTGCTTGTTCCCCGAACCGAAAAGGCAGCCGGACAACAGCAGGCACAGGGCGAATCCCATTGCATACGCACGGATCGCCCCATTCCGGAAAACAGAACGGACAGCCTTGCGGCACCATGAACAAAGTACGGATACGAGCATGACGGCATAATGAATTCGGGAGCAACGGACGTCAAGATGATAATCTCCACGGGCAGGAGCGTGTCCCCCGCACAAACGGGTTCCCCTTTTCCGTTCCCACTTTGGACCTTTCCCGCAATCGATTGCGTAAAAAAAGAAACTGGAGCCAACCCTCTGTCGACAAAAAAGATAAAGCCATTCTCCCCTCATAGCCTCCCTCACCGTTCAAACTTCTTTTTATATAACTATATCAATATATTAAAAAATATGCTTTCGTTTTGCACAGTTTTTTCTCCCCGTTCTAAAAAAATCGTCTGTTTACTTATACTCAACAAAGGCTTAGACGGTTTAGAATAGCAAAAGCGTCTTTTCCGTCCGGGAAGCCGCGCTCACCGGAGGAGGGCGGGTACGGTCACGACGCCGTAACCTTCGATTTGCAGGAGAATGTGTCCCGTGATGGAACAGTTGACCAAAATCGTGTCCGAAATCAATGGATTTCTGTGGGGAATGTACTGCCTGATTCCGCTGTTGTGCGGCGTGGGCATTTACTTTACCCTGAAACTGGATTTCATCCAGATCCGCCGTTTCGGCCTTGCCGTTAAGTCGACATTCGGCGGACTGACCCTGCACGGCGAACGGGCCGGAAAGCAAGGCATGAGTTCTTTCCAGTCCCTCGCCACCGCCATCGCCGCGCAGGTGGGCACAGGAAACCTCGCGGGCGCTGCGACCGCCATCGCCATGGGCGGCCCCGGAGCCATCTTCTGGATGTGGATCGCGGCCTTCTTCGGCATGGCCACCATCTTCGCCGAAGCCGTGCTCGCCCAGACCTACAAGACCACGGACGATCAAGGCCATGTCACCGGCGGCCCCGCCTACTACATCTCAAAGGGCCTCGGCAGTAAAAAACTGGCGGCCTTTTTCTCCATCTCCATCATCATCGCGCTCGGGTTCATCGGCAACATGGTCCAGTCCAACTCCATCGCCGATGCCTTCCAGACCGCCTTTTCCTTGCCTCCGCTGCTCATCGGCGTAATCATCTCCGCGCTCGCCGCGTTCGTGTTCTTCGGCGGCATGGGGCGCATCGCCGCCTTTACCGAAAAGGTCGTGCCCATCATGGCGGCCCTCTACCTGCTCGGCGGGCTTATCGTCCTGTTAGCCAACGCCTCCCACATCATCCCGGCTTTGAAGATGGTCTTCGTGGGCGCGTTCGATCCCGCCGCCGCCACGGGCGGCATCATCGGCGCGGGCGTCAAGGAAGCCATGCGCTACGGCGTGGCCCGCGGCCTGTTCTCCAACGAGGCGGGCATGGGCTCCACCCCGCACGCCCATGCCGTCGCCAAGGTGAAGTATCCCGCCCAACAGGGCTTTGTCGCCATCGTCGGCGTTTTCGTGGATACCTTTATCGTGCTGAATATGACCGCCTTCGTCATCTTCGTGACCAACTCCATCGACGGCTCCACCACCGGCATCGCCCTGACCCAGAAGGCTTTTGAAAGCGGCCTCGGGTCCTTTGGCATCACCTTTGTGGCAATCTGCCTGTTCTTCTTCGCTTTCTCGACCATCATCGGCTGGTATTTCTTCGGCGAGCAGAACATCAAGTACCTTTTCGGCACCAAGGGCACGACGCCGTATCGCCTCATCGTCATGGGCTTCATCGTGCTTGGTTCCGTGCTGCAAGTGGACCTCGTGTGGGAGCTGGCCGACATGTTCAACGGCCTTATGGTCCTTCCCAACCTCATCGCCCTCATCGGGCTTTCCAAGATCGTCAGCATGGCGCTCAGAGACTACGACGCGAACAATCCCCGCTGACCCTCCCGCAGCCCAAACGCCAAAGCCCGTCGGAACAACCGGCGGGCTTTTTGCATTGTTCCGCCCGGTTACGGGAGCGTATGAGAGTTTTCAACGCTAATTCATTATAATCATTGAAGACAACATCTGCCTGCCGCACACTGAAACCAGTTCAGGAGCATAACACCCTTCAGTGAGGATACAAGGAATGACACAGGAAGCCGCCAAAAAAGAACGCGTGGCCAAGGTTATTGAAGTGTTGAACAAGGCTCGGAGCATGGAACTGTATGCCGTGCATCAGTACATGAACCAGCACTACAATCTGGATGACCTGGACTATGGCGAATTCGCCAGCAAGATCAAATTGATCGCCATCGACGAAATGCGCCATGCCGAACAGTTTGCCGAGCGCATCAAGGAATTGGGCGGCGAGCCGAACAGCGAGCTGTCTTCCAAGATCACGAAAGGGCAGAAGGTTATGGACGTATTCCCCTTCAACGTGAAGGTGGAAGACGACACCATCGAAACCTACAACAAGCTGCTGGAAATCTGTCGCACCAACGGCGACAGCGTGAGCGCCCGCCTGTTCGAACGCATCCTGGATGAAGAACAGGTCCACGACAATTATTTCTGTAACATGGCCAAACACATTGAAACGCTTGGGAATACCTATCTCTCCAAGATCGCGGGCAGCGACTCTCCCGAAATTCCGAGCCGCGGCTTCGTCGACGCCGAATAAGCCCTCTCCCCGGAGCGCCTTCATCCCCTCCGAAGGCGCTTCCTTCCATACCCCTCGCAAAGAGCCCGTGCCGATTGCTCCTCCTCGGCACGGGCTCTTTGT
>ERZ1106983.2525-NODE-2525-length-11967-cov-4.274177_pt1 | contig 11967 bp, 10 predicted proteins | sample MGYA00403693_ERZ1106983 | MGnify/ENA primary metagenome ERZ1106983 (study PRJEB35170, sample SAMEA104062420) | human gut metagenome | biome: human gut; feature: human-associated habitat; material: faeces | place: Denmark | collected 2012-07-13 ...
ATGAATCTTGTCAATAAGAGGAAAGGTCAGAGGGGAGGAGAAAAATGGGATGTGAGGGTATCTTTTTGAAAAGACAAAGAAAAACGGGTTAATCCTTTTTAAGGGATCAACCCGTGGCAAGTCTGGAAAGGGAAGGTGTTTGTGGATCGGATAGGCTGTTCCCGGCTTTGGGGCAAGGCCTTCTTCATATTTCAGAGCCGGTCAAAGGCGTTACGCTCGGGAAAAACTCTGAGCGGGGATTCGATATATGGAAAAGTCTTTTGGGGAAGGGAGGGATGGGGGAAAGGGAGGAAAACGCATGGGGACACGCCCCCTTTTTCTTCAGAAACGTTTTCCCTCCCTTCCCCAAGAGTTTCATGAGTTCAGCTTGTCCCGTTCCCTTCGCCCCAGAACAGGCGGATAACCTCCTCCGAAGCCGGGCGGCCGCACTTCGCGCCGATGACGAACGCCGCGAAGGCGACGATGGACGTGGGCACGATGGCGTGGATGCCGCCCATGCCGGGCTTGAGGATGCTGAGGGCGAAGAAGCAGGCGACTCCCGCCACGATGGAGGCGACCGCGCCGGAGGCGTTGGCTTCCTTCCAGTAGAGGCCGAGGATGATCGGCCAAAGGAAAACGGCCTCAAGCCCGCCGAACGCGAAGAGGTTGATCCAGACCAGCAGATCCGGCGGTTCGATGGCGGCGGCAAAAACGATGAGTCCGATGACGGCGGTACAGACGAGGCTCATGGTTTGCAGGCGTGCGGGCGTCATGCGCGACGCGTCGCCTTTCAGCCCGTAATGGATGTACAGATCCTTGATGATCGCGGCGGAGGCGAGCAGGAGCATGGAGTCCACCGTGGACATGATTGCCGCCAGCGGCCCGGCGATGAACACGCCAGCCCAGAAGGGCGAAAGCAGCTTCATGATCAGCGTGGGCATGGCCAGATCCCCTGCGGGCAGATCGGGGATGACGGCGCGGCCGAGCGTCCCGGCAAGGTGCACGCACAGGAGGAGGAACCCGATGATGAGCGTACCCATGATCATGGCGTCGTGCATGGACCGCGAATCTTTGTAGCCCATGCATTTTTGCGAGGTCTGCGGCAGGCCGAGGATGCCGAGGCCCACGAGTACCCAGAAGGACAGGATCATGGGCTGCGGGACCGCGTCGCCGGGGCCGGTGGGCGTGATCAGGCCGGGATCGATGGCTTTGAGGGTGGCGACGCACCGTTCCATGCCGCCGCCCGCGTTGACCACGGCGACGAGCACCACGACGGAGGCGAAAACCATGACCATGCCCTGGATGGCGTCCGTGAGCACCACGGCCCGGAAGCCGCCCACGGCGGTGTACAGGATGACCGTGAGCCCGAACAGCGCCAACCCGACGATGTAGGGATAGCCGGTCACGGCCTGAAAGAGCCGCGCCCCTCCGATGAACTGGGCCAGCATGGCCGCCATGAAGAAGACCAGCAGGGCCAGCGAGCAGAGGACGACCACGGCGTCGCTGCGGTAGCGGGCGCGCAGGAAGTCGGTCAGAGTCACGGATCGGGTTTTGCGGGCCATGATGGCGAAGCGCTTGCCGAGCACGCCGAGCGTGAGGAAGGTCGTGGGGACCTGGATCATGGCCAGCAGGACCCAGCTCAGGCCGAGCTTGTAGGCCACCCCGGGGCCGCCCACGAAGCTGCTCGCGCTGGTGTAGCTGGCGATGATGGACATGGCGAGCACGAAGCCGCCCATGGAGCGGCCGCCGATGAAATATTCCTCGATGAACCCGTGGGAGTCCGAGGTCTTTTGGGACTGCTTCCGGGCCCACAGCGCGGCGAGGAAGGACAAGGACAGGTAGATGACGACCGGGACGATGGTGTTGAGCTCGGCCATCAGAATGCCTCCGGGTGGCGTTCGTCGGTGACTTCAAGGCCTTCCCGCTTGGGCGCGCCGCCTTCCTCATCAAGGGGGATGTCCTTGAAGAACCGGCGGACCATGAACCACAGGAGCGCCGACAGCAGCGGATAGCCCGCGATGCAGCTCAGGAAGAACCATGCGGGGAGTCCGAAGATGTAGTCATACCCTTCCGGGTCGCCGTCGCCGAGCCCGTAGGCGCACGCGTACCACCAGACGAAGTACAGGCCGTAGGCCCCCAGCGTCAGCAGGGCTTCGCGGTTGGCCTGCGCGTAGCGCCAATCCTGCTTGAAAGGTTTGTTCATGACGTTTCAGTGGGTTAGAGTGGAGATCTGGATAGGGAGGCAGGCCGCACGGCGGAAAAACGGTTCGCGCTTGCGAGCGCGCTCACCATTCCCGCGTGTGACATGGGAATGGTGAGCGAGTGAACTGCCGGAAAGAGTTGTAACTTTTGAGGGGCGGCGGCGCAACCGCCTTTCGGTGGGGCAGGGACGCTAGGGCAGGATGCTGAGCCGTTCGAGCGCCGCTTCGGCGATGCCCCGGGCCCGCACGCCGGAGGCGTCCGGCCCTTGGATGTTCACGGCGAATGACCAGCGGTTGTGCGGGGTTTCCACGCCGCCGACGAACCAGCCTATGATGCCCCTGTCGGCGTCGTCCGAGCCTGAGCCTGTCTTGCCCATGAAGCGCAAGCCCTTCCCGGAGGACAGCGTGATGTCCCGCTTGACGACGGCGATGTCCTCGGCGGCGAAGGGCAGGGAGCCGTTGAAGAGGGCGCGCAGGAGGCCGACCTGTTCGCGCGGGGAAATCTTGAGCGAGGACTGAAGCCAGAACCGGGTCAGCCCCCCGGAAATGTCGCGGTTGCCGTAGCCGATACGGTCCAGCCCCCGCTGCATCCGTTCCTCTCCGATGCCCGTTGCGACGCGCTGGAAATACCAGACCACCGAATGGCGCATGGCCGAGGCCAGCGTCTGGTCATGGTTCCACGCGGCGATGGAAGAGGGCTTGCCGTTCCATTTCATGAGGGTGCGGGCGTCGTCGCGGTCCAGAACGCCGCTGTCCAGCCCGATGAGCGCATGGAAAACCTTGAAGGTGGAGCAGGGAGGAAGGCGGGTTTCGCTCAGGGTTTTGTTGAAGACCGTATAGCGGTCGGCCCCTTCGTCATACATGATGAATGTGCCGTCAAAGCCTTGGAATATATCCGCCAAATCGGTTCGCTCGACGGTTTCCGAAGCCCGCGCCACGGAGGCGAGCAGGACAAGCGCGAAGAGGGTGCCTATGATGATGTGTTTTTTCATGTCGCCTTCATAAAAAGGAAGCCCTCCGCCGAAGGTTTCGGTGGAGGGGAAAGGGCCTTCAGGACAACGAGGCCCCGGCTGTTTTGGTGATCACGGCTTGATGTAGGCGAAGTCTTCGCGTTGGAGGCGGACGATTTCCACGACGCCGGCGGGCACGACTTCGACGCAGGGGAGCAGGTCTTCCTTGGTGATGGGGACCTTCTTCATGGCGTTGGCGCATACGCGGAAGGAAACCCCGGCCTGAGCCAGTTTCTCGATGGCTTCGGTTTGCGCGTTGTCTTTCCGGGCGAGGAAGCTGGCCGCCCCGCCGTTGGCGAGCAGGACGACGGTGCAGGGTTCGCCGTTCAGCGCGGCGAGATAGTTGTTGATATTGCCGAGAGCCATGACGAAGCGGGATTCATCAGGCAGATCCACATGCACGAGCAGGTCGTAAAACATGATAGTCTCCTTTGACAGGGTGGCCTGTCCTGTTTTTGATGATGCCTGTAGGCAGAAGTACGGAATATTCACCTATAAGGCAATATGGAATAAATAGTATCAAACGAAAGCAGGTTGTCTCATCATAAAGATTCGTTCCTCCGGCGTGCGGGGGGCGGGAACAAGGAGCACGTTTCATGTCCAATCCGATTCATTCCACATCCGCAAAGTCCGTCCTGCCCATGCTGGCCATGCGCGGCCTGGCGACGGGGCTTTGCGCCGGGTGCGTGGTCGGGCTTCTCCGGTTGTCCCACGATCGGGCCGCGGCGCGTGTGGCGCTTTGGCTGGAAGAGTGGCGCGAGGTATGGTGGACGGTACCGATCTGGTTCGGCGTACTGGTTGCGCTGGCCGTGATCCTCAGGCGCATCGTCAGGGAGGAGCCGCTCATCAGCGGCTCGGGTATTCCGCAGACGGAGTTGGCGCTGGCCGGGCGTCTTTCCTTTACATGGTGGCGTGTATTGCTCGCAAAATTTTTAGGGAGCTGGCTGGCGTTGTTCGGCGGGCTTGCCCTTGGCCGGGAAGGCCCGAGCATCCAGATGGGCGGGGCCGTGGGCGCGGGGTTTCATGCGCTTTGGAGGCCGGCGGCTCCCAATGCCCTGACCGGAAGCCCCTATGTTGTGGCCGGGGCCGTGGCGGGCCTTGCCGCCGCCTTTGGGGCACCCGCCGCCGGGGTGCTGTTCGCCTTCGAGGAAATGAAGTCCCGGCGGGATACCTCGCTGATTGTGGCGGCGTGTGCGTCGGCCATCGGCGCGCACCTCATGATCCGCATTGTCTTCGGCATGGGGCGCATCCTTCCGTTTGCGGGGTTCGAAGCGCCTCCGCTGTCCTCTTTCTGGATCGTGGCGCTGGAAGGCGCCGTCTTTGGGGTGCTCGGCGTGGGATACAACAAGACCCTGCTGTGGCTTCACGATAGGGAAGCCGGACAGACGCTGATCCCGGATCGCTGGAGGGCCTTGCCGCCGCTGCTGCTCGCCGGATGCCTCGCGCTGTTCGCGCCTCTGCTGATCGGCGGGGGCGAGAGCCTGATCATCTTTGTGGGTGAGCACGATGTGGCCCTGAAGACGCTTATTCTTTTGCTCGCGTTCAAGTACCTGTTCGCCCAGTACAGCACCGTCGCGTCCATCCCGGGCGGCCTCCTTATGCCTATTCTGTGCCTCGGCGCGCTGTGGGGGAGGCTCTGGGCGGAACTGCCCGTCTCGGCGTTGGCCGCGCACGGGCTGGCGTCCGGTTCGGTGCAGCCGTATGTGCTGTTCGGCATGGTGAGCTATTTTGCGGCAACGGTGCGCGCGCCGCTGACGGGCATTGTCCTCGTTACGGAGATGTCGGGCACGTACACCTGCCTTCCGGGCAGTTTGCTCGCGGGGCTGATCGCCTGTAAGGTAGCCAACCTCCTGCACTGTCCCCCTGTTTATGATTCCCTCAAGGAACGTATCCGGCTATAAGGGACACCCCTTTGCTCTTTTCGTTATTCCGCTTATGGTGCCCTTTCCCTGTTTTTAAGGAGTGTTCCGTGCGGTTCTCTTGCTTTGCCCAGAAATCATCCGAAGGCCCGGAGGAAGGTGTCGAACACCTTCTCTGGAACGGTCAATCCATCGCTTTTACCATCCGTCGCGGATCGCCCCGGCGCAAGCGCACGCTTATCCGGGTGACCCGCGCGGGGAAGGTGGAAGTCATCCTTCCCCCGTTCCTGCCTCGAAAAGAGGCTTTCGCCGCCATTCAGTCGCGAGGGGGGTGGATTTTAGATCGTTTACGTGAAATACAGAGTTGTCCACAGCCGTCTCCGTTGTATTACACAGATGGTGAGGAGCATCTTTTTTTAGGGACCTACTGCCGGCTTCAACTCGTTGTATGCGGCGTCAAAAAAAATTTTTTGTCCTCCGATGAAAAAATTGGACAGTCCGTTGTTACTGGAAGATCACAACTTATTCAGTTAAGAGTGGATTCGGACGATCCCGAGACGGTACACAAACAGCTTTTCTTGTGGTATAAGACACAAATACAAAAGCATATAGCGTATAGGTTAGCAGCGTTATGCCCCCGTATCCCTTGGCTTACGGCGGTTCCCACGTGGCGTGTGCGCACGATGCGGCGTCGCTGGGGGAGCTGCACGGGAAGCGGGGTGATTACGCTCAATACGCATCTCATCAAAGCGCCCCCGCAGTGCCTCGATTATGTTTTACTTCATGAAATAGCTCACTTGCAGGAACATAACCACAGCCAGCGGTATTACGCCGTCCTTGGGCGGCTGTTGCCCAACTGGAAGGCCGTCCGGAGGGAGCTTGAAGCTTGGTCGCCGCTCGTGCTCAACTGATGCCGGGCTCCCTAGGAAAGCCGGCTGGAGCGGTCACATCTGGGAAAGGAGCTCGGGGTAATCGAGGATGACCTTTTCCGGGACGAGGCCGTGTTGTTGGACGGGGACGAAACGGACACGTTCTTCCACCGTACAGGCTTTTCCGGTCTGGAAGAGCAGTTCGCCGCATTCGGGAAAACGCCGTTTCAGGCGGGCCCTGATGACGGGAGAGGCTTCCGAGCCCTGTGTGGCGTAGACCACGAAGCGATAGGTGGCAAGCCACTCCTTCCCTTGCTTGTGCAGCCCGGAAAGGTGCATGTCATCGCAATGGATTTCGGGAAGCGTCCAGGTCATGAGCAGTTCGAAGCGCTTCTGGAGCAAAGGAAGATCGGGCCGCCGATCCGGCCTGAGGAAAAGCCCGGCAAGCCCGGCGAGCAGGAAACACACGGAGAGCGGGAGCAGGATTTTCCAGCGCGTGCTGGCATTTCGGGCACAGCGCCGGAGCCCTTCAGGCCCGGAAGGGCCAAGTTGCGACAGGAGGGGGCTGATTTCGGCAGGGGTATTGGAAGGCACGGTTTTCCTCGGCGGCTACAGTGGCGATCGGTTCTTTGTTGCAGAATCCTTGGTAGGCGTCCATTACTTGAAGAGGGGAAAATTGTTAAATAGCATATTAGATATAGTTTTTCTGTTGATCTTTGTCAGCGCATGTGCTTTTGTGGGCACATTCGCATAGGGACGCAACTTCGGGAACACGTTCCGGGACATACGGAATGGGTGCTGTTTCCGTAATCGGCTGGATGCCGGAGGGGCAACACGCTGGATGGGCTTCGGCGTAGGACAGCGCCGGGCCATGAGGGGAGTGTGGGAATACCGCGCTCGGGGGACCCTCTACACCAAAGATGGATATTGACATGAGACATCAGGAACGCAATGTTTCCGAGTTTGATGAAATCATAACCTATCCGCCGTCTGCCGCTCCTTCCGGGGAGAAACAGGTAATGAGCTGCGTTCAAGCTTTCACGGCGGCACTCGGTTTCGCTATGTCCGCGGGATGGGACTGGCTCCCGTCGATGCACACGTTGTGGCTTCGCGATTACATTGAGGCGGTCAGTATGCCGACGCCGTTCGGTTTCTTCGGGACGCTGTCGGGAAGTATTTTCTTTAAAATGATCATGCTGCTCGCGCTTTGTCCCGTCATGGAGCGTCTCTTTCACGCTTTCCCGTTGGATCGCGTGGCCTTTCGCCGGAAGCCCTTTCCGAATGCCGACTATGCGTTGCTCCCTCCGGCCTTAAGAGAGCGCATTTATTTAAGTACGCCTCTCATCCTCTCTCAACTCTGCGCCATCCTGCTGCTGTTGGTATTGACGTTTTCCTTGCCGCCTTGTCTGGATGGCCTCATGCCGTGGCTGCTCGGAACGGTTTCGGCTTTGTTCGGCCTGATCTGGTTTGTGCTTGTGACCCTGCTGCCCGGAGTTTGGAGCGGCATCTCCTATGGCCTGGCAATCACGTTCAGCATCCTTATTTCCCTGCTTTTGGATACGGCCCCGGCAGAGTCGCTGGCCCGTTTCAGGATGCTGTTTCCCATTCTGGCGATCCCGTTGATATTCTTCGCCATGCCGCCTTCAGACGACATCCGGAGGCGTATCCGGCGCCACCACCGCCAACGCCTGTTCTCGACTCGGGTCAAGGGCGTCCTCTTGCGCGGGCTTTTGCTGCGCCGCCTTTCCTATCTGGATATTCTCTCCAAGCAGGGAAGCGTCTATCTGGTTCTGTGCGTGTTCCCAATTATGTATGGTGTTCAGATTTTACTTGATTTCTCAATTGGTTGTCCGATGGTGTCCTTCAACCTGATGCTCAATCCGCCGTTGGAGCGACATGCCTTTCTCATCATGTCCGGAGAAATTTCCGGGGCGTTTCTCGCTTCGTCATTGATCGCCTTCTTCCCGAGCCACTCCTTGCTGGTCCCTATGCTCGGCCTGTCTCTGTTCGGATGCGGCTCCCTGCTGACCTCGGTTTTCCCTTCTCAGCCGCTGAATTCCGTAGCCTTTTATATCATGCAGTTGTCTTCCGGCTGCTGCGCCGCGTTCGGCTTGTTTGTCCTGCACCAATTCTTCCAGAGGAGCGGTTTCTTGTTCCGCACGTTATCCAGGGCACTTTTCCTGCTGACGCTGTTTGGTTCCATGGGCGGGTATTTGCTGTGGAAGTTTGCGGACAATATCCACAACAGCTATCTTAGTTCACATGCGCTGTTCATGCATTTGCTGACCATCGGTGCCATTCTCGGTTTGTTCTTCGTGTACTTGATCCGGCGTCCGTTGCGGCACTTGATGGTCACGACGCCGAGGCGGTCGCTGGAAGAGGCGTTTGTGCCGATCATTCAGGAAGATCCGTTTGAACAGCTGACGCCCCGCGAACGCGAAGTCGCCGAACTGGTGCAGACCGGCATGAAAAATCTGGAAATCAGCGTGAAGCTCAACATCACCGAGACGACGCTGCGTGTCCACCTGCGCCGCATTTACCGGAAGCTCGGTATTCAGGGACGCTCGAACCTGCGCGACTTCAACTCTCTGTAGGCACGCACCGCCCACTGAAGACGCTCCCTTGGCTCTCGGGGAACGCCTCCGTTTCCGTTCCTTCCCGAGAGTTCCATTGAAGATACAAAAAAACGGTTCCGCATCGGGCTCGCCCCGCCGCGGAACCGTTTTTGATGGGAATATCCTTCTCAGAAAGAGGGGCGTTCAGGCATTACCGCCGCCGGGATGAACCCCTTCAGCGCGGCCTCCCCAAGCATCATCCTACTCCCCCACTTATTTCCACACCTCTTGGCGTTCGGCGTAGATGGCTTCAAAGCGCTTGAGCTGATCCTGCTCTACGGGCGTTCGGGCAAGCGGGCGGGCCTGCTTGAGCCAGCTTTCGGTCTTGCGCTTGTCGTTCTGATACAGAGAGCTGTAGGCGAGATGCAGGTAGGCGTCGAATACTTTCCCGGCCTCGCCGAGCGAACGTCCATAGTAGTAATGCACTTCCGCGTCCTGCGGGAGCCTGCGGAGGACCTGCTGATAGTATTTGTGGGCGGAAGCCTTGTCGCCGCTGCCGTCCAGCAGCCGGGCGTAGAAGAACTGGGCCATGATGTCGTTGGGGTCCAGCTCCAGCGCCCGGAGCAGTGTTCTTCCGGCCCGGGCATCGCCCTTGTTGTAATAGAACCGCCCTGCCTCGCGTACGACGAGAGCGTCGCCGGGCGCACAGGCCAGCGCCTTGGAGAAGGCCGTGTCAGCGTCCTTGATCTGATTGCGGCGCTCGGCGAGGATGCCTTGCCCCATGTAGGCGAGGCAATCGGGCTTTTTGCCTTCAAGCTGTTTGGCGAAGAACCGGGCCGCCGCGTCGGGATCGCCATAGCGGGCCCAGATCAGCGTCTTGACGCGGTTGAAGCGCGTGTCGTCGTCCTTACGGTTGCGTACGGCGGCGGGAAGCCCCTGGATGCGGGCGTGGATCTCGTTGATACGGCCGCCCACGTCGGGGTGGGTGGACAGGTATTCGGGAATGTCGATGCCCGAGGCCCACTGCTTGCGGCGGATCTTCTCGAACGCGCCTTGCAGGCCCTGCGGACGATAGCCCGCCGAGGTGAGGTATTGCAGGCCGATCTGGTCGGCTTCGGTTTCATCCATGCGGCTGTAGTTGAGCATGGCGGCCTGCCCGGCGGCCACGCTGCCCGCGAAGATGGCCCCGCTGCCTTGCCCGCCGCCCAGGAGGGCGGCCGCCAGCGCGCCGACGAGGCTGCCGATGGTGACGGCCTGCGCCCGCTCCATGCGGGTGGCGATGTGGCGCTGGGTGACGTGGGCCAGTTCGTGGCCGAGTACGCCCGCGAGCTCGGACTCGTGGTCAAGCTGCATGATGAGCCCGGTGTGGACGAAGACGGAACCGCCCGGCACGGCGAAGGCGTTCATGCTGTTGTGCAGCAGCACGTTGGCGGTGAAAGGGAAGGGCTGCGGGGGGAAGGTTTTGGAGAGGCGGTCCACAATGGACTGGATGTAGCCCTTGATTTCGGGGTCTTCCACAAGCGGCATACGGGAGCGGACGAGCACGTCGAACTTGCGTCCGAGTTCTTTTTCGTCCTTGACGCCGAAACTGCCGAAAAGCGCGGCCTGCACCGGGATCGTGCCCTGCAGGAACAGGGCGAATGAGAGGATCACGGCGACGAGGCCGCGCCAGAGGCGGCCGGGAGCGTTCCCGGCCGCACCGTAGCGTGCGTTCAGATGATATCCCATACAGGGCCTTCGGGGGTGTCCCGGACTTCCACGCCAAGGGCCGCGAGCTCGTCGCGGGCCGCGTCGGAACGGGCGAAGTCCTTGGCTGCGCGGGCTTCCTGCCGTTCGCGGAGGAGCCCGGCTACCTTGTTCATGTCCAATCCCCTGCGGCGGGCGCGGATTTCACGCAGGGAAGCGAGGAAGCCTTCCGGCTTTTGCGCGAACAGGCCGAGCAGGGTGTCCCATTTCGCGGTGGCGTCACGGAAGGCCTTGAGGATGTCGCGGCCGCCCTCGCTGTTGCGGAGCTTTTTGTCTTCGAGCACGCGCCCGGCGATGCGGACCATGTTGAAGAGGTGCCCCATGGCGGCGGCGGTGTTCACGTCGTCTTCCAGCGCGTCCATGAAGGACTGATCCTGCTGTTTCAGCTCTTCCACCAGCTCGGCGGGAGCCGCGCCGGGCTTCCAGTTCTCGCGGGCCAGCGCCTTGTCCACTTCGCGCAGGCATTCGTAGACGCGCTTCTGGCTGCGCTCGCTCTCGTCCATGTTGTCGAGCGAGAAGTCGATGGGGCTGCGGTAGTGCTTCCCGGCGAGGAAGTAGCGCAGGGTTTCGGCAAGGTAGCTTTCGAGGATGTCGCGGATGGTCTTGAAGTTGCCGAGCGACTTGGACATCTTTTCGGAATCGACCTGCACGAAGCCGTTGTGCATCCAGATATTGGCGAGGGGCTTGCCGAGCGCGGCCTCGGTCTGGGCGATTTCGTTTTCGTGGTGGGGGAAGATGAGGTCAAGCCCGCCGCCGTGGATGTCCAGCGGCAGGGGGATGTACTTCTCGCTCATGGCCGAGCACTCGATGTGCCAGCCGGGGCGTCCCTTGCCCCACGGGCTTTCCCAGTAGGGTTCGCCGGGCTTGGCGCTTTTCCAGAGGGCGAAGTCCAGCGGGTCTTCCTTTTCGTCGCCGGGCACGACGCGCGCGCCGGAACGCAGGTCGTCGGGCGTGCGGCCGGACAGCTTGCCGTAGCCGGGGAAGGAGCGCACGCGGAAATACACGTCGCCGGAAGGCGTGGCGTAGGCTTTGCCGTCGGCGATGAGGCGCTCGGTGAGGTTGAGCATTTCCTGAATGTGCTCGGTGGCCCTGGGCTCGATGTCGGCGCGGATCACGCCGAGGCGGTCCATGTCCTCATGGTAGGCCTTGATGTAGGTTTCCGCGATTTCGGTGCTGGAAACGCCCTCGTCGTTGGCGCGCTTGATGATCTTGTCGTCCACGTCCGTGAAGTTGGAGACAAAATTCACCTCGTAGCCCTTGTACTCAAAATACCGTCTGACCGTGTCGAACACGATCATCGGGCGTGCGTTTCCGATGTGGATAAAATTGTATACCGTGGGGCCGCAGACGTACATCTTGACCTTGCCCGGCTCCAGCGGCACAAACTCCTCCTTCTGCCTGGATAGCGTGTTAAATATCTTCATAATTCTTACTCTCCTCTACATTTCATTATCCGCCCCGCAGCAGCCGGAACAGCCGGCGCCGCAGAACGACATTATCTGACTATCATAACAGCGATCCCCCACTGCCGTCAACAGTGCAATGGCCTGGGCCGCAATTCCCTGGCCCGCGCCCGTGAATCCCAGACCCTCCTCGGTGGTGGCCTTGACGCTCACCTGGTCCTTGGAAAGTCCCAGCGCATCCGCAATATTCTCCGCCATCTTCGGGCGGTAGGCCAGGAGCTTCGGCCGCTGGGCGATGATGGTGGAATCGATGTTCTCGATCACATAGCCCTCATTTTCCAGAAG
>ERZ1106983.2531-NODE-2531-length-11929-cov-3.037561_pt1 | contig 11929 bp, 9 predicted proteins | sample MGYA00403693_ERZ1106983 | MGnify/ENA primary metagenome ERZ1106983 (study PRJEB35170, sample SAMEA104062420) | human gut metagenome | biome: human gut; feature: human-associated habitat; material: faeces | place: Denmark | collected 2012-07-13 ...
CCCCGTCCGCTGGCCGTACCGGCGGCGTCCTCACCTGCTTAACTAAATCTCCATAGTGTTAACTAAATGACATTGAAGGCTCAACTGTAACGATAAGGAGTGTATATCTATGTTACATATTGAAATTCCAAAACACAGGAGTTCCCTGCCCGGATATCTGTTTTCATTTCTCCTCCTCATTATTGTCCTGTATCTCTTCCTTTATTCCATGGGAGCCATGCAGAGCAGGACAAAGGAGGATCAGTTAAATATGCTGACGGATGCCATCCGCAGGGCCAGCGTCCAGTGCTATTCCATTGAAGGCCGTTATCCGCCCAGCGTTGAATATCTGGAAGATAATTACGGCATTGTAATTGACCGCGAACGCTATAATGTGTTCTACGACGGCTGGGCCGCCAACATTATGCCGGATATCACGGTTCTGCCCGTGACCGGGCAGGCAAAGCAGGGAGGGCAGCTATGAAAAAGACTGTATCGCGTCCCTCGGAAGGCATGGATTTTATCTTTTCCATGCTGCTGTTTCTTGTATTTATTCTATGCTCCGTCTTCACTATTCTGATTGGCAGCCGCGTATACGGCAATATCCGCGCCAGAAACGACGCAGCTTTTTACTCAGACACCGCATTGAGCTATATCACGAACAAAGTACGCCAGTCCGATCGGACCGGCAGCATCAGTGTCCGGACGGTTGAAGGGCAAAGCATCCTGGTGCTGGCCTCCGATTACGACGGCATCCTGTATGAAACCTGGGTTTACACAAAAGACGGCTCACTGCTGGAGCTGTTTTCCGAGCAGGGAAGCGGCCTCACCGTAGAAGACGGCCTTCCTATTATGGACTGTGAGCCCATTTCCTTCTCCATTGCCGATAAGAAGAACGGAGCGATGCTTGAGATTACCCTGGAGGAAACGCCTTCCCCCAGAACTGCCAGCCTCTTTCTTCGCAGCAGTTCGAAAGGAGGCCGCAGGAATGAATAAAAAACGGACATCTTATGCTTTTCTGATGGAAATGCTGTGGGTATGTGGTTTTTTCGCAGTGGCTGCCTGTATTTTCGTACTTGCGTTTGCAAAGGCCGACCGGCTCAGCCAGAATGCGGAAAACTTAAACCACGCCGTTCTCGCCGCCGAGAACGCAATTGAAACTGCTTTTGCCGAATATGACGAAGCGTCTGCCCCCAGTGAGACACATTCCGGTTTTGACAGATATTGGAAGATATGTGAACCGGCCGATCCGGAAGCTGCCTATTTTATGAAAATTAATTCATACGCGGCAGAAGGACTGCTTCACGTATCTGTGGAGATCAGCGATATCAGAGGAAAAGGAATGGAAACTATCTATACCTTGAGCGGCGCCCGAAGTCTGGCCGCTGAAAGGAGGCTTCCATGAAAAACAGAATCAATATAGGCACAGCCTCCATTATCCTTATTTTTATCATCCTCTGCCTCGCCGTTTTCTCTCTCCTGAGTCTGAGCGATGGGAATTCGGCCCTTGTACTGGCCAGACGCCGTGCAGATTCGGTAACCGCCTACTATCAGGCCGATGCCATGGGCCAAGAGTTCATCCAGGCTGCCGTCTCGGCTCTTGACGGTAACAAAATCATGGAGGAGGCCCTTTCTGATGCAGCTTCACTGATGCCTGAAGGAACGGAGTCAGGAGTTGATGAGGCAGGCAAGCTCTACTGTGAAATACCGATGAATGCCGGCCAGGCTCTCCGAATTGAACTGGACGGCAGTAGCAGGGAGGTTCTGGCAAGCTATGTCTACAATCGTGAAGATTATGCGATAGACGACAGCCTTCCCGTATGGATCGCCCCTGATGAATAATGAAGAACAAGGTTTGAAAGGAGATATACCATGCTTAAGTTTTTGACTGACGCCGTGGAGAAAAATGCATCAGACATTTTTATAATCCCCGGCCTTCCTCTCTCCTATAAAATAAATGGTAAGATTATTCCAGTCGACGATAATAAACTGATGCCCGCCGATTCGGAGGCTCTGATCACTGCGCTTTATGAGCTCAGCAACCACAGAAGTATGGATAAGCTGCATACCTACGGGGATGACGATCTTTCCTGTTCTATCAAAGGAGTCGCCAGATTCCGCGTGAGTATCATGAAACAGAGAGGCTCCCTGGCCGCCGTCATCCGTGTTGTTCACTTTGAGATACCCAGACCGGAAGATATGAACATCCCTCCGGAAGTCATCCGGACGGCAAACCTGAAAAAAGGGCTTGTCCTTGTCACCGGAGCCGCAGGCAGCGGAAAATCCACCACTCTGGCATGTATTATCGATGAAATAAACAGGACGAGAAACAGCCACATTATTACTTTGGAGGATCCGATTGAATATCTGCACCGGCATAACCGTTCCGTTGTCACCCAGCGTGAGATTGGACTGGATACGGACAGTTATGTAAATGGACTGGTGGCTTCCCTCCGGCAGGCTCCCGATGTCATCCTGCTCGGCGAGATGAGGGATTTCGATACGATTAAAACCGCGATGACCGCCGCGGAAACAGGCCATTTGGTGATTTCAACCCTGCATACCATCGGGTCCGCCAATTCGATTGACCGTATCATCGATGTATTCCCTCCCGACGGGCAGCAGCAGATACGCGTCCAGCTGGCTATGGTTCTCCAGGCCGTCATCTCCCAGCAGCTCGTCCCTACCGTCACCGGAAGCATGGTGCCCGCCTTTGAGATCATGTTCCTGAATGATGCAATCCGCACAATGGTTCGGGAGGGCAAGATTCATCAGATAGATAATGTAATCGCCACCAGTATGGCCGAGGGCATGATCAGCATGAATAACAGCCTGCTGCGGCTTATGCGGGAAGGCAAAATATCCCGTGACACCTGTATCAGCTACAGCAGTGATCCGGAGCAGATGCAGATGCGCTTAATGTAAAGCCGGAATCACGTAAAAAACGGTGAGAAGTCCGCAACGCGGATTTCTCACCGTTTTTTACGTGCCACGACCAGCAGTCTGCCGTCTTTTAGTGTGTATTCACAGGTGGTCAGTGTAATAAGCTGCCGAGGCCATTCGGCCGTAATTCCCGTATCATAGGCAGCATGTTTTTTTATGTACTGTACAAAGCTTTCGTATTCTTCCCGTGTTCTGGCTGCCAGCACTGCCGCAAATCCGCTGCTCAGCTTCTCGGCCGGAAGTCTGACAACTCCCACTATCTCATATACCGATGACGAATCGGGTGTATCCAGACAAATTTCCGGATGTTCCTTATAATATTCCTCAGAACCGTATTTTTCCAGTGAGGCAAACATGGTTCCGTTTTTCATATGATGTCCGTAAATGACGCAGTTGGGACTTGCCTTCCCTTCTTCTGCCTCCGCTTCGTAAAGCGCTTCATCCTCCCGGAGCCGGCAGGCCGCATCCATATAAATCATCCCATATGCGGAATATCTGCCGTCAAATCCCCTCCTGTAGTAATAATCCGGACTGTCCGGGGTTTGCATTACCGGGTAATCAATGGGTGTTCCCGCAATCGTAATCCATGCCGCCACATCCTGATTGATCTCCTTCAGAAGCCTGCAGCCTTCCCGGCGCTCCTGCGCCGACTCATATTCTGCCGCTCTCAGGGAGGCCTCATCCAGCCGGCTCTTCTCGTTTATTGTAAGAGCGGGCGATATTGCTCCGCGTATTTCCATTACCGCCGCAATATCTCTTTCACTGTGGCGGTACTCTTTTTGTGTTTTTACATACATAACTGTAAAAACCGCCATGGAGATGAGGCTGAGTGTAAATACGGCCGTACACAGCCGTCGTTTCGTCTTGTCGGTCATAAATCACTTTTTCCCTCCGGTATACTTTTTCCGGCGGATTAATGCGGTGCAGCCTGTCAGAATCGAAATCAGCATGCCTGCTGCATATGCCCCGGCTCCCATATCCCCCATTTTGGGAAGAGAGGGCAAAGCTGCCAGCGGCACCGGTTCATCCCCTATCTCCTCCAACTGCGGATCTGCCTGAGGAAAACTGGACAGCGGCGTATTGCTGTCAATGATTACCGTAGTATTTCCCCTGTCCCGGTCATGCCCGCCCGATGAACCGCCTGAGCCGGTTGATGGAGGCTGCGACGGCTGTGAAGCGCTGCCGGTTTCCCCGGTTGATTCCTCCGCAGAAGATGTGGGCGGAGCTTCCGTCGAGGGTTTATCCGTCTCTTCCGTTGACGGCGCTTCTATTGACGGCGTCTCCGTTGACGGCGCCTCTGTTTCAGGCGGTTGTTCCACTTCCAGTTTCGGAGCTGCCGTCACCTCATATTTCATGACCATTTTTCCGCCTTCGTCCACCATCATGGGCAGTGCTGCAAAAAATGGCATCGACTTCACTATCCTGTCCGTCCCGGGTGTACCGGTCTGGCTTACAAGGTACAGGCCCCGTTCGAGACCGCCTATCTTTGCCCTCCCATTTTTATCGGTTACTTCGCTGCCAGCTGCTTTTATCTTATTCTCAGAGACAAAAGCAGCTGATTTTACCGCATTTTTCTGCATGGCTGATTGACTTGAATCATTCAGGCCGTCAATGTCCAGTCCGGAAGCCGCAAAGTCTCCTGTCAGGATAAATACTCCGTCCTGCGGCATTTCAGCCACCTGATAGACAGACCACTCTACACCTGCTATTCCCGTCCCATCTGAGGATGCCTGTATTGTAAGCGCGGCCTTCTCACTCTCCGCCGGCACAGCAGCCGCAGTCTGTACTGCAAATGCCGCCGCGAGTATTGCAGTGATGAGAAATGTGCCTGCCTTCTTTGCAATTCCTTTATGTTTCATCGCGTTTCCCTCTTTTCTCCTCTACCTTTTCTCCCCCTTCACCGGATGTGTATGGCGGCCATTGCTTCCTGCGAAGTCCCATCGGAGGTTACCTCATAAGGAATCCTTACCCCACGCACCAGAAGACGGTGGCTGTTAATCCCATACGGCGTGCAGGTAAACAGTGTCATATATTCCCTGCCCGGCACCGGATCGAGCAGTTCCAGCTGTGTCGGAAGAACCGTTTCTATCTGATCTATCTGATAAGCCATAATCCGGTCAAATATGTGGAAATAAAATATGTCCCCCTTCTCCATCTCTCCCAAATCCGTAAAAAGCCTGGCGGACGGCAGCCCCCTGTGTGCCGATATGACGCTGTGTGTCCCGCTCCCGCCTGTAGGAAGGGCTGAACCATATAAATGGCCCGCCCCTTTCTTCAATACCTCCGCCGATGTGCCGTGATAAACCGGCAGGTAAACATCAATCTTTGGAATATCTATATAGCCCATCACTCCGTTTATATTCAGCAGGGCATTATACTCCTCATCTTCTTCCGAAGGATCAGCGCCTCCCGTCCGGAAGGGATCCATCGAAAGTGCGCCGGATAACCGGCTGTTATATACCTCAGCCCTTGCAAGCATTTCCTCTTCCTGCGTTTTACTCAGCTCCCGGACCCCCTTTTGATACCCCTTGATATCGGACGCCGCCGCTGCCTGGTAATACATATTGCTGATGTCCGGATAAAAGTACATTCCGGCTCCGGCAAGCAGTACCAGGACGGCCAATATGATAATTCCTTTTCTCTTCATCCGTCTCTCCTTGTCACAGGAACCGGCTCTGTTTAACGTCTTCTTTTCTGCGCCTTCTCCCTGACAAACCTCCTGTAAAGCAGCCGATCAGAACGAACAGCGACGCAAGCATCATTCCGGCTCCCTTTCTGCGGAGATGGTCGGTTCCCGCACCTCCTGTTTCCGGCAGGAAAAAGCTGCTTCTTGTATTTGTGAAGGTACAGGAATAGCTCTTACCGTCCGAGGGATTTTTCAATACGGCAGACGGAGGATTCTCGGGATCGAAGAGGGTGTCCTCTCCGGCGCCGCCGCCGAATTCCCTGACAGACACATAATATCCGTCGCCGTCTCTCTCGGTAATCCGGTAATTCCGGCCGGCCAGAACCGTAAATTTCGCAGTCTGACCATGGGTCAGGGTAAATTCCCCATTCTCCGCAGTTTTCCCGTCTGATGCGGTTTCACCGGTTCCCGGGATAAGCTGATAGGGCTGCCCGCCTGCGCTCACCCATTTCCCGGTATTGGCCCCGTCTTCTTTCTCTAGACGGAAGGTAAATGCCTGAGCCTTATCTTCCTCAAACCGGCTTTCAATCTTTTTCGTTACCGCAAGGGACGCCGTTGGTATCCGAACACCTACTTTGGCCGGCTCCACGGTGATAGTCGACTTATTTGTGGAGTTGACGGCCCTGTATGCGTATCCGAATGTGTTCCACGCAACCGGCTCATTGCTCAGATCCAGTTCTGATGCCTTCGGAAGCAATGCGCTGAAGGTTACTATAACCGTATCATTGTTCGTAAGTCCTTTTAACGCGTCATTTTCCACCTCGATGCGGAAGGTGTCTCTGCCTGCGGCGGAGGACTCCCAATCGGACGCGCTGTCCGGTTCCCAATATCTTGCAGGCAATGCGGAGCCTTTGCCGAATTTCGTGTTCCAGTCCGCAAACGTGACATTATAATCTCCGTCTTTAAGTCTTACCATTTGTCCGGACGCTTTCCTGATCCGGACTTCGATTGCAGGCGAGTCGGGAAACGATACTTTGAAACCTGAATTTCGCTGCATGTTGTTTACAAGTCCGTTATCCTTCAATGCCGGAAGACGATCCACTATTACCAGGTTTTCAATCCCCTTTTCTACCTGATTCCTGATGTTGAGCGTATACGTAACTTCGCTTCCGGCATCGGCAATAATTGAATTGCGGGAGCTGTCGGTGCCGGTGCCGGTCCCCTCTGTTCCGTTGAAGGAGCCTCTGATTTCTTTCCACGCCTCCGTCTTTCCGTCACCGAAGAAAATATTGACCGATGCCTCCGCACGGACACAGACAGGCTGATTGCCCTCTTTGACCAGCGTGCCTTCACAGGCAGCCGTATAACTGTATTCCCGGGCCGGTATTAAATCAGCCTGGTTCACATAAGTTCCATATTTAGCCGTTCCGTCGCCGTCAGCCCTGGAACCTATTCTGACTGTAATTTTGCCTTTTACCGGAATGGCCAGGTTTTCATTCGTCTTCACGGTATGGCCGTCTGCACCCGTTATCAGGTATCCTTCAGACTGTTTCTCAATCTTCCAGGAGGCTGTCACATTCTTTCCCTCTTCGCGTCCGACAGCCGGTTCCGGAAGGGGTATCTTTTTCCCGCCCGAGGTGACAATATAGGTTCCGTCCGCATCGGCTTCGTTGTAAGTCAGGCCGGCCGGGAACACATCCCTGATTGTATAATTTTCAATCGGCCCTCTAGTCATATGGCCGTTGGTTCCATTATACAGGGTCACCTGCCAGCGCATCGGATTGTTCGGAAGGAAATTGTCATTTTTACCATCCGGTTTATAATCATACCAATTATTCGAAGCATTGTACTGAGCCAGGCTCTTTCCGATACCGGGAGTATAAATTCCCGCCGCGGCGACATCAGCGGAAGCGGTTATAATCTTATATAAGTCATCGGAATAAGATTTTCCTCCCACTGCTCCGCTCAAATCAGAAACCGGCCTGTCGAATGCTTCATCCGTAATCGCCGTCTGGTCAACAATGACACCGGTAGTATTAGTAAGTTTCTTAATGCCGTCAAGATCTCCCGTGACTTTTGCAATTATTCCGTATACCACACTTCCGCCCGGTTTAACCGATGGAACGGGGGACAAACCTGTCTTTATGGCATCCGTATCGTAAAGCCGGACACGGTAAGTTGTCTTACCGCTGTTCATCGATGCAAAATTTGCTCCATGGCTCACCGCCACCTCTGCATCCGTTCCCCATTTGCCTGCGGCCGCGTCTTCATAATACAGCCAGTTTTTGCCGGAAAACTTATTGCTTCTTTCTTTAATCCCCAGATCCAGCGTATCGCTGTCTCCTACTGCCCCAGGTATCTTCTTTCCCCGGTCCGCACCGTTAAATTCATAAAACCGTTCAAACTGCATTCCGGCGGGCAACCAGTCTTCGATTTCATAGATGCGGAGAGGTTCTTCATCACTTTCGTTATTAATGGTGATCCGGTAGAAAACATAATCTCCTTTTCCGACAGTGAGAGTCGTTTCGTCTTCCGCCAGTCCTGTTCCGCTGCCAAGAACCGGATTATTCCATTTGGCGCCCTTCAGATAGACATGGCCCCCTTCTTCTTTCAGCTCCCTGGCGACCGCGTATACCTCTTTATCAATCGAGGCCTTCTGGACATCCTCGTTAATTGTAATTGAGACGGACGCCCTGATCGCAAATTTCCGCTCCGGTTCCTTATCATAAGCCAGAGAAGCGCTGACCGTATTTTCGGGGAACAGAACCGATGCTCCCTCCGGTATCTCAAGATAGATACGGAAAACAATACTTTCCCCCTTTGCCAGTTCCACGTTTTCATCCAATGCCTTTGTCCCGCTCTGGCCGGGTGTCAGACTGAGCCAGCCCTTAGCTCCCGGTTTCTTCATAAATACAGATCCCGGTTCACCCAAATCCGCGTTTGCATAAATCGGGCGGATTCCGTCTCCGAACAGGTTTGATATGTCGTCCGAGACATTAGCCTTAAACCTGTCATTACCCGTATTTTTAAGCGTCATCTCATAACATACCACGTCTCCGGCCCGGAACGTAACGCTCTGATCGACAGGATGGCGCCTGCTGTTCTGCTCTGTAATACTGCCCTTTTCCGATGCTCCGATAAAATAAGCTTTCTTCTCAATCGATGCTCCGATTGCATAAAGAGTTGCGCTACCCGGCTTATCGAAGCCCTCTCCTTCTCCGCCTCCTGCATGAGCCTGGTTGGTAATCTCGCCTTCGGCCTCAATCCTCCCCTTTAATTTAATATTCTCCGTCACACCCGGTTTGAGATAGACTCTTGCTTCCACGGTAATTCCGGATTTCCCTGCAAGCGAGAACGCGCTCCAGGAAGCCGCGCTGTTTCCCTTATTCTCATAGCGTTTAATCTCCGTCCCATTCTCTTTTATGATGATAATTGCCTGTGAAGGAATATTGGAGATTTCCTTTAACATTACGGAGCCGGGCCATTCGTCTTTTACCGTGATCCAGTGGGAATTGTGTACGCCTCCGGTTAATCCCGCCATGAGATTATATGTCACGTCGCTTCCCACTGCCGGCTGGCTGCCGCCTGTTCCGGCATTTACGATAGTCTTCCTGAATGTGACATCGCTCTCTTGTAAAGTATTCAGGTTCACGAATACCGTCGCATCATCCCTGCCAAGGTTTTTTTCTCTCTGCACATCTGAACTGCGGTACCATCCGGCTGAATTGGTCTGCGTCGTATTGATGTTATTACCGGAAAACTCTGTTTTCGATTTAAAGGCAGCTTCAAATATGACAACTGCTTCCCCGCCGGACGGAATCAGAATGTTTCCCCATACTTTGACGGCCGGGGAAACGGCCGTATTGGCAGGAAGCTCCGTAAAAGCGTCTGCCGGAAGCTGTTTTCCTTCCACCATCACCTTTAATGTCTTAACCGACGCAGTGTCAAGACCCGCAGGAAGAGAGTCCACGATGTCAAACCGTTCTTCTGCATAACCATTATTTTTGACCCTGATTTTATAACGGACTTCCCGGCCGGGTTCGAATATCTTATTTTCCCCCTCTGCCTTAACCTTACAGTCCCTGTCTGTATATGCCTCTTTCGTCAGAGGATAAGCGGAATTTGCAGTTAGGTTATTTTCTGCTTCGCTGTGGTGATTTGTTTCTCCGTCGTTCTTTTCCAGGTCCGTGTTGTCTGCCATCTCATCATACATAATGGAATAGGCGTCAAAATACACTTTGCACGACACCGACGGATTCCGGCCGGAAACTGCTGCATTCCCGTCATATTTAATGATGCCAGCCGCCTTTTTGAGAACCGAACCGATTCCCAGGTAGACATTCATCTCATCCCTTACGATGTCCGCCATATCTTTTGGCCCGTCTGTTGCCAAAGTTTTGTTTTCTGCCGTGTAGCGCACTTCAAAACCGGTTATGATTTTCGTTGAAGAATCGTTGTTTTGGTAAACCGGCGTCACCTTTACTTCACCGGAATGATATCCTCCCGGAAGCTTCAGTCCAATCAGCTTTGCCACATTACGGCCATCTTTTGTCAGATACAGTTCCCCTTTTTTGACTGAGGCATCAACAGATAATCCATATCCGGAAATATCCAGGGAAAACCCGTCAAATGCAATAACGTCGAGGACTGAATAAGATTTTGTATAGAGGCGGCCCACGTCGCTTCTGTAATCTTTTCCTGCTGAAATTTTGTAAATAATTTCACCGTCAGCATTTCCCACATTTGTTCCTGCCGCCATATTGCCAAGACTGCCGGTATTGGACAGCTTTACATCATGCCACCAGTACCGGGCATTGCTTCTCATGGTGACTGCTTCCCCTTCGATCAGGGCAGCATCTCCGCTGTGAGCAGGGCCTGCGCTGCTCTCATATGCCTCTTTAAGCTCCTCCCTGTTCAGGATTCCCGGTGTAGCCGTAATTGCGGAACCAATCGGTGTAATATAGTTATCAAAGGTAAAGAATATTGGAAGATCCGTGATTGCAGTTCCGCCGTTCCTGATTCCGAATACCGCTAATCCGGCCCCGGCGGAATAAAAATAGGTGTTCGTTTCCGCCGTTATCATCTGCCAGTCATTACACTGCGCCGCGTCCGCATATTCGGAAGATTCCAACAGCAGTTCGTGGATGGCCTTCCATTCCCTTTGTTTTTCACTGTTCAGGGACGAAACCGGCCTGGCGCTCGGCTCACTTTCCGGGCCTTTTACATTCCCGTAGTCATTGCCCTTATCATCCTCTATCTTGAATCTTACCGTGAAATAAGCGTATTCCGGCAGTTTTTCGTCAACTACACTGTAATCGGCCGCAATATGAAAGGTTCCGATTGCGCCTGACATTACCTTTTCCTCACCATCGGCCAGAAAAGCCTGAACCTGTGCTATCTTTCCGTGCGCATTCGTACCGCTCTCCGCAAATGCGACACAAAATCCGCCTGCCGGTACCGTCATTCTGGGGCCTGCCGCATCTTTCGGGTCATCCGGACTGCCGGGTGAGGCTGCCTCTCCCGGAGTGGAAATGTCTCCGTTCTGCACCAAATCCGTCAGTTCATCCTCTCCCAGCTCTTCCCTGGCCCCTGCTTCGGCAAAGCCGTATCCCTGTATCTCAGAACCGGTTGCTGTGGAAGATGTGGCGGCGGACGGGCTTGCCGGTTCCGGGCCATCCTCGGAGGGCGTTGCTTCCGAGCCGCTGGCCTCCGGCGGCGTGGCTGCTGCGCCGTCCTGTTTATACGTAATAATTGTCATAGAGCGTATTACAATATCGTTCGCATCGACTATCTGCAGCGTAAATACACAGTCACTGTCCTTATTTCCATTAAATCCGATAAATATTACATTTTCTGCTGCGTATTCGGCTTCACTGCCCGATGCCGGAAGCTCCTCCCCACTGACTGCCACAATGACAGAACAATTATCGCCCGCCTTTTTCTGTTCAATAATGGATGTTCCCATCAGGAAAGGCGTAATCTTGTCAATTGCATCATCTTTCAGCTCTTTATTTGCATAGGGAAGCTTCTTTCTGTCTATATTCGGAACATACTCATGGTCCTTGCCGGCCGCCCGCTTCACACCTTTTATAATCTCTTTTTCACTGACCGTGATTACCTTATAAATCGTGTCGCCGGCATACGTACGGACGGCGCCAAGGCTGCCGAACACCATCTGCACGACTATACAGATGCCAAGCCATGCGGCCATCGTTTGTCTTAACCTGCCATCCTCTTTTATTTTCCTGAACATTCCCGCCATTTTTTCTCCTCATTTATCCGTTTTAATTCTTTAATCATCCAGAGCAGCGTCTATCAGCTTAAGCGTATTATTTTTATCATAATCATGACCACCCGTCAAACGGGTGGTTTGCTCGCCCC